>JAEEGL010556041.1_pt1 | contig 11484 bp, 11 predicted proteins | sample 9134231 | NCBI WGS metagenome assembly JAEEGL01 (sample SAMN16246548, study PRJNA631951) | gut metagenome | biome: gut microbiome; feature: rumen; material: fiber-attached | host: Bos | place: Iran: Karaj | collected 2018-10
AGGATCAGGAGAATATCCTTTTCATCGCAGAGTTCTCTCAGGCCCTTTATGAAGGACCTGTACGCAGGATAAATGCCCCCTTCTCCCTGGAGAGTCTCCAGAATGACCGCGCAGGTTTTATCCGTCATGGCAGCCTTTACGCTTTCAAGGTTATTAAACTCCGCAAATTTTATATGGCCTATTCCTGTTCCGAAGGCCTCCCTGTAGTGAGAGTTGCCTGTTATGGAAAGAGCCCCCATGCTGCGGCCGTGAAAACTCTTATCCATGGCTATTATCTCATAGTCATCGGATTGTGCCTTGGTGTATGCGTATTTAAGTGCCGACTTGATGGCACCCTCTATGGCTTCGGTACCGCTGTTGGTAAAGAATACCCTGTCCATACCGCTTACCCTGCAGAGTTCCTCCGCTGCTATCACTGCAGGTGCATTATAGTAGAGATTACTGGTATGTATAAGCTTGTCTATCTGTCTTTTAAGGGCATCATTGTATATCTGATCCCCGTATCCCAAAGCAAACACTGCGATCCCCGCGGCAAAATCCAGATATTCCCTGCCGTCTGCATCGTAGAGACAGACACCCTTCCCGTGATCCAGGACTATGGGATACCTGTTATATGTGTGAAGCAGATGCTTATCTCCCTTTTTTATATAGACATCCGATGTGCTCATGTTTTCCTCCTGTCTCCTGTTATTATTCCTTTACCATAGCCGTGCCGATACCTTTATTTGTGAATATCTCAAGAAGCAGACAGTGAAGTATCCTGCCGTCCAGGATATGGACATTATTCACCCCGCCTCTTATGGCGTCTATGCAGTTCCCGAGTTTAGGTATCATCCCTCCGCCTATAAAGCCTTTATCGAGAAGTTCCTCTGCCTCATCAGCAGTAATCCTGGAAATAAAGGAAGACTTATCATTGATATCCTTATACAGCCCTTCAATATCTGTGAGAAAGGCCAGCTTCTCCGCCTTAACGGCTTTTGCGATGGCGCAGGCTGCGTCGTCCGCATTTATATTGTAAGTATTGTAATCATCGTCCAGCCCTACCGGAGCAACAACGGGAAGAAAATCCTTTTCAAGAAGATCAAAGAGTATCTTAGGATCCACATCTTTGATCTCTCCCACAAATCCTATATCCTGCCCGTCAGAATACTTTTTCCTTACCTTGAGAAGGCCTCCGTCCTTTCCGCTTACCCCTACAGCCCTGACACCGAGGGATTCCACATATCTCACCAGATCCTTATTGACCTTGTTTAAGACCATCTCCGCGATCTCCATGGTCTCGCTGTCTGTGACTCTGAGGCCGTTAATGAATTCTGCCTTCATCCCGACTTTCTCTACCCAGCTGCTTATTTCCTTTCCTCCGCCGTGGACGATTATGGGCTTAAATCCCACAAGTTTTAAGAGAGTCACATCCTTTATAACATTTTCACGGAGTTCATCACTGGTCATGGCGGAACCGCCGTATTTCACCACGATGATACGTCTGTTGAACTGACGGATATAGGGAAGGGCTTCGATCAGCACCCCGGCCTTTTCCTGTAATTTCTGCATTTCTGTTTCTGTCATAGCTTATCCTTTCTGCGATACTTTAAGATCTGTAATCTGCATTGATCTTCACATAATCGTATGTAAGGTCACATCCCCAGGCGTCAGCCGAATATGTTCCCTCATTCATATTGATGACCACACTCACTTCCGGAGCCTTTAGTATTTTCAGCGCCTCATCCTCATCAAACTCTGACGGAACACCATGGTCAAATACCTTGATCCTTCCTTCACTGCTCTCAAAATACAGTTCCACATCCTCTTCCTTAAAGTCCGCTCCTGAATAACCCATGGCACATAAGAAGCGTCCGAAGTTTGCGTCACAGCCGAAGACGGCGGCTTTTGAAAGATTTGATCCGACAACTGACCTGGCAAGGAGCCTTGCGTCCCCTTTTGATGCCGCGTTCATAACCCTCGCTTCAAAAAGCTTTGTGGCGCCTTCTCCGTCGGAAGCCATCCTCATCGCCAGGTTCCTGCAGATATGGAAAAGTGCATCCTTAAACAGCTTGTAATCTTCATTCTCCGAGGATATCTTCTGATTTCCGGCCAGACCATTTGTTAAGATCATAAAGGTATCGTTTGTGGAAGTATCTCCGTCAACGGTTATCATATTGAAAGTATCGTTTATTACTTCACTTACCGCCTTCTGCAGGAGGTTTTTTTCAATATTCACGTCAGAGGTAAGAAATGCGAGCATGGTACACATATCGGGATGTATCATTCCGGAACCCTTGCTCATGCCTCCCATAGTCACTTCCTTTCCCCCGAGAAGGAAGCTCACCGCGATTTCCTTATTTACGGTATCCGTTGTCATGATTGCTTTAGAAGCCCTTGTTCCAGCTTCTATTTCATCAGAAAGGAGAGTGCTCATTTTTTCCACTCCCTTTTCCAGCTTATCCACCGGGAGATGCATGCCAATAACTCCGGTAGAGGCAACAGCCACGGAATTCAAAGGCACTCCCTTTACCTTCTCCACCATAGCAGCGGTCTTCCTGCAGGCTTCATAACCCTCTTCTCCCGTGCAGGCATTTGCTATTCCCGAATTGATCACTACCGCATGAAGCTTATTTCCCGAAGATACAAGCTCCATATCCCATTTTACACAGGCCGCCTTCACCTTATTTCTGGTAAATGTCCCGGCGCATTCACAGGGCTCCTCCGAAAAAATGAAGGCCATATCTTCCCTGCCCTGGTATTTTATGCCGGCCGCCGTACTTGCAGCCATAAAACCCTTTGCTGCCGTAACCCCGCCCTTTATTTCATTAATCGCTGTATCTCCCATATCCTATTCCTTTCCCACAAAACTCTCTATGTTATCCGAATTAAGAACAAAATCGTAATAATTAAGATCGGTTCTCTGCTTCCATCCTATGCTCTTCCAGAAAGCATTTCCCACATCATTTTTTGTAAAAGCAATAAGAGCCACTTTATTGATCCTCTCTTTTTTCAGCGCATTCATGGCCATCACCACCATTGACTTTCCTATGCCCTGTTTACGCCTGTCTTCCCGGACGCACACATGGTAGAAGGTGGCCCTCCTTCCGTCATGTCCGCAGAGTATGGCTCCGATGATCTCTCCGTTTTCCTCCGCAACTATGGAAGTATCCGGATTCCTGTCAAGGAATTTTTCCACGCCTTCCCTGCTGTCATCAATGCTCCTTATTGAAAAACCTTTTATGGATAACCAGAGATCATGAACCCCGTCATAGTCAGTTTTTTTCATTATCCTGATGTTCATATTTTTCCTCACTTTTGCAACAGGCCAAAGACGATCAAGGCATGATATACCCGTTTCAGGGTACCATGGGAACGGCCTTTAGTCCTTCCCTCTCATCAAAGCCGAACATTATATTCATATTCTGCACTGCCTGACCGGCAGCACCCTTTACAAGATTATCCAGAGCACCCATCATGATGACTCTCTTTGTTCTTTGATCAACCTTAAATCCGATATCCGTATAGTTGCTTCCCTCCACGAATCTGGTCTCCGGATTTGCTCCGTCCTTGCAGAGCCTTATAAAGAATTCATCTTTGAAATGCTTTTCATAGGCATTCCTGACAGCTTCTTCATCAACACCCGGGTTTAAGGATGCGGTCTCTGTTACAAGTATCCCACGGTTCATAGGTACAAGGTGAGGTGTGAAATTTACCTGAACAGTCCCGCCATAGGCATATGAAAGCTGTTCCTCGATCTCCGGAGTATGCCGGTGGTTCGTAACGCCGTATGCCTTTGCACTTTCATTTACCTCCGAGAAGAGATTTGCGACCTTCGCTCCCCTTCCTGCACCCGACACTCCTGAAAGAGCATTTATTATGAGGGTATCCGGATCAATAAGATGCTCTTTTATAAGAGGATATGCAGTCAGTATCGAACAGGTGGTAAAACAGCCCGGATTTGCAAGAAGATCCGTATTCTTTATATCCTCCCTGTTTACTTCGCATAAACCGTATACCGATCTTTTTATCAATTCCGGCGAGCCGTGCTTAATTCCGTACCACTTCTCATAGATATCCACATCCTTGATACGGTAGTCAGCTGAAAGATCAATGAACCTGGCCTTCTGAAGCATCTCTTCCTTTAATATGGAAGAAAGATACCCCTGTGGTGTTGCGGTAAATACCACATCAACCTTATTAAGAAGGTTTTCTATCTCACTCCCCAGGCACTCCATATCAATTATATCGAAAAAGTTCCTGTATATATCCGAATAAGACTGTCCCTCAAAACTTCTGGACACGAGCCATTCTATCTCTGTCTCCCTGTGGTTTAACAGCAGCCGTATTATCTCATTCCCGGCGTAGCCCGTAGCTCCTATTATTCCTGCCCTGATCATGGCGATTGTTGACTCCTTTCTCTGGTAGTGCATAAATATACAACATATTTGCATATTATGCAATATCTAATGTATAAATTATTTATTTTCTGAATATTTATTCTATTTTTTGAATATTTCTCTTGCAGGATCTGCTGAATAGTTGTATCATCTGATTTAAGCGTCAGACACCACAGAAAGGATAACTCAAATGGCTAAAAAAGAAAAGGTAATACTTGCATATTCAGGCGGTCTGGATACCACCGCCATCATTCCCTGGTTAAAAGAAAACTACGGTTACGAAGTGATCTGTGTCTGCATTGACTGCGGGCAGGAGGAAGAACTGGACGGACTCGAGGAAAGAGCCAGATCCTGCGGGGCTTCCAAACTCTATATCGAAGATGTAACGGACGAATTTGCGGACGAATACATTATGCCCTGTGTCAAAGCACATGCCGTATATGAGAACCAGTATCTTCTCGGTACATCCATGGCAAGGCCTCTTATCGCAAAGAAGCTGGTGGATATTGCCCGGAAAGAAAAGGCCGTTGCCATCTGCCACGGAGCCACGGGAAAAGGAAATGACCAGATCAGGTTTGAGCTGGGCATCAAGGCTCTTGCCCCTGACCTGAAGATAATAGCAGCCTGGAGAGATCCTGCCTGGACCATGGACTCCAGGGAATCAGAGATCGAATACTGCAGGAAGCACGGCATTGACCTTCCCTTCAGCGCCGACTCCTCCTACAGCAGGGACAGGAACCTCTGGCATATAAGCCACGAAGGACTGGAACTGGAAGACCCTTCCGAGGAGCCGAATTACAAACATCTCCTGGTACTGGGAGTAAGACCAGAGGATGCCCCGGACAAGCCGGAATATGTGAAAATGTCCTTTGAAAAGGGTGTGCCTGTATCCGTAAACGGAAAGAAGATGAAGGTTTCCGACATCATCCGTACCCTGAATAAGCTTGGCGGAAAACACGGTGTCGGCATTATAGACATAGTTGAGAACCGGGTAGTCGGCATGAAGAGCCGCGGTGTGTACGAAACTCCCGGAGGAACCATCCTCTACGCAGCCCATGAGCAGCTTGAGGAACTGATCCTTGACAGAGAATGTGCAAGGGTTAAAAAGAGTTTAAGCGATGAGCTGGCACAGCTGGTTTATGAGGGCAAATGGTTTACTCCTTTAAGGGAAGCCCTGTCCGCCTTTATGGACAGTACCCAGGAGTTTGTCACAGGTGAAGTTGAGTTCAAACTGTATAAAGGCAATATCATCAAGTGCGGCGAGACCTCTCCCTACTCACTCTATAATGAGAGCCTGGCTTCCTTCAAAACAGGTGACCTCTACGACCACCATGATGCCCAGGGCTTCATAACTCTTTTCGGACTGTCCACCAAAGTACGTGCAATGAAGATGAATGAAGCCGGCAAAAAAACCAGGGCTAAGAAATGAAAACTCTTTTCATCATCGTCGGGGCATACTTCCTCATAGTCAATCTATGGGGATTTGCCCAGATGTTTATTGACAAAAGAAAAGCAGAAAGCCGTCACTTTCGCCTCAGCGAATTTACGCTGTTCATTCCTGCATTCCTCGGGGGCGCCTTTGGCTGCCTCCTTGGAATGCATTTATTTCACCACAAAACAAAGCATCTGAAATTCGTGATCGGAATGCCGTTAATCCTCATTCTGCATATTGCAGCCATCGTCTATCTCATATTCTTTTCACCATATAATATAAGCTTCATGTAATCCTGAACATGAATGGATAGCTACCGGTAATACCCTCTGCACACCCGGCGGTATTCCCCGATGTGGGCTGGCAGACCGCTGAATAGCGACGATTGCAGAGTTGATGAAAACAAGTATAATAAATTTTAATGACAATATATTTAGCATTACTGGATGAAAACCCCGCTGACAGAAAGCAGGCGGAAAGACTACTTCGCAGGGAATCCTCCTACAGGGCTGCCCGGGAGGAGGCCCTGTATTTTGATACCTACGGAAAAGAGGATGCCTTTTTTCCTTTTATGGTGAAGTACGATCTCATATTTATCGATGTGCATACGGAAAGAGACGGCATGATGGCAGCCCTTGATATGATAAAAAAGGGCTGCAGTTATCCCGTATTTCTCTGCTCAGGGGAGATAAACTACAGAGGCAGATACGCTGATGATCCCCGCTTCGATTTCGAGAATATCCACTATCTGGATAAACCCCTTAAAGAAAGCGACTACCGTCAGGCCATAGATCTGGCCTTAAAATACAAAGCTGATCACGTAAAAAAAGTGGAACTCCGCGGAGACACGGAAACCCTTTATGTGGTTCCGGAGGAGATAATTTATTTTGCGGAAAATAAAGGGGTGATATCCATTTCCCTGACAGAAGACAGGTACTTCCGCTCCTTTGGAAGGATAGAATATCTCATACACTCACTGCCTTCTGATATAACGGGATTCATGCGGATATCAAAAAGCACCGTGATAAACATGCGTGAAGTGGTCTCTGTATCCTTGAATTCCTTCAAAATGTCAAACGGTGCCTTTGTAAAATTCCCATTACTTTCCAGGCCGGAAATAATAAAAACCTGGAAGGAATGGTGCCGCCAGATGCGATAGTGCAATTTTCACATATTATATAGGTAAAATGATTAAATTATAGTAAAATCTTACGAACAGTCCTTGATGAAACAATCTGCATATAGTAGAATTATGATGTTTGTTGTAAACGTGAACAGGGGCAGCGCTCTGCTCCAAAAAATCAAGGAGGTAATTAAATGGCAGTAAATCGTTTTGTGCTTAACGGAATCTCTTATCATGGACACGGTGCTATCCAGGAAATCCCCGGACTCATCACATCCAGAGGTTACAAGAAAGCTTTCGTAGCTTCAGACCCTGACCTTGTAAAGTTCGGTGTTACCAAGAAGGTTACCGATCTTCTGGACAAGAACGGCATAGGATATGAGCTCTATTCCGATATTAAGCCCAACCCCACCATTGAAAATGTACAGCATGGCGTGGAAGCATACAAGAAGTCCGGCGCCGACTGCATGATCACCATCGGAGGCGGTTCCTCCATGGATACAGGAAAGGGAATAGGGATCATCGTAAACAACCCTGAATTTGCTGATGTCCGTTCTCTTGAGGGAGTTGCTCCCACAAAGAAGCGCACCGTATTCACCATCGCAGTTCCCACCACAGGCGGAACAGGCGCAGAATCTACCATAAACTACGTTATCACAGATGTGGAAAAGAAGAGGAAATTTGTCTGCGTAGACCCTAACGATATCCCTGATATCGCAGTTGTTGACCCTGATATGATGTCCTCAATGCCCAAGGGGCTTACGGCTTCCACCGGAATGGATGCCCTTACCCACGCTATCGAGGGTTACACCACCGGCGCTGCATGGGAGCTTGCGGATGTACTCAACCTGGAATCCATCCAGCTCATCGCAAAGAATCTCCGCAAGGCAGTTGACAATGATCCTGACGGACGTGAAGGAATGGCTCTTGCCCAGTATGTAACTGCAATGGCATACTCAAATGTTGGTCTCGGCATAGCCCACTCCATGGCTCACACCCTGGGTGCTGTTTATGACACACCTCACGGCGTTGCCTGCGCAATGATGCTTCCCATCGTTATGGAATTCAATCAGGAGTACACCGGCACCAAGTTCAAGAACATAGCAGAGGCCTTCGGCGTTGATACCAGCGGAATGGATGAGAAGGCATACAGAAAGGCTGCAATAGATGCTGTACGCCAGCTCTCTGTTGATGTTGGCATACCTACAAAGTTAGAGAAGCTTAAGGAAGAGGATCTGCCTTTCCTCTGCGAGTCTGCAGCAGCAGATGCCTGCGCTCCCGGAAATCCCCGCCACGCAGAGCTCAAAGACTTTGAAGAGATGTTCAGGAAACTGATGTGAGAAACGAATATTCGCGCAGCTAATATTCGTTTCTCAACGAGCAAAAATATCGAAGATGTTTTTGCGAGTCTGCTGAAAGTCAACACATAGGATTACCCCCAGGCATCAAGCCTGGGGGTAACCTTTATCTCTCATTATTCATTCATTATTTTTTTGTCACCATTCCGTCTTCATCGATCTCCACGTTTTCAGTGGACCACTCTCTCATTTCATTAAGCACTCTCTCGTATTCTCCGGATCCTTTTTTCAGTTCCGTGGTGGAACAGTTTTTCTGAATGCAGGGAATAAAGCGAAGAGAAGAAATCCTTTTATCTTCTATTACGGCTTCCACCAGGCAGTTATCCAGTGTCTTTGAACTGAACCAGTAATTCCCGAGACTGTAAAATACCGGTACATCCTCTATGTACTCAATCCCCTGAAGCACATGGGGATGGTCCCCGATTATGAGATCGGCTCCGGCATCAACATAGGCTCTCGCCAGTTCCGTCTGGGCAGCCTCATATTTATTGATATTTTCACTTCCCCAGTGGACATAGACAATAACAAGATCACTGTTTTCCTTTGCGGTACGGATCACATTGCAGAACCTTTCCGGATCCAGGGTCCTTAATACTCCGGGATCGGTTTCCGTCGCCTCCTTTGTATCTGGAGGAAGACTTCTCTCTATCTGGGTAGCGGACACAAAGGCGAGCTTCATTCCCCCTGCAATAAAGTACACGGGTTTCTCTGCTTCCTCTATATTGTGTCCCGCACCCACATAGGGAATACCTGCTTCCTTTAACGTATCAAAGGTATCCAGGAGAGCATCGGGGCCATGGTCATAGGCGTGGTTATTTGCGAGGCTCACTATATCCGCCCCCTGATCGATCAGCATGGAAACAGTTTCCGGCTTTGCCCTGAAGGTAAATTTTTTATTGGCTAAGGGAGTCCCCCTTTTGCTGTATGGGAACTCATTATTTATCATAAAGATATCCGCTCTGTTTGTTCTCTCAATGAGGGAAGAATCAATACAAGAAAAAATACCGCCGCCACGGTTTCTTAAGGTATTCATATTGGCGTATCTGTCGTCGAAATTGATATCCCCCGCAAAGTCAATGGTGACTTTTCCCGCTTCCGCAGTGCTTTTCAGATATACACCGTTTTCGGAAACATCGCTTTCACTTAAGACATAGCCCTCAAAGGAATTTTCTTCTTCCTCCGGCTCCTCTGAACTCTCTGTAACTTCTACAGTCTCTTCAGCCACGGGGATATTTATTGTGCCCGGCTCCTCCGCTGCTTTTTCTGGTTCTTCCTGAACCACCGCCCTTCCGCTTTCGTCCAGTACTATATCCCTTCCTGATTCTTTTTCTGTAGCGGGAGTTGTTTCGACGGAAGAAGCTGCAGGCTTCTGACCAAGCTTCGTGCCGCATGATGTCAGAAACAGAAGCAATATGATCGTTATAAGAAATGCTGCCGGTCTCTTCATCATAATTCCTCATACTCCACATTTAAGGACGTCAGAAGTCTCTTCACCTCATTATCCCAGAGCCTGTCCACATCGGAATCCATGATGAATTCCTTCATTGAAGTGCCTGTCGTCAGCGAAAGACCGGTATTTTCAAAACGTATTATAAGTATCAGCGCCTTTACGCCAGAAAACCCCGGGCTGTCGGAAAAGCGCGTGATATCACCGTGCAGTACGAATTTCATAAATACAGGGGTATGCTTTCCCTTTATGATATCCCGGCAGGAATTCTTTAAGAGCTTCCAGGGGGTATAAAGATCAGGAAATGCAGAAGTCTCTGCTTCCTCATCCGGATCAAAAAAATCCTTTTCATAGAGCCCGTCGATATTATAGGTGGCGAAGGTCTTTATCGTGGCTTCTTCCACGGTAAAACCGTCAAAGGAACCTGTGTTGAAAAAAAGGTTCATGAACTGTTTGATGTTTTTTATTTTCGCTGCGATCATATTTAGATTATAATGTTTTGTTGCAATATGAACAACATTGAAGAGAAAAAAAGATTTTGCTATAATCTGAACCATGAAGATCAGATTTGTAGGGGACAGCTGCTGCGAGTTCCCGGAAGATTTTAAGGAAAAATATGAATGTGTGTCGGTTCCCCTTACCATAGAGATAGGGGATCATACCATAATAGATGATGAAAGCTTTGACCAGAAGGACTTTTTAAGAAGGATAGCGGATTATCCAAAGTGTCCCAAATCCTCCTGCCCTTCTCCCGAAGCCTTTATGAAGGCCTATGAGGGGGATTATGATGCTCTCTTTGTCACCACTCTGTCGGCAGATCTTTCGGGATCGTATAACAGTGCTGTTCTCGCAAAGAAGCTTTATGAAGAAGAACACGGCGAGAGAAATATCTATGTATTCAACTCCCGCTCTGCCTCGGGAGGGGAGATGCAGGCTCTTTTAAAAGCCGCGGAATATGCTGATATGGGTCTCTCTTTTAATCAGATCGTAGAAAAGACAGAGGACTTTATAGACAATAAGGAGTTTACCTACTTTGTTCTTGAAAGCCTTGAGACCTTAAGGAAGAACGGACGTCTCTCCAGGCTCAAATCCATTGCGGCTTCTGCCCTTAATATAAAGCCGGTGTGTGCGGGAGACAAAGGTACTATTGTGCAGCTCGCCCTCGGAAGGGGAATGAAAAGTGCTCTCAATAAGATGATTAATATTTCCCTGGAAAAGGTAAAGGACACGGAAAACCGTATCCTTTTTATCAATCACTGCAACTGCCGGAAAAGAGCCGAGGAGGTTCTGTCTTCATATATTGAAAAGGCAAAATTCGCAAAGACCTATATACTGGATACCCGCGGGATCAGCTCCCTGTACGCCGGAGACGGCGGCATAATCGTGTCGTTCTAGGGCTTTTCCCCTCCTGTAATATCTCCCCATCCCGTACCCTGCGACTGATCGACATCTACTATAAACGTGAAAACATTTACCTTTATCTTCTTTAGGGATTTGTTCATAACCTTAACGGCCTTCTTCTCAATCTTGTTACTGCCCTTAAGTTTGATAGTGACCTTTGAAAAACCTTTTTTGGGCTTTGTAGCCTTTATTGACTTGACAAATATGCCACAGGGATTGCCATCTTGATCCTCAATTGTGCTGGCTATATTAAGGCTCTTTACCACCTCTTTTTTTCTCTTAGTATATGGGATTATCTTGTTCATACTGATAACCGCTTTATAACCCATGCTGCTTGCAGTGAT
>JAEEGL013064907.1_pt1 | contig 11484 bp, 11 predicted proteins | sample 9134231 | NCBI WGS metagenome assembly JAEEGL01 (sample SAMN16246548, study PRJNA631951) | gut metagenome | biome: gut microbiome; feature: rumen; material: fiber-attached | host: Bos | place: Iran: Karaj | collected 2018-10
ACGTTCCTCTGAATCGGTTCCGGCTGAACCGGGCGCGACGACACGCGCGGGCGATACGCAACTCCAGCTACGGCCTCCCACTGACTTGAGGGGGGACACGGCGATTCCCGTTTCATACGGCTTCGCGGTGCCGGGACAGCCCTGCCACGGGCGGCCTGTGACATGCCCGCGCCGGGGGAGGTGACAAATACGGCGGTAAACCCATCAAAATAATCTGATTCAGGATCAGATACCATGCGCCGACTGTGCATCGTCATAGTCGGCGTATTCATGTGATCCCGAACCCATCCATCACAGAAGGAGGAAAGCGAATATGAATCCATCCCCACAGCATCCGGACGGCGAGACCCTCGTCGATATCCGGGAAATCGCCGTCGATCCGGCTCTGCCAAAAAAAGAACGGATCGCGTCGTTCGTGGAACAGATCCGGAATCCATACCGGTTCCGTTGCGGCGATTTCATCGTCAACGTCAGCTTCCCGGAGAACGGTCCCACCATCGAAGACTGTCTGAAAGGGATCCTCCGGTGACGCGGCATCGTTGCGTTCCCCCGCAAAGAATCGTATAATGGAGCCGGAAAAGGACCGGGCATGACGCGAACCTCATAAACCGCTCTCTTTGCGGGGCATTTCCGGCAAACTGCAAAGGAGTGTTTTTTCATGCCTCAATTCAAAGCGGCGGCCTATATCCGCCTCTCGTACACGAACGACCGCTCCACCGAGAGCGACAGCGTGGGCAATCAGCGCAGGATCATCGAGGATTTCGTCGCGCGGAATCCCGATATCTCCCTCGTCGAAGAAAAGGTGGACGACGGCTACACCGGACTGCTCTTCGACCGTCCCGCGTACAAGGAAATGATGGAGGACATCACGGCCGGGAAGATCAACTGCGTGATCGTCAAGGACCTGTCCCGGCTGGGGCGGGAGTATATCGAAACCGGACGGTATCTGCGGCGGATCTTTCCCGCATACGGCGTCCGCTTCATCTCCATCACGGACAACATCGACACCTCCCGCGAACAGAACAGTGACGACCTCACCATCTCCATCCGGAACATCATGAACGAATCCTACAGCCGGGATATTTCCGTGAAGACCCGGACCGCCCTCGACGTGAAGCGGCGGAACGGGGACTTTGTGGGTGCGTTCACGGTGTACGGTTATCTGAAATCGGAGGACAGCCGGAACCGTCTCGTCCCCGATCCCTATGCGGGGAACGTGGTGCGGGATATATTCCGGATGCGGCTCGACGGCATGAGCGCGGCGAAGATCGCCGGGAAGCTGAACAGCCTCGGCATCCTCTCCCCGCTGGCCTACAAGAAGCGGTGCGGCCTTCCCCATGCCCGGAATAATTACGCGGACCGGGAAGGATGCGGCTGGTCCGCCACCACGGTCATCCGGATTCTCTCGGACGAAACCTACACCGGCACGCTTGTTCAGGGCAAAACCGGAACGCCACACTACAAGATCAAGGAGCCGGAACTCCGTCCTTCCTCGGAATGGATCCGGACTCCGGACGCCCACGAAGCCCTGATTTCCCGGCAGGACTTCGATCTCGTGCAGAGGATCCGCCAGCTGGACACCCGGAGTGCGCCGGACGCCGAAACGGTCCACCTGTTCTCCGGCCTGCTCATCTGCGGATGCTGCGGCGGTCCCATGTCGCGGAAGATCAACCGCGCGGGAGGCCGGGAATACGTCTATTATTACTGTCCCACCGGGAAAAAGCACGGATGCGAGCGCCCGGTCATGGTGAAGGAAAGCTCCCTCGTCGGATGCGTGACGGAAACGGTAAAGGGGTACATCGCAAACGTGTCCTCTCTGGAAGCCCTTCTCAAATCCACCGACGCCGCCAGCATCAACCGCGCTCTGACAGAGGAATACAGAAGCCACCTCGCGGAGAACGAACGCAAGCTCGCGCAGATCACGCGATACCGCGCCAATCTGTACGAAAGCCTCACGGAGGGGATCATCACAAAGTCCGAGTACGCCAGCCTCAAGGAACTCTACGCCCGGCAGGAAGAGACCGTACAGGAGAGCATCCGTCTCCTGCATGAAAAGCTGGATGCCGTGCGGGAAAACCGGGATGAACGGAACCGGTGGATCAGGCAGTTCACGGAATTTGCCGGGCTGGAAACCCTCGACCGGAGGGCCGTCGTGCAAATGATTAGGAACATCACCGTTCTCGGCAAGAACGAAATCAGGATCTCCTTCGTGTATGAGGACGAATACCGGCGCGCTCTGAATCTGCTGGATCAGGCACGGTCGGCAGACAGAAAGGCAGGATGAACGATGGCAAGAAAGAGCAGGAAGAACCTTATGCCCGAGGAGGGCCAATCGACCGCCGCATTCCGCGCCGCCGTCTATATCCGCCTGTCGGTGGAGGACAGCCAGAGCGGGAGCGCGTCGGTGGAGACACAACAGTATATCATCGGGCATTTTCTGGATCAGCATCCGGAAATCGAACGGTTTCATACATACATCGACAACGGACTGACCGGGACGAACTTCAACCGTCCGGCGTTCCAGTCCATGCTGAACGACATAGAAAGCGGCGCGGTCAACTGCGTCGTCGTCAAGGACCTCTCGCGCCTCGGACGGAACTGCATCGACACGGGGTACTACATCGAGCAGTATTTCCCCCAGAGAAAGGTCCGCTTCATCGCCGTGAACGAGGGATACGACACAGCCGGGGAGGACGGACGCCCGGACATGATGATCGCTCTGCGCAACATTGTCAACGAAGCATACGCCGCGGACATCAGCCGTAAAATCTCGGCGGCGCAGAGACAAATGATCAAAGACGGGAAATACGTCGGCGCGCTCCCACCCTACGGGTATCTGAAAGACCCGGAGGACTGCCACAAGCTGGTGATCGATCCAGAGGCTGCCGAAGTCGTCCGGCGGATCTTCGCGTGGGCGGCTAACGGCATGGGAATCAACACCATCGTCACCCGTCTGAACGAAGCGGGCGTCAAGACGCCAAGCTACCGCCGGGCTGAACAGGGGCTGATAACCAACGAAAAGCGGCTCGGAAGCGGAAGCTGGCAGACCTTCACCGTCAACAAGATTCTGCACGCAGAGATCTACACCGGCGACATGGTACAGGGAAAATCCAAAATCGTCGCCCGGAAACAGGTCCCTGCAAACCCGGAAGAATACACCGTCGTACCGGGAACGCACCAGCCCATCGTCAGCCACGAGCTGTTCGAACAGGTGCGCGGGATTCTGGATCGGACGGCACAATACGTGAAGGATCGGGAACAAACACCGTTTTCTCCCAATCTTCTGAAAGGAAAAATCTTCTGCGCGGCCTGCGGAAGAGCGCTCCACCGCCAGCGGGCAAAGCGGCGAAAGATGCCGGACCGGTATCTGTATCACTGCATTACGAATACCCGCACCGCTCACGGCACCTGCCCCGGCATCCTGATCTTTGAAGAGGCTCTTTTCGACGCGCTGCTCCCCATCATCCGGAACACGCTGGAATCATTCCTCGGGGGAGAAACGGTCACTCTTTCCGATCCGGAATCGGACAAGGAAACTGAAAAGCGGCTCGCCTCCCTCTGGCAGGAAATCCGGCGCAAAGACGGGCAGATCGCGGGGCTGTATGAAAACCTCACCCTCGGCGTCATCAACCGGGAGGAATACGATTCCCTCCGGGAGCAGTTTGAAGCGGGGCTCCGGGAGCTGACCGCCGAATCGGACCGTCTCGGGAATGAATGCAAAAGGCGGGCGGAGGACAGCGGGAGACTCCGGATGCTCCGGGAAGAGGGAGAAGCCCTGCGGAAGAATCCCGTCCTGACAAAGGAACTGATCGACCGCCTGATCGAACGGATCGACGTTTCCCCGGACAAGAGCCTGCGCATCCGGTGGACCTTCAAAAACGAATACGGAGAGGAGGATGGGTCATGTCAGCCTATGTGATCGCGCTCTATATCCGGCTGTCCATCGAGGACGTGAAATATGAGAGCATGAGCATCGAGAATCAGAAACTGACGCTTCACGAATATGCCTCCGCCCTGCCTGAAGCCGGGCACGCGGAGTTCCTTGAATTTGTGGACAATGGCTATACCGGCACAAATTTTGAGAGACCGGAGGTTCAGCGCATGATCGAGCTGGTCCGTCAGAACCGGATCGACTGCATCATCGTGAAGGATTTCTCCCGCTTCGGGCGGAACAGCATCGAAACCGGCTATTTCCTCGAAAAGGTCTTTCCCCTGTTCCATACTCGGTTCATTTCCGTCAGCGACGATTATGACAGCGCGAACTTCCGCGGGGACACGGGTGGGATGAACGTGGCGTTCAAGTATCTCATCAACGAGTATTACAGCCGGGACATGTCCATGAAGACCCGGAGCGCGAAATACGCGAAGATGGAACGGGGCGAATATCAGAGCAAAATATGTCCTTACGGATACCGGAAAGGAGCCAACGGACGCATGGAGCCGGACGGCGAAGCGGCGGAGACCGTGAAGCTGATCTTTTCTCTGGCGGCGGACGGACAGTCTGCAACAGAAATCGCCAGGGAACTTCATCGGAGAGGAATCCCGACGCCCGGCGAGTACAAAGCCGCGCACGGGAACCATACGCACGATATATCCCGTACCAAAGGAGTCTGGGCTATATCCACCATTCTCCGTATACTCGACAACGAAGTCTATACTGGCGATTACATTATCCGGCGAAGGGAGGTGAAAGAGATTGGCGGGAACAGGTCCGTAATGCGAGACCGGAGTCAATGGATTATCCTTCCGGATCATCATGAACCTCTCGTTGACAAGGATACGTTCAAACGAGCAAATGAGGCTCTTAATCGTTATAGCATTGGGAAGAAAAAAGAACACAAGTACCCCCTGAAAGGATACGTTTTTTGTGGATGCTGCCGTCATGCTTTGACCCGTCATAATCAAAACAATCCGGAATATATTTGCCGCAGATCTGCTTGTCTGGACGATACGCCTTGCCGAAATCTGAAAATCCCTGTACCGGAATTGGAAAATCTGGTCCTCCGGTCGATCCGCGAGCGCATGGGGCAAAGTGAAGAAGACGGATCGCCGGACGGCATTGCCGAAAACGGCACCGGGGAAACCCGGACCGATTCCCTCGAACAGGAACGGCTTGTGCTCTACGAAGCATACTTGAATGGCGATATTTCGCTCGACGTATTCAAGGAGCAGAAAGAGCGGATCGCCGGGAAGATCCTGACGGCACAGAAAAGCCGCGCCCTCCTCGCGGAACAGTCCGCAAAGGAAAACGCGGCGAACGAGCTGAAGCGGCTCCGGGAGGAAATCACCTCCGCCGACTGTCTGACCGTCGAAATGTGCGAGAGGTTGATCGACAGAGTTTTCGTGTACCCGGACAAGCGGATCGAGGTGGAATTTCGGTGAAAAGCCGTAGTAAATCTAATATTTTGAGAACATTATGTCCCATTTCGGCTCTGTGGAGAGACACTACAGGCTTGAAATCCAGCGATTGGATTCGGCCATTGATGCCGTTACATTGAAATACGAGGAAGCCGTTGATTATGGTTTGAAGCAATATGAAAAGTATGTTTGAGGCAAAGGTTCCAAAGAGGACATCGTAACGGCGCGTCCTGCAAGGGAGTAGACTGAAACAGCGCTGAACACCGCCATTGCGGAGAAAAAAGCTTACGAGGAACAGAATCAATTATTCTGCAAGCTAATTCTGGTCGGCAGGAAGGAGGTTCCGTTGAGCGAAGTTGTGGGCTGCATAATCATAAAAATCTGATATAATAATATCAGCCAATCCAATCACACTGGAGGAAAGCATGGAACTGCTCCTCGCTCAACGGATGTGTGAAAACCGGAAGCCGCTCGGGCTGACTCAGGAAGAGCTGGCTGGGCGGCTCAGCATATCCCCCCAGACCGTATCCTACTGGGAGAACGGCGGATACCCCGATATCACCATGCTGCCCGTAATTGATAACTCCTCCAGAGGCGTGGAATAATCTCTTTGACTCGGGAGAAGAAATAGATTCTGTTCATAGAATTGTAACAAGAGTCTGGTATAATGATAAAGCTGATATGGTCCGAACCACCACTTCCATGCAGCTTTGCCTGGGTTGGTTTGCACAAAGGCAACGTCTTACCTGACTTTGTTGCTTACCCGGTTATGATGGGGAAGGCTACTGTGAGGGTAGGAATGAAGTGAACAACCTACGATAGAAAACCGAGGAATGGAGGAAAATCAAATGCAAATGATAGTAAATGTAGCTGGTCAGGTCGGACAGATAAAGCTTGGTCAGAATAAGGCATTGTGGCCTCTCTTTGAAACTGTAATCAATTCTATTCAGTCTTTGGAGGATACGGACACAGACCATAAAGAAATCACCATCGAGGCGCTGCGTAATCCTAATATTCAGATGCGGCTCAATGCTGACGGGACAAAAACTGAAGAACCTTCCCGCTTCGAACAGTTTATTGTGACTGATACCGGAAACGGCTTCAATGAAGAAAATTTTAAGTCATTCCAAGAGGCCTATTCTCAACTGAAGGTCAAGAAGGGGTGCAAGGGTATTGGGCGTTTTCTATGGCTGAAAGCTTTTAAAAAGGTTGTTATCAGTAGTACATATCAAGAAAATGGAAAATGGTTTCTCCGTGAATTTGACTTTACTTTATCTGGAGTATCACCAGATGAACCTCCAAAGGAACTGAAGGGAGACAATTATTCAAATCTTACACGAGTCACACTAACCGGATTTATCGATAGGTATAGGGATACTGTGTCGTATAGCCTTGAAAGTCTTGCCAAGAAAATAATTGAACATTGTTTGCCATACTTCATTATGAATGCGGTTCCAACCATCACGCTGAAGGACAATCGCGGAGAGTCTTTCTCTCTGAATGAGTATTTTGACATAGTTTATAAGGACTCTCTCAATCAGGATCCCATTGATTTGAAAGGTCGTCATTATCAACTATATCATATGCTCCTCGCCCAAGGAGCTGATGGTCATGAGCTACATCTGTGTGCAAATAACAGAGAGGTAAAGTCCGTTGATCTTAACAAGAAGATTTCCAACTTAGAGAAAGGTAAAAAGCTACCCACAGAGGACGGCGATGCTTACTATGTGGGTTATCTCGCTGGTGACTATTTGGATGAGAGCATAAATGTTGAGCGTTCTGAATTTGAATTCGAAGATCTTCCCATCATGGGCGATAATCGTGGCGCAAGTGAAGAAGAAATTGTTGATGCCGCCGTCGAGATGATCAAGAGGTATCTGAAGACTGATCTTGATATGGTCGGCGCCGAAAAACGCAAGCAGATTGATCGGCTTGTGCAGGCCAGTCGGCCCCAGTATAGGCTCCTTTTGAATAAGCGTCCGGAAGTCTATGATGATATTCCCTCGGGATTGACTGACGACAAGGTTGATCTGGAACTGTATAAATATCAGCAACAGTGGGAATATGACACGGCGAAACAAAGGCGGGATATCGAGGAAAAGGTCAAGCAGAATGCAACAACCGATCCTGGTTTCCAACCACTATTTGATGAATACTGCAGGAATATTAATGAGCTGAGTCGCGCCGGGCTTGCAGAATATGTTATCAGGCGCAAGGCTATTATCGATTTGCTCGGAAAAGCTCTGGAGGTAGAGCCAAGCGGAAGCTATAGCTTGGAATCAAGGATACACAGCATCATCTGCCCCATGCAGGTTTCATCTGATGAAGTCAAGCTCGATGACATGAATCTATGGCTAATAGATGATCGATTGGCGTATCATCACTATCTAGCTTCCGATAAGTTTCTAAGCAAATTGCCAGTTTTGGAGAACGGAACGCAGAAAAGAACGGATTTGATAGTTTTTGATGCTGCGTTGTCCTACACAGCGGAAACAGACGATATTAATTCCATTACCATAGTCGAGTTAAAGAGACCACAGAGGAATGATGATCAGAATGACCCTGTGTGGCAGGTCCTTAAGTATGTCAGAGATATTCGCGAAGGAACAATCAAGAAAGACAACGGTAGAGACTTCGGTGATATGAGCAACGTGAAATTCTACTGTTATGTTATTGGCGATTTGACACCGTCAATGAGAGATTCGGCTGTAGGACGTGGACTTAGACCGACGCAAGACAATGAGGGTTATTATGGATATAATGAAGGTATCGGAGCATATGTCGAGGTTATTTCCTATAATAAGCTTCTGAAAAATGCGCGGCAGAGAAATCAAGTATTCTTTGATAAACTGTTCGATACTAAGGCTATGGACTTAGTGCATCCGGAGTTAGCGGGACAGTGATTCACAGAGGAAGGGAGGATAAAGTGTATGAAAGAATTATTGGACGCAGGTCATGTTCTGATTCTCGATACTAACGTCCTTCTTAACATCTATCGTTATTCACCAGAGTTTTCTGATTTCGCATTTGAGTGTCTACGAGCCGTTTACAGTCACATCGTTCTCCCCGCAACCGTTCGCCTAGAGTATAATCTTCATTGTAAAGCAGGCTTCGCATCTATGGAAAAAAGGGTTGCAGAGGCAGGCAAAGAAACCAAAAAGCAGATACTGGCGGCAAAGACTAAGATTCTAGACTCATGCTCAAATCTCATGCGTTTACAATATCCAGATGTGGATGATTTAATAGTTTCCTTGTCAGAAAAACTTGATGGTGCACTGGAATCCCTTGCTAACTACTTTGAAAACCATGCCTCTTTGGAACTTATTCAGCATTCATGGAGTGGATCAGATTTACTGGAGATGTTTGTTAAAACTCTTCCAGTGATGTTGTCTCCTACACAGGAAGAAATCTATAATTGGTGTGACGAGGGCGAGAAGCGTTATAAAGATACGATTCCACCTGGTTTTAAAGACGCTAAGAGCAAGGACGGCGTGAGAAAGTATAGCGATCTGATTCTTTGGAAGGAAATCCTTAAATATGCAAAAACACAGAAAAAGGATATCGTCTTTGTTACTGATGATGTTAAGGCGGACTGGTGGCATGTGGGGGATGATGGGAATAGATATTTCCATCCAAAATTAATTGAGGAGTTCAACAGGACAGGGCAGTCGATTACTCCCATGATTTGCATGGAATTTCTTTCCACCGTAGCTACGGAGTATAGTATTACTAAATCGGATGCTATAGAAATAGCATTAAGGATGACAGATAACGATTACTGTATTAAAGTAGCCGAAAGTGTATTTGATGAAGCATCAGAGGAACTGGTATATGATGCTATGAAATATATAAAAACGGAGACTGCAAACATAGGATCCGAAGGAATTGACGAATTTGAGATTACAGAGCATAAGTTTATCGCGGGAAGTCGCATTGATAGAGACGATGATACAGTCAGATATGAGTTCATATTTAACGTTACTCTAGAGGGTACTTCCTATGATTATTGGGGGCGAGATGAAGATACGCGAGATGTTATTCGCTCTGAGGGACGGGATCATGTGTTCGAAGGGCATATAATAGTTATAGTTCAACGAGAGGTTGAAACATTCTATGATTTCGAAGATGATGACAGCTTTGAAACCGCAGTAATAGATAGTGGATCGCTTGAAGAAACCTACTATTTCGACAGACCAGAACCGCCTGGAGAATTGGGATATTGTCCTGCTTGTGGTCGACCACTAAGCATTGAGAATGATGGTGGTAATGGCTTTTGTGTAGACTGTGCTTTAGAGCATGATTGATGATGATAATTGCAATGAGAAACGAAGATTTTTTGGAATTTCTACGATATATTAAGCTTCCTCGAGGTACACTTCTCAGTGATGGGACAACTTATCGATTGGGAAAACAAAACTTCCCACCGAGAAAGCTACGACAAGAATTGGACTCTTTTGAAAAGATTCTTGTTTTATCAGATGGCAATCTACATGTTGTCGGTGGAGTATTATTCTATGGGAGCGTAGATATTCAGGTTACGACTCTTCCACGGTATCGTGGGTATGGATATATGAGTGCAATACATAAGAATGGGATTTTGGAGTCGGAATGCTATCCTGGGCAAAAGGTATCTATCGAACCAAGAGAACTAAGAAGCATGAATGATTTTCTTATACGGGATCATATGTTACGTATGATTGGGCTGAGAGCGAAGAACCTTCCAGAAGTCTATTCATGGTTGAAGTGCTTTCATCAAGTTGATTGTACTGAAGAAGAGTTTATCAATGCCTATTCGTAAAATATCCGAGAAAAAAGGCATAAACAATGACCCAAGAACTCTGCATCCGCTGTGGCAAACCAGCACCGTATTCAATCAAAACCTCAATCACACTCCTTCGTTACTACGTTGAAGGGTCTGGGCAACTGTGTAAGGAATGTATTGCATTCTTCAATTGATGCATGGCAGGAAGTAGGTTATATGCTTGAGTACGCACTATCATCCTGACCACATCGGACTGATCCCCGATCTGATGGATCATGGCGTGCGTCTTCTTATGGATACACAGACGGATGCCGTTCACAGCTCCGACGGCTTTTTTGCGCGGGAGCCGAAGCTGAACTGGCGGCCGATCCGCGAAAAAGATGCAGCGGTGATTCCCTGTTCAGAAAGCAGAGCGTTTCTCTGCCGCATGGGGATCGACGAAGAGATCGTCCTCACGCCGAGCCACAGCCGGAACAGTGTATCCGTACTGCTTGACGACGAAGACTGTTTTGTCGGCGACCTCGAACGCCGGTCCGTTCTCGAAGGGTATGACGGAAACCTACCGCTTCAAAGAGACTGAGAGATCGTTATAGCCCATCGGCTGAAGAGGATATTCTACGCCCACGGCAGGGCGGAATTGTTCCCTGACCTCTGCAAAATTTTGTTTAAGCCTACGGGACGGAGAAACTCGGATGCAGGCAGATTCGCGGAGATCGGGCTGGCATTGGAATAAGGATTGATTATCTAAAGAGGATCGACCATGAACCTGATCGCAAAAACCTTCGGCGAGCTGACGACACGAGAGCTGTACGGGATCCTGAGGCCCGCTCCGCCGTTTTCGTCGTGGAGCAGAACTGCATTTATCAGGACATCGACGGGATGGACGAAAAGTGTCTGCACGTCTTTTATGAGGACGACGGACAGATCGCCGCTTACCTACGCGCGTTCGTGAAGGAGCCCGACGTCGTGCAGATTGGCCACGTGCTGACAGTGGACCGCGGATGCGGGCTTAGCGGGAGATTGCTGAAAGCCGGGATCGAGGAGGTCAGGGAGAGATTTCATCCCATGAAAATCTACATCGAGGCGCAGACCTACGCCGTCGGATTTTTTGCACGGGAGGGATTTGCGGTCACGTCGGAGGAATTCCTTGAAGACGGTATCCCGCATGTGAAGATTGAAAAGAAAATGTGACCTCTTCTCCTGTGTTGTGACTTTAACCGTGCGCATAATTTGCTTTCTAATATTCAGAAGGTTGAGGTGGGCCTCTGACTGACTTGCTCCGGATACCCGGACAAGCGGATCGAGGTGGAATTTCGGTGAAAAAATGTTAAAAATATTTTTGTTGATAGCTTGACATTTGGGTG
>JAEEGL013118049.1_pt1 | contig 11484 bp, 8 predicted proteins | sample 9134231 | NCBI WGS metagenome assembly JAEEGL01 (sample SAMN16246548, study PRJNA631951) | gut metagenome | biome: gut microbiome; feature: rumen; material: fiber-attached | host: Bos | place: Iran: Karaj | collected 2018-10
GGTAGTTGCATATCAGATCGCCCACGGGGTCGTCTCCCACTTCCGTCACCGTGGCACAGGGTATGCCCGCCCGTCCGAGTGACACGATGCTATTAAACGTCGAGCCGCCAGGGACCGCTTTTAGGGGTTGGTCATCCTTGAACAGGATATCGAGGACGGTTTCTCCGATGCCGAGGACGCGGGGGGTAGGCATGATTTTAATGTGTTAGTGATTCCAATTTTTCTATGATTGATTCGTCGGCTGGTAGCTATCGTGGGTCGTAATAAATTTGTCAAGTTGTTCAAAACGAGTATCTAAAAACGTGTAATTAATCATACCCTTGGTGTCAATGGCTTTGTATTCCTCAAAGAGTTTATGATGAAATTTGAGATGGAACGCAAGACGCAAGTCGTCGCCTTCTTCCCCATTTTGTTTTGCTTCGCTGCTTTTTATTGTTCTGATTTTGGTGATTTCATACACATCACGAATGCCCAAGTCCTTGATATAGGGAACAAAGAAATGCAAGTCATGCAAAGCAATGGTGGAGGGGAAGTTTGGACCGGTGTAATAAAGGTCGGCTTCCCCATTTTCAAAGCTTTTGTAATAGTTTTTTCGTGGACTTGGGGTGACCAAACCAATTAACACCCGGTCAGGTATATCAATTATGGTTCCTTTTTGCGGGATTACTTTCGAAATGGTTTCAGCAGCTTTTGTATCAATTAGCTTCTTGATGAATTGCTCTAGTAGCTTTCTGTTTTGTTCGTCTTTAGGTTTTAGTGGGAAAGCCCCAATATTGACCTCTCCAATACTTTTATAAAACTTAGATACTTGTACATCGGCTGGTTCTCCATCGCCAGGAAACAGGATGTATCCACCTATGACCTCTTTTTTCAGTTGGTCTGTTGAATAGTCTTTATAATAAATGGCATCACGGAATCGATGCATTTGGTTGATGGCATCTTCGGGGGGCGTATCCACATTATGGTCATCTTTCTTGTCAATCCGGTATTTGGCATCGAACAGATAAGTCATTTTCATGCCCTTTTCCACATCGTCTTTGGTTAACTGCAACACGATATCAGGCTTCTGTGGAACGGTGCGGACTTCCAAATTATTAATGCCGATCTTGTCGTCTTCTTTATCCGTATGCTTGGGGTTATAAATCAGTTCCGCTAGTTCTACGCCATCCTTTTTAAATAAAATGCGTGAGTGTTCGCCTCTTCCAAGACCCCATGTAAACAAACCGTTCATTTCCATACGGTTACGATGATCAACGTCATCATCATTTATTCCCAATTGCTCTTGAACGATGTGGCTGACCTCAATAAAGCACCAAATCTCATAAAGCGTGGCGATGTCTTTGGTCTCCATGCGGAACATTCCATCGTTCAAACTGAATGACTTACGCAAAATGAAGTAGGTGCGGTAAACAGCTGAATAATTGGTATCGCGTTGCATCACGAGCGATTCTTGCTTGAAGCCTTCAAAGGTGCCAACTGTGCGGAAAAACGGGTTACGAATCAAATGTTTTAGTTCGGCATCTGAGCATCTGATTCTATCCTTTTCTGTTTCGGAAAGTGGTAATTTCAACTCATTGAGAATTCGCTTGCTCAGCTCTGAATAACGTTGTTGTATCAACGTAAGGGCATGTTTGAGAAAACGGTTCTCCACCGTATTATGTGTATGCTGTTGCTCTTCAACAAGGTAAAGCCGTGACTCCTCTTCCTTGTGTTCGGCAAACTGCTGCTCTTGTGTGGCAGTGAAACGGCGTATTTGGTCGGCACGTTTGTAGGATGAGACTGTCTTGAGCCTATGGCGTGGCCGTTCAATAATGTTTCTGACTGAACGGGAGAATTGCTCTTGCAAACCATGGAATATATTCCACCAGATGAGGTCGTATGATTCGCCTTCGCCTTCCTTGATGCCATGATAGGTGCGCTTCAGGTAATCCAAGGAGAGCATGCGATATTCTTCCTCTATGTCTTTCAGTATCCGTTTCCAGTCGTTGTGATAGTCCAGTTTGGCGGAAATCACATCGTAAGAAAAGACGAAACGTTTTTGTTCGCCTTTAATGGTGTAGCGCAACGGCAGGTCGGCACGGCCAATGTCGTTTCCGTAGTTGAGAAAACCCATAAGGACACGTTGCTTCTTTTTCCACGAGAAATGCTCGTTCACGTCCGTGCGCTGACTGTCGAACTGAGCATCCGACACCCCTTCAACAAATTCGACCCAAATACTGTAATCGGTTTGTTCAAAAAAGAAAGCCTTTTCGTCAGGATTGCCTGGGCTGATGATCTCTGATTTTCCTTCTTCTTCGTGTGCTCGCTCCACGCTTTGCACTCCAGCCGACCACGAATAGGTGGAAGTCAAACGATGGTCACCTATGTTGCGCACACCTTTCTGCCATTCCTGCCAGAAATGGGAACACTCGATGGTGAGTGAGAAGTCGCTATGTGTGATGCGAAGGATTTCCATTGTTTATTCGCCCTTTTATTCGCCCTTTCTTAATCGTTGAAAACCAATGTATTATGAATTATTTGGGGGTTGTTTTCCTGCTTTATTCGCCCTTTTATTCGCCCTTTCAATTTGTATTAGATTTCTCCATTGTTTTTTGTTCATTGTTCTGATTGTTAAAGTGTTTATGCCCAATAACTTGTATAGCCCGAGTCACTAAGTTTCTTAAGCATTTCCTCTATCTTGGTGTCAGTGATGCTCTTCAGTTTCTCTTTGCCTTCTTCGGGTTCGGGAATGGCCTTGTTGATTTCTTCCTCTACCAATATTTTGAGGCCTTCCAGTACACTCTTGGTGCGTTCGCTGTCGCCTTCGATACGTGAGAGGATTTTCATGGAGGTCATCTCGTCGAGGGTCTGCCAGAGTTGCGAATCTTTGTCCAGCAACTGGCGGTTGACGGCATAGAGCAGGAACTCGTTGCGAGTGCGGTATGCAATTTTGAACGGCGTTTTATCTAACACATTGTTTACCTTTTCCAAATAAGTTATGACCTGATTGCAGAGTTCTTTGTTTTCAGCGTACACGTCTTTACCTTCAGCAGCAGTGCCGATGACGCAGTTGCCGATGTAACCAATTTCGGAAGCGCCTTCTTCGAGACCGCCATACAGATCCACCTCATTCATCTCGATGGTCATAGCTCGGTCGAGTACCTTACGGCTAAACGAGAAGGTGGTTTCGTCCATATTGACCGTACCTACCACAAATAAGTTTTGCGGGATGGTGATACCCTCTTTGTAGAATTGTTGTTGCAGTCCTTCGTTTGATGTTAGTTGGATAACGAGTTGCTGATACCAGTCAATTTCTTCTCCATATTCTATTTTTTTTTCATAAACTCGGTCTTCAAAAGGTTTTTTGAAAAGCGGGTCGGTGGTAATGATTCCGCCAGCCAATTTACGGCTTTCGATGACGGAAAGGTACTCCGCAAAGTATTGTTCGACGGGTGCGAGATTCATTTCGTCCAAGCAGAGGAAATAAGGCACATCGGGCTCTTCCCATGCCTTGACGACAAACTTCAGGAAGTCGCCGGCCACAAACTCGGGTTTGCCGCTGATGCGCGACACATAGCCGAACAATTCGGTTGAATCGTGCCAGTTGGGCTTCACCTGCACCATGCAGAAGTTTCTCGGGTTGTTTTTGCCGTATTCCTCATCTCCATCCTTCCAGCAAGCCTTGGCTAGTTCTCTAACGATGCGGCTCTTGCCCGTGCCACTGATTCCCGCTAATAGCATAAAGGGCTTGGTGCGGAGGGCGGTGAGATATAATAAAAAGGACCTGTTATCTAACTCAACAAATGCTTTAACACTAATTCTGTGATTATTAGAACTGTCTGTGGTTAAAATTACATAATTGTCATTACCTGTGAAAAAATCATTTAAAAAAGTGTATTTAGAAGAGTCTTTTTTTATTATTTCTACAGAGAAACGTCTAACACCAAGCTTTCTTACCAACATTATGTCACCAATGTCGGGATTATCATCTGAATATAGTTTTTTCCAATCAGATCCACAAATACGCCAATCTTTTTCTCCTCCATATCCTTTATGAATAGTTATCCCCGAAGGAAAATAGGTTGGATTATCAACATGACAAACGTTAATAGAAGTATATTCGTCAATGGCATTTAATGAAACATCCCAAAAAGATTCAACAGATTCTGTACATATTGCGACAGACCTAGTGATATCTTGTTTGGTCATTCGTTTTAAATATATCTGTTGCATAATCAATTATTTTATTTTGTTAACCAATACTCTATCAAATTTTGCTCTAAAGCTTCAATCTCAATAATATCTTTAGGATTAGAAACATCCAATTTATTATATTTTTCTCCTAAAAAAACTTTTTCGCGTTTAGTAAGAAGATCTTCTTCTATTGCAATTTGAATCGTCCATTGTTCAGACATAGCTCTTGCGATACCTGGGAATGTTTTACTCCTTATTGTTCTTCTTTCTTCCGTCGAATGAGATTTCGTTAATGCATCCGAATACCATTTTGGCAGTTTTTTCCCACTACCAAACACAATCCACTCTCCTTTGTCGTCTGTCTCTTTGCTTGGATGTAACATCTTTAGGTTTTTCAGCCACAAACAAGTTCCTTTTGAATAAGGATCTCCAAACATATATGGTTGAATAGATTGGTCGGGTTTTCTCCACCTAGAACTCATTATGCCAACAGGATTTTCAATGGCAATTCTCTTAATGTCTGCATTTGCAAGTGACATGAAAAAAGCAACACCATCTTCTCTATCTTGAGCCCTATTGGGAAATTTTGGGTGAGGCCGACGTTGCTCCATAGGAAGAGCTTTGTCATCAGGATGATAATACCATTTTGCACCACTAACAGCAAGGTATGTACATGGAGGATGGCCTATCATCAAATCCCACTCTCCACGAATGGCTGCTTTTCTCCCGTTTTGTAACGTCAAGTCTGTTCTGTCCAGTACAGTAGCGATATCATGGCAAAAATGCCATTCTGGATGCCCTCCGCTACAAGGTAAAATATCGCAACTATAAGCATTCTGTCCTAACTTTCGAAAAGCAGCACATACAGCTTGGCTCTCCTCACAAGCAATTAATACATTCAGTTTTCTTTTCATAATTCTTTATCTAAAACATCTGCGACAACATGCGCTATATTCCTAGCAAAAGAAACAGGCACCGCATTTCCAATCATCTTAAAACAATAGGCTGTTGAACCAAGAAACATGAAATCCAAAGGGAAAGACTGTAGGCAAGCTGCTTCTCTGATTGTAATTGACCGAAGTTGTTTGGGATCAGGATGAATAAACATCAGACCGTCTTTATACAAATGAGCAACAATTGTTGGAGATGGTTTATCCCACTCTAAGTTTCTATATTTTATATGGTTTGATTTCTTTCCTGTTATTCTAGTGTAGAACGAAAGCCTTTCTTCAGAAGATGCATGATTCATGTCCTCACCTAACCATTCACGAAACACGTCAATATCACGTTTACTATGGTATCGTGCTTCATTAAGAGTATATGGGTTTTTACCAATAACTATATGAGATACATTTTTGCCATCTATCTTCAGCGGATCTGCCAAAGGTTTGAACTTGGGCATTTTTCCAATTGCGTCTTTTACTGTAGTTATTTTTGATGCTTTTCTTTGTGTTAATGATGAGTAAATCTCTTCGATATTGATTTTACCACCATCACGAGACCCAATAATAATGATTCGGTTACGCTTTTGGGGGGTCTCATAATCTTCAGCACAATAAACTGAGTTTTTTAGGTTTTCAGGAGTTCTGATATGATAGCCTATCTCTTCAAATGCTTGATAAATTCTTTTTTTTACAGGAATACCTCCGGGACACGCACTTAATAGGCCAGGAACGTTTTCAAACACAAAAACTTTTGGCTTGAAAGCATCAACTACTTTTACAAAACTTTCAAAGAGATAATTTCTGTAATCAAACTGCATCGAGTGAGGGTCTTGTGCCCGACCTGCAATGGAATAGGCTTGACACGGGGGGCCTCCTATGATTATATCTACATGTTTACGACCAACAATACCTTTCAATCCTTTTTTTCGTACCAATTCAGCATTTGTAGTTCCATATTGCTGTATGGTTTCTTCGCTCCACTCTCCATTGATGAGCTCATCGGTTTTCTGAATATCAAAGCAAACTACTCGTTCCTTGGCTTCCTGTTCATTATGGTTCCATTGTTGAACAAGCCGATGTCTTAGAGTGTTCACCATTGGCATTTCCCATTCGACATGTGCCAATGCTTCATATCTACCGGTCTGAAGGAATCCTTCAGATAGACCTCCTGCTCCGGCGAATAGGTCTATGAATGTATATTTTTTCTTTGGCATAGAGGTTATAAATTATAATAAAAAACGAGGTTCCCTTTTTTACATAAAACATTCATATCTGACTCAGAACATGAGACCTCTAAATTGTATTCTACATCAGCAGTATTGGTATAGGGCAATTCTGTTATTTCAACTCCACTATTCCAATAGTTCTTGTTTTTCTCAATAATAATCGTTCGAGATAAATCATTAGGAATAAAAACAAGCCCTTCAGAATCATAAATCGTGGGGATAGCATCTTTTTTACTAATAGCAATGCAATTCGTTAATCTTTTCATTGGAACAATCGTTTCCCCAACAAAAGCATCACAATGCTTTTTCATTATCATTTGCCGGACAATCCAATTCCATAATAATGTTATGTCAATATTGATGTCTTGTACATTTAAATTAATGATGGTTTCTTTTTCATATTGTAATTGCTTTATGCTCAAAAAGGAGGGAATAGATATTTCTTTCTTTTTAAAAGTGTTTTCAATAGTGTCTTTTGAATTATCAAAAGCATCTTTGTATTGCTTATCATTTGAAAGTATAACTCCAAAAGGCAATTTGTAGTCGGGTTTCGGAAAAACACAAGACACCATAACCAATGTGTCCTCTCGTGAAATATTGGTAGACAAACATATATCTTTGGTGGGCTCTATCAATTTTTCATGTAAAACATGGTCATCAAAATCAATATCCAACTGTTCTTTGATTTTTTTTAGATCTTCTTCTACTTTATTTATGACTGTGGTTTTATATTCATCATATGTTTTCCCATCTAATATCCATTCTTTCACAAAGGACGTGTCTTCATTTGAAACAGGAAGGGTTCCTCGAACACATTTAAAAAATTCATTTCTTTTTCTCACCTCCACAAACTCAAATTCCACATAATGCGAAGAACGAAGGATAACGAATGGGCAATTTGATAGATACTCTAAGCTCCTATTGAGGTATGCGTTATTTTGCTCAACGTAATCCACTAAGATATTCGTATCTAAATAGATGTGTATTTTATACCGATCTTCTACAAAAGCCGTCATGATTATTCTATTTGAGTTTTTCGGAAAGATATTTCATAACAAACGCATGGTCTATAGTTTGACCCTCTTTTAATTCTTCTGCTGCACGTTGTAACAACAAGTAACAACTTTGAATAATAAAACGAGGTGAGCCTTGCAGTTTTTGTTCTTTAGTGTTCAACAAAGAAACTATTGCTGATTCTTCAAATGGGTACAACGACAAAGGAGCATTTGCATCAACTCTAGCAATTGCAAGATAATGTTGAATCATCGCAATGCAAGAAGGTTCGTCTAATGGTTTTAGATCAATGATTCTATCCCCCATACGGCTTGCTAATGGCGGTGACATTTTTTCAATTTTTCTATAAGCGTCACCATTCATCGCAAATACAGCACACCAGTTTTTTTCTTTGTCAATAAGAGAACGCAAATTTCGCAAATAGTTATCTAAATCTGCATCTTTTAATCGTCCTATTGCGATTTCTTCAAACTCATCGGCTAATATAATAAAATCTGTTGCGCCTAAATATTGTTTTGTAATTTCTACTATGGCTTTCAACAAATGAACCTCTCTTTTATCGATGTTCTTAATATTTCCTGTGATGAGTTGATCCCATGATTTTGTAACGCTTGTATTATCTGTTACAATATCATAAAAATACTCAGCAATCGATGATATTTCGTATTTTTCAGCAAAACATTTAATCAGGTAATTTTTAAATATTTGGATTGCCACTTTTTGTTCCGGTGTATGCAACCCATTTAACATCTTGTCTAACAAATATTTGTAACTTATACTTACTTGATCCCAAGTTAAAGGACCATCAGCTGTATTACCTGTATCCTCGTCTAAAGGGAATAAAGTTGGTGTATTAGATGCTTTGAGATTATTGATACTTTCAAGAAAAATGTCTTTTCTGAGTCTGTTATTATTCTCTTTATCTTCTTGTTCTAAATATTGTCTAAAGATGTCCCATAAATAGCGGCGGAAATTTTCTATTCCAATTTGAGATAATATATTTCCTATTAACTCAGACAATTTGACACCAGGATTGTCAATGTAAACGACATACGGTCTAAATTTCTCATTGCCGAGTTGGGAAAAGAGATATTTTATGTACATCAAAGTTTGGGTTTTCCCCATACCATAATCGCCCCTTATTATTAAGCTGAGGTATTTGTTTTCCATGCCTTGACCGCTATTTGACAAGGCATCTTGCATGTATCGAATTATTTGTTCTGTAATTTCATTGGACGTAGGAACCAATTTTCCAACAACAGCATCAGAATCGGAGATACCAGCAATTCCAGATTTCGGAAATGGGTTTAATGACAAGGAGAACTTTTTTCTCAAATTCCCTTCAAGGTCTTCTACTGTCTTTATCTTATCTAAAATGTTTCCCATAAATTATAACTTTATAAGGTGTGACATTAAAACATTTTCAACATAAGGAAGTAATGATTTTGTGTTACCATCCACTAACATCTCTGAAGTTCTTTGTAATCTAAATTCATTGCTTCTTTTGTTTGTTTCAAATACAAGTTTTTCTTTAATACTCTCGATTGAAAACTTGTATTCTATAACAAGCTCTCTTTCAAGAGCAGGAATATAAATGTATTTTGAATTTAACACGTTAGTAACATAGTCTAAGATGGAAAAGTTTTCGGGGACTGGTACGGATAAATTAAGCAAATATGCGTTTTTTAGTTCTTCATTTGGGGAAGAGATTTCTAATGACGCTAATGAACATTTATTGAGCACTTGTAATGTTGTCCCCCATTTTGTATATACATCCCAAAATCTCATCATGTCTTGGTGTTGGTTTTCAATATAGAAAACGGTATTCTTTTCTGCGCAAACAAAATGATTATAAAAGCGACAATTGTCCATATAAGCATAAACTAATAAAGAGTTTGGTGTGTTTGAAAAGCCACCAAATAGGTTGTGAAATTCTTGAAATCTAAAATAACTTGAGTAAATATTCACAAAGACATTCTTGTCCCGGGTAGTTAGTGGCTCGTTTAACCCTGATTCAAACAAGTTTTCTTTTAAAGGATTGTTGCTTGTGTCTATTAAACCAAAATTCTTCAATGCGTTAACAAACTCTAGTAGATACCTTCCATTCCACTCTTTTCCATTTTCAGTCTGTACATCATTAGTTTTACAAATTGCCAATAGTTGAGGAATGCTTCTAACACCACCATACAAACACAAAACAGAGTATATGTCTTTCAAATTTCTTAAATAGTAAACGTATGAGTAACTCCAGCCTTTCCCCTCTTTATCTTTTTGGGGAATAATTGGAATCTTTTCCATTTCATCTATGTCAAAAGCTAATCTCATAGTACTAGTTTAATTCAAGAATATTTTCAGACAACTCAATATTGTGTCTATTAGATAATGATGTCCATTTTGTACCCCTAGTGCGAATTTTGTATATTGCATATTCATTAAAACCGGCAGAAACAGCTATATCTCCAAGAATCTGTGTTGTTGGGATATATACACCATAAGGTGCAGAATCCCCAAGTATCAAGTAAGATTTTGATTTAGGTTTCAACACACGCCTCATTTCAAGTAAAACATTGTACATGTCGTTAAAGTAGTGCATCATTAGTATGTGGAAACTCTTTTTGCCTGATCTGTTTTGGGCATTGGTCTTTATTTTTACGAACATTTCTATAAGTTGGGGCATGAGTTTTTCATTGTTGATGGCAAAGGGTGTGTGTAAAAAAGATTCTAAATCAAAATCAGATTCTTTATAATGAGTGGTGGCTCCTGTCACTAAATTGATTCGTACCTTTGAGGTAATATCATTCCAAGAACTAGTAATTCCCCAAAAATGCGAGAGTACTTTTGAAACTTCTCCGTAATCTAGATTATTTAGATAAGGAGGAGACGTAATGCACATTGAGCAAGAATTATCTCCTATTTGGGTATTAGTTACTCTCGAATCATGAAGAAATACCCGGGATGGATGGTGACCCTTGGGTTGGCATTCTATATCTTTCATCATGTTGGTACATGTTGAAATGAATTTTTCAAAAGGTTGACCATTATCTTTAAGTGTTTTGTTTCTTGAGATATAAGGAACCGCAATTGGATGAATGGATGTCTTGTGTAAAACATTACTTAATGCTAATTTAAAAAATAGTCTATATGACTCTTCATTAAGCGATGTAATATAATTACGAATTATGCAAAGAGTTCTCAAATTGTAATTGTCATATAACTCAGTAAGTAGAGGGTTTTCTTCAGAAAGATTATATGAGTCAAATTCTTTAGAAATAACATCGTTTATCTGTGAAATATGATAGTCAACTATTTCCTTTTTGATGGTCCAATCCAGTTTAGCTCTACAAATATCATACATCAATTCTTGACCTTCGTTTCCGACAGAATAAAAACCTTGTTTTTGTGAAGAAACCAATGTGGTTCCACAACCGGCGAAAGGCTCGTATATTATAGTGTCTTTAGGTAGGTCCTGTAAAACAAAATCCACGAACTTATATGAAAAACCTGCTGTAAATCTATACCAATTATGTATAGGGCTTTTCATATTATCTTTTGCACAACCTATATTTTCTAATTGCAAATCCATTATCTTTATCAAGTTTGTTGTTTTACATTATATCTTCTTCCGTAAAAAATCTGTTTTGTGCTTACGTAGTCTTACTCCAAAAACATCTCTTCTTTTATATTCCTCTCCAAAAACCCCTTCAACGCCCCCAAATACGCCGCATCCAAATTCCAGTGCAGGGTGTTCTCATAGTCGCGGTTGGGTTCTTTAATCAATTCTTTCTGGCTCTTTGTTTCAAAAAGCAATGCTTCGAGATACCCGTAAATCTTTGTTTTCTTGGCTGGCGTGGTCAAGGGCGGGGGCGTTCTGCCTGGAATGTCCAATTTCACCAGTTCCTGTTCGTATCCTTCCCAACAATCAAAAATCGGCTTGTTGTTCGGGTTGATGATGTTTTCCAACAAGTCTTCCAAGGCACCTGCATCTTTATCATTGGGAAGCAAAAACAACTCAAACTCCAAACCATTATCTTGTTTCCATTTGAGTATGTCGGAACGACGGGCGTCAATATCTTTGTCAGCATCAATGATGACGATATTTGTGCCGCCATTGTCAGTCATGGTTTTCA
>JAEEGL013187581.1_pt1 | contig 11484 bp, 9 predicted proteins | sample 9134231 | NCBI WGS metagenome assembly JAEEGL01 (sample SAMN16246548, study PRJNA631951) | gut metagenome | biome: gut microbiome; feature: rumen; material: fiber-attached | host: Bos | place: Iran: Karaj | collected 2018-10
TCTCAACTACATTCTGGAAAACGAAAAGTATCTCTCTCCAGGAGTGTTCAATTATCATAACTACTTGGTTTTATTGAACGCAGAAATAATGATCAGCGACGGAGGAGAGCGGAAGATCGTCAACTATTTGAAGAAAAATCTGATGAAGAATTTCCCCTTCGGAGCGAGGGAGGTCGACCGCGTCTCTGATATCTGCGACAAGCTGAAGGAGGCCAACAAGAGGTATCTGGTCAACTTTTTGAAGAGTAATTACAAGTTTAATGTTCCGCTTAAGGATATATGATTTACGTTTGGAGGAACGATGTACGAACACAAAAAAATAGAGCCGAAGTGGCAGAAAAAGTGGAAAGAATCGGGAATTTTTGAATACAAGGGTGCGGATGACCCGCGTCCGAAATACTACATGCTGGAGATGTTCCCCTACCCGTCGGGCAGACTTCACATGGGGCATGTCAGAAACTATTCGATAGGCGATGTAGTCGCTAGATACTACTTCAGAAAAGGGTTCAACGTCCTTCATCCGATAGGCTGGGACTCGTTCGGTCTTCCCGCTGAAAACGCGGCGATCGAAAACAAGATCCCGCCGGCAAAATGGACTTACGCAAACATCGACAACATGCGCGAACGTTTCCACCAGCTCGGTTTCAGCTACGACTGGAGCCGCGAAACCGCGACATGCAGACCGGAATACTACCGCTGGGAACAGAAATTCTTCATTGAGATGTTCAACCGCGGCCTTGTCTACAAGAAAAACAGCGAGGTCAACTGGTGCCCGAAATGCAACACCGTCCTTGCCAACGAGCAGGTCGAAAACGGCATCTGCTGGCGTCACGGATGCCAGGTCGAAAAACGCAAGATCGAGCAGTGGTATTTCAAAATCACCGACTATGCGCAGGAGCTTCTTGACTGTCTGGACGAGCTCAAAGGCTGGCCCGACAACGTAAAAGAGATGCAGCGCAACTGGATAGGCAGAAGCGAAGGTACATACATCGACTTCAAATTCGCAGACAGCGACGAAACCGCAACTGTCTTTACGACACGTCCCGACACGCTCATGGGTGTAACTTTCGTCAGCATGGCGGTCGAGCACGAGTTCACTGCGAAATTTCTTGAAGACGCTCCCAACCGCGCCGAAATGCAGGCATTTATCGACGAAGTCAAATGTCTCCACCTTGAGACACGCGATGAAAACTACGAAAAGAAAGGCTTCTTCACAGGCAAATATCTGATCCACCCGCTCACCGGCGAGAAAGTTCCGCTCTACTTCGCTAACTTCGTCCTCGCAGGCTACGGAACGGGAATCGTAATGGCGGTCCCGGCTCACGACCAGCGCGATTTCGACTTCGCAAAGAAGTACGGCCTTCCGGTAAAAATCGTTATCCAGCCTGAAGACAAAGCTCTTGAAGAACCGCTTGCAGAGGCTTACACCGAGCCCGGCGTCCTCGTCAACAGCGGTATTTTCGACGGCACAAAATCGACTGACGCAAAAAAGAAGATCAGCGACTACGTCATCAAAGAGGGAAAAGGAAGGATCGGCATCAACTACAGGCTTCGCGACTGGGGCATCAGCCGTCAGAGATACTGGGGAACTCCGATCCCGATGATAAACTGCCCGAAATGCGGCACGGTTCCTGAAAAGATCGAGAATCTCCCTGTCAGACTTCCCGAAAACGTAGAATTTACCGGCGTTACAAGCCCGCTCAAGGATATGCCCGAATTTTACGAAACGACATGCCCGATCTGCGGCGGCAAGGCGACACGCGAAACGGACACGATGGACACTTTCGTCGAAAGTTCGTGGTATCACATGAGATACTGCGATCCGAAGAGCTCGGACGTTCCCTTCTCACGCAGGGAAGTCGACCACGCAATGCCGGTCGACCAGTATATCGGCGGAGTAGAACACGCCGTAATGCACCTTCTCTACACCAGATTTTTCACAAAAATTCTGGCCGATTTAGGTTATGTCGGATTCCGCGAGCCCGTCAAGAACCTTCTTACGCAGGGAATGGTCTGCATGGAGTCTTATTCCAACGATTCCGGCTACTTATATCCCGATGAAGTTTACAAAAAAGACGGCAAATATTACACCATTTCCGATGATTCTCCCGTCAATGTCGGCAGAGTCGAAAAAATGAGCAAATCGAAGAAAAACGTCGTCGATCCGCTCGTTCTCATCGACAAATACGGAGCTGACACTGCTAGACTTTTCGTTCTCTTCGCGGCTCCGCCCGAGAAAGACCTCGAATGGTCGGAAGAAGGCGTCGAAGGGTGCAGCAGATTCCTCACCAGGATCTGGAACATCGTCACTGCGAACGAAGAGATCATCAGAAACTTCGTCGACCCCGAAAATGTTGAAGGCAACGGCAAGGAACTCTGGTCGAAAACCCACGAAACAATCAAAAAAGTCGGAGACGAGATCGAAAGATTCCACTTCAATACCGCGATCAGCGCGATCATGGAACTTGTCAACGCGGCATACAAACTTAAACCTGAAACCGACATCGAAAAAGCGGTCCTCGCTCAGGCACTCCGCTCGATAATCCTCCTTCTCAACCCGTTTGCGCCGCACATCACCGAAGAACTCGCAGAGATCTGCGGAATGAAGGAAATCGCCGAAACACCGTTCCCGACAGTTGATGAAAAGGCTCTCGTCAAAGACGAAATCTTGGTCGTAGTCCAGGTAAACGGCAAACTCCGCGACAAAATGAACTTCCCCGCAAATGTCACCGCAGCCGAAGTCGAAGCGGCAGTCAGGGCAAAAGACTACTCCAAATTTCTCAAATCGGGCGAGATCAAAAAAGTCGTCTACATCCCCGGCAAACTCGTGAATGTGGTAGGGTAACAGCTGGATAATTGTTTTTCGGAGCAGTTCCAAAACTAGTTTTTCTTAAATAATTACAGTTACTTGTGAGTTATCGTGTTGTTGATGATTTCATCGGCGTATGGATCCGTGATGTCGAAAATCTCTCCGGCATCGGCTTTTTCGAGAAGCGTTTCACAGTCCATGTCTTCTGCAACTTTTATGAACTGAAAACGGCTTTTTTCGGTAAAGGTTACTGTGGTTTTCTGACCTCTCAAAGTCAGGTCGGGCGTCTCCTGATGGGTGTACTGATCCTCAAGCCACTCGACATTGCCCTCAATTCTGCCCTCAGCGGTAAGTTTGCCGTTGAAAGCGTATGAAAGACGCTGGACATAGTACATCGGAGCGTTCACAAAGCCGTTGAACTTGACAGTAAAGGCGGCATGTCCGTCCTCGTCCTGATCGAAAATACGCGGGTCGCTGTCGCTCGTCATCATCAGCTCGGTTTCTGGATTTTCCATATTTGCGCCGCGGAGCTCATAGTCTTTGTTGACGCGGAAGAGAATATCATCACCCGATTTCGCGACTTCGACAAACGGAGTGCCCTCGTGCCCAGGGATGTCTGCGGTTTTCCAGTAGTGGTAGATGTAGTTGAACTTTGACTGCGGCTCGTTGAAGTGGACAGTTCCGCTGTTGAGTGCATTCGTGCCGATCTGGTTGTCTGTGCGGCAGGTTCTGCGGTCAACCTTGTCCATGTCGAGTTCGCCCCTGTCGTTGACGAAGATGTCTGCGACGATGTATCTCACGGTTACGCTTGGAACATTTTTCATCAGTGATGTGCTTGAGCTGGAGTGGTAGATGATTTTCTGTGCCCATCTGCCGACAAATTTGTCAAAAAGCTCAGTATCGCTTCCGAAATCTGTTGGCTCATCATCACCTGTGTTCTGCTGCTCGTCCTGGGTTGGTTCAGCGTCTGACGGTTCGTTGCCTGAGGCCTCACTGTCGTTGTCTGAAGCTGCCGGATTTTCAGATTCACTGTCTGGCTGGGATGCTGGCTCCTTGTTTTCGGAGGTGCCGGAATCGGTCGGTTCCGCACTTGCTTCCGGATTCACGTTTTCATCTTTTTCTGTTTTTCCACTCTCTTCTCCGCATGAGATCATGAGCGTGGAAAAGATAAAGATAAGGATAGAGATATAGTATTTTTTTAACAAAAAAACCTCCTCGAATTCTAGTTTTCAGAAAATAAGTTGTTAAAATTATTCGATATTTTTTGTGAGGTGTGCATCGCCTGTTATTTTCCTGTCGCGTCGCCGGCATTCGGGTCAACGAGGTCGAAAAGGGTGCCTGCGTCAACCTGCTGAAGCATTGTTTCGCAGTTCATGTCGTCATCAACTTTTACGAACTGGAATATTGACTTGTCAGTGAAGGTGTCAGTCGTCTTCTGGCCTTTCAGGGTAAGGTTCGGAGTGTCCTGGTGAGCATACTGCTCGTCTGTCCATTCGATGTTGCCCTCGACCTTGTTGTCAGCGACAAAGTGACCGGTGAAGACGTGGGAGAGTCTCTGAACGTAGTAGATCGGACCGCTTACGAAGCCGTTGAATTTAATCGTAAATGCAGCTTTGCTGTCTTGATCATGGTCGAAAATTCTTGTGTCGTTGTCATCTGCGACCATATCTTCCGTTGCAGGATTTTCCATATTTGCACCGCGAAGCTCCCAATCCTTATTGATTATGAAATCACCTTCTTCGCTGATTTCAATGTAAGGCATATCCTCCTGACCTTCGATGTCATATGGTTTCCAGTGGCGGAAAATCGTGTTGAATTTTGAATCCGGTTCGTTGAAGAGTACGTTTCCCTTGTTTGCAACATTGTCACCGGTGCGGTTATCGGTTCTGCAGAGTTTGTTGTCAACTTTTTTCATATCAAGCTGACATTTGTCGTTGATGTAGAAGTCGGCGAGAACATATCTTGTCGTGATGCTCGGTACGTTTTTGGCGAGAGTCGTTGAAGATTTCGAATGGAGAATTATCTCCTGAGCCCATCTGCCGAGATACTTTGCGTACTGTTGTTCTTCTTCTGTACAAGCTGTGTCAGCCGGCTCGGTGTCATCGTCAGGTTCAGAGTCGCCTGTATCAGTCGTCGAATCGCCTGTGTCGGTCGTTGAATCGCCTGTGTCGGTCGTTGAGTCGCCGGTATCAGTCGTCGAATCGCCTGTGTCGGTCGTTGAATCGCCTGTATCGGTCGTCGAATCGCCTGTGTCGGTCGTTGAGTCGCCTGTATCAGTCGTCGAATCGCCTGTATCGGTCGTTGAATCGCCTGTATCGGTCGTTGAGTCGCCGGTATCAGTGTTGCCGGAGCTGTTTCCGCCACATGCGACAAAAAACATCATCGCGCAGATTGCTGCGATTGAAACTGCAAATTTCTTCATTTTTTTCTCCTAAAAAAGTTGTTGAATTACCATATTACTTCAGCAGAAATACCTATATTCAAAAGGAAGCCGTTGCTTGTCCAGCCCGGAAAACCGGGGTTGTTGGTCTGAATACCTGATTTTATCTCGGCGAATTCCTCTTCTGTAGCATGGGAACCGTAATATTCCGCATCGTCCGGAAGTTCATCGACAAGTCCACCGTCTTTTGTTGCCCGTTCAAGATCTTTTTCCTCGGTTCTGCTGATAAGCCATTGAAGCGAACCGCTTATCCCTGCGCCGATCTTGACCTCTTTTGTAACATTGAAATATTCGTGGTAGCCGAGCGAGAAGCCGAATCTGTCGTTGTCGACATAGTTTTCGCGTCCCGTCTGCGCCGGAACAGGGCTTGGAACATAGTTGAAGCCGAACGCCGCCCTTCGCTCAGGATGGCGCATTATCAGACCGGCAGTCGCAGAAAATGTGTCATCCCATTTATCAGACGGCTTTTCGCCGTGGCGGTTCACGTAGGTCGACCATCTCGACCATTCAAAGCCGGCCATCGGGGTGAGAGTGTAATCTTTGACTTTGAAATCGTAGTATGTTCCGACCGAAAGTTTTATCGGCTGATAACCGGCGGTCATAGATGAACTTGCCTTAAGATATCCCGATTTTGTTCCATCTTCGTATTCCCAGCCCAGGACCTGCATTTCGTTGTTAAGTTTTACGATACCGGTGTTCGTCGGGAAGTGGAATGTACCGGTAATATGCCATCCGCCGACAGGGTTGGCGACAAACGAGAAGTATGGCATAACCGATGCGCCGACATTCATATTTGCGTTGATAAGCTGAACTGCCGGGTCTGTCGGACTCGGAACGAAAACACGGTTTTTTGTGACAGTGTATGTCGAGATCGCAATACCGGCACCGATCCTGAAGTAGCGGCCAAATCTTCCGGCGATCGCAGCTGCAGCGCTGAACTGTTTGAGACGGTCACCGTAAAGCTCGAACTGGAGGCTGTTGGAAAAATACTGCTCTCTCTCGTCGTTAAAGAAGGGCTCCTGGGTCTGGATCCCCGAAATCGGAAGGAGCGCGTAGACGCCGACAGTAAGCTGGCCTCCGATTTTTTCAAGGCTCTTTCTTGCGATGTTCTTGACGGCACCGAGCATTATCACACCGTCAAATGAGTCGTAGTCAGAGGACCCGCGCCTTTTCAGAAGATCTTCTGTAGCCATCGGCGAGTAAAAATTGTCTACCCCGACTCCCATGTTTCCTGTATCGACATCGTAAACGTGGGAGGATATGTCATATCCTTCAGGACGGACTCCGTGTTTTATCGATTTGTTCTGGATCGTCATTCCGAAACCGATTTTGAAGGAGTCGTCGAGAGTTGCCAGATCAGCCGGGTTGAAATAGGCCGCCTCCGCGCCTGTCGAGATAATGCGCGAAGTGAAAGGATGGACTGAATCCTGTGCGCCGACAAGCTCAAGTACGGACGAAGCCGAAAGTGACAGCGTGCAGATCAGCAGAAAAATAAGTGAAGCCAGTTTTTTGCTATTATTACTCATAATACCTCCATTAAACCGGATATGAGACCTGTTTTTTTGAAAAAGGTTACTTGCAAACATGGATTTATCGTGCCTCAGCCAGAAATTTCATAACTTTTTTGATGTCTTCCCAAGTAGGCCGCTTCAGGTTTTCGTTGCGCAGGAGAGCGCTCGGGTGGTAGGTTACGAAGGTTTTTATGCCGTTGTAAGTGTGGCTTGTTTCGCGGGCTGCCGAAAGTGTCGTTTCAAGCCCCAGAATGTACCGCGTCGCAACTCTGCCCAGGAGTACGAGGACTTTGGGGTTGACGATCTCGATCTGCTTTTTCAGATAGCCGATACAGTTTGCCGCCTCTTCGGGAAACGGATCCCGGTTGCGCGGCGGACGACACTTTACTATGTTTGCTATGTATACTGAATCTCTTGGGATTTTCATCCCGTTCTCGATGATTTTAGTGAGCAGCTGCCCGGCATCGCCGACAAAAGGTCTGCCGGTCTTGTCCTCGGTCTCTCCAGGTCCTTCGCCGATAAACATGATCTCGGCATTGAGGTTACCTTCGCCGAAAACGGTGTTGGTCCTGCCGTTTGCAAGCTGACATTTTTTGCATTGCGATACTTCGCGCTGAAGGTTTTCAACGGGGGAAAGCGAGGGATCGTACTTGAATTTGCTCTCTTCCGCAGGCTGTGTCTTCTGCTCTACCGGTTTTGCCGGGACTCCTGGTGCTGCGTTCAGAAGCGGAGAGATATCCGGTTCAGGAGAGATGGTTCTCAGAACATCTTCGAGTGTTTTGTTAAAGTCACCGAGAAAGCGGTCGCCGAAGAAAAAAGGCTCAAGTTCCTGCTGCCAGTCGAGCCAGTTTTTCAGCTTTGAATGAAAATCGTCAGAAGGCGTCAACTAAACTAATCCTTTTCTCTTCCGTATCTAAGCAGGAAGAGGTTGTCTTCGAGCGCGTTTACGGCATCCTCTCTGACCTTAGGATCGGTTTCGTTGCGGTTTATATCCTTCAGATACTTCTGGACGGACTTGTCGTTGATTTTTGCGAGCGACTCGATGCCGATCGACTTCGCAAGGATCGACCTTTCTCTTGTGATGAAGTCGTAAAGCGGCTTTGCCCCGTCGACGTGACCGACCTGACCGATCGCCATCGCAGCCGCCGTACGGATCTCCTCGTTCGGGTTTTCGTTCAGGACTGAGATGAGGAAGGGGAGTGTCTCGGGGAATTTATACTTGCCGACATAAGCCAGGATCGCCTTGTTCCAAAGTATGTCGCTTCTCTTTTTGAAGAGCGAAATGAGTGTCTTGGCAGTAGCTTTCGAGCGGGTTTTGTCAAAGTAAGCGTTGAACTCGAACATTCTTTCCGAGCTTCTCTCGTCGGTTGCAGCTTTGAGAACCATTTCGGTGAGGTCAGCGCCCTCGTATTCTGCAACGATCGCGAGGACCTTGGAAAGCCATTCCGCGTCGCCGCTCTCGATCTGGGCTACAAGAAGTCTCATCGTCTCGGGAGCGTCGATCTCGATAAGCGTCCTTACAAAAACCTCTTTGTTGCTTGCCGGTTTCTGAACAGGGAAACATTCGGATGTCGATGGATTGTAGATCGAAGCCTTGTTCAAAATTTTGCCGATTGTCGGAATGCTCTGCTTCGAATAAAGTGACATCGCAGCGTATCCGAAAGCTGTCTGATTGTCCGGGTTGAAGCCTTCAGCCTTCGGGAGAATGTTCTGGTTGAAATAAATTTCACCCATGATTTTGCCCGAGAATTTGACCGCGATGCAGGCAAGAGTGTTCGTGCCGATGATAAATTTGTCGTAAGTCTCGTAATCGAAAACAAGATCTGCGTATTTTGCAACGGCAAGAGCCGCTCTGAGCGAAGTCTGATCGTTCTTCTCGATATATCCGGCAACGAGGGCGTCAAACTCCGATTTTGTCGCGTCGTTCATCATCTTTTCGGATTTTTCGCGGATCGCCTTGATCGCGATTTCGAGAAGTTTCCCGTCAAAAGGCTGCCAGAAGTTGATCTGATAGGGTGTGATGAGCGAGAAGTTTGCTTTGTCATCACGGGTCATCGGGATCGAAACGCTGTCTTCAATCAGCTTGTACTGTGCGCCGTTCTTTTTGAGCATGAAAATGTAGGTGTCACCCTTTTTGTAGTCGTCGCGTTTGTAGCGGCGGCGCAGCTTTTCGTTGTCGATGCCGACAATTTCGATATCGCCGGAAACATCACCGACAATTGCCTTTTTCACGCTGACTTTAGCCTTTGTCTTTCCGCCCTGGATATAGACGGCAGTAACGACAACGTCCGCATCGGCAATAGCCTTTATGAAGTTTTCATCGTTCATCTGGATTTTGTCGTCAAGAATTGACTGGGCAAAAATCGCAGTACATGCAAGCATCAAAATCCCGAACACCATAACTTTTTTGAACATAACGATCCTCCGCATCTGTGCGAAATAATAAAGTATCAGATATAATTATAAGTATAAAGGCGATATTGTCAACTAGAACGGGGGTTTATTGAGTATTCTGCCCTTCCTGTTCGTTTTTCCGGTATTCCGCCACCTTGGCCGAGACAAAATTCATCAGTTCCCTGATGCCGCTGCGTGTTATTCCGCTGATCTCGAAGTAGGGCCGTTCGCCGACATATTCACGAAGCTGCCGGCGAAGTTCTTCCTGCTCTTCGGTGTAGGAATCGATCTTGTTGAGGACAAAAATCTGCTCGCGTTTCGCAAGATTTTCGTCGAAAAGTTCGAGCTCGCGGTTTATCTTTTCAATGTCGTCGACCGGCGATTTCCTTGCAGGGTTTATCTCGACGAGGTGGATCAGGAAGCGCGATCTTTCGACGTGGCGCAGGAACCTGTGACCAAGCCCGGCACCTGTGTGAGCGCCCTCGATAAGTCCCGGGATATCTGCGACAACATAGGTGAAGAAGTCTCCGGCATCCACGACTCCGAGGTTCGGAATGAGCGTCGTGAACGGATATTCGGCGATTTTCGGACGTGCGTTGCTGATGATGCTGATCAGCGTCGACTTTCCTACAGAGGGGAAACCGATGATCCCGACATCGGCAATCAGCTTGAGCTCCAGTCTGACGATCCTGGATTCACCGGGAATGCCGTCCTGAGCGTAGCGCGGAGCCTTGTTTACGCTTGTTTTGAACTTAGCGTTGCCGCGTCCGCCGATCCCGCCGCGGCAGATGATTTCGCTCTGGTTGTGTGCTGTGATGTCCGCCAGAAGTTCTGATGTTCCGTTGTCATAAATCAGCGTTCCGACCGGAACTTTGATGATTTCATCGTTTCCGGCTCTGCCGTACATGTTCGCACCCATGCCGTTCTGACCGTTTTCGGCCTTGATTTTATGACGGTAGCGGATGTCGTAGAGCGTAGTGATGTTTTCATCGCCTCTGAAAACGATGTCGCCGCCCTTTCCGCCGTCGCCGCCGTCGGGACCGCCGAGCGGGATATACTTTTCGCGGCGGAAACTTACGGCTCCAGCTCCGCCGTTTCCTGCTGATACTTCAACTATGGCTTGATCGACAAATTTCATGATTCAACGAAGTAAAAAAAAACTCCCGTTGCCGGGAGTTCGTATAACGTATCTAATGGAGTCCTATTCTTCGACCGGACGTACGTGAACTCTTTTTCTATCTTTGCCGTTTCTGATGAAGGTTTCGTACTCTACAACGCCGTCGGTAAGAGCGTAAATCGTGTAGTCACTGCCGAGTCCGACATGTTCGCCTGGAATCCATCTCGTTCCGCACTGGCGAACGATGATGTTGCCGGCAAGAACCATCTCACCGCCGAACTTTTTGATGCCGCGTCTCTGACCTGCACTGTCACGACCGTTTCTTGCGCTACCGCCGCTTTTCTTGTGTGCCATGATAATCCCCCGATATTATTACTATTTTGTTATTTCAAGAACCTTAAGCTGGGTGAAGCTCTGTCTGAAGCCGTTTTTGACCTTGCTTGTTTTTCTTCTTCTCTTTTTGAAAACGATGACCTTTTTACCTTTGAAATTTTTAACAACTTCGAGTTTTACGGTCACGTCGGTAAGGTAAGGCTTGCCGACAAAAACATTTTGGTCGTCGGAAAAAAGAAGAACGTTTTTGTTTTCTATAAGTTCACCCTCTTTTTTGTCCAGATTATAAACGGAAACCTTCTCACCCGGAACTGCCTTGAGCTGGTTGCCGCCGAAATCGATCATTGCGTACATAAAGAACCTCCAAAAAATAGTACGAAAAAAACGCGGATACTTTAGTCAAAAAGTTTTGTAAGTCAATATTTTTTTAGAGACATGCTTTTGTTTCGTCTCCGGGAGATGTTTTCTCCTCAGGACTGAAAATGAAAACAGAGCAAATAATTGCCAAAAGCAATCTCTTTGCTAAAATATATATATTTTGTTTGTTCATTAACCAATTATCTAAGAGGTAGTTTATGAAAAAACTTTTTGGACTTTTAACGCTTATGGTTCCGCTTCTCCTTACTGCGGCTCTGGGACCCAATGTCTCTGTTGCACCCGACGGCAAGGAGCTCAAATGGGAAGAGGGAGCATGGGACTTCTTCATCATGCACAAATCATTGATAGAGCAGGTCACCGGCACAGCGACAACAACTGCCGGAAACCCGCAGGCCGATACATGCATAGACCCGAATATCGGTTCAACTTATACTTTGACTTCAAGGCATGTTCCGGAAGATGCCGATGTCGACCGCGCTTTCCTGATATGGCTTACCGGTCA
>JAEEGL013452943.1_pt1 | contig 11484 bp, 4 predicted proteins | sample 9134231 | NCBI WGS metagenome assembly JAEEGL01 (sample SAMN16246548, study PRJNA631951) | gut metagenome | biome: gut microbiome; feature: rumen; material: fiber-attached | host: Bos | place: Iran: Karaj | collected 2018-10
GCCTTTTCATTCTCCTTGGTCGATACCGGATCCCCGTTCAGATTGCAGGTGCAGGCTGCTTCACACAATGCCGGACACACCCTGCAGGTAAACTCCGGAAAGGAATGTGTTTTGGACAGACGCAGATACGCCTGCTTTAGATTTCCGGTATATACCAGATCATTCGTCTCCGGAACGAGATTGTGCAGCGGACATCCGCTGGCCATACCGGAGAGCATCCCGCCGTACTGGCAGAACGGCACACCGCAAGACATACAGCGCGCCGCCTGCCTGCGCTGCTTCTCCATATTGAGTCTTCCATGAAACTCCTGAAAGTTCTGTATTCTTTCCTTTACCGGAACGACCTTTCCCTCTTCCCTGTCATATTCCATAAATCCTGTTGCTTTTCCCATGATATCCTCCAATCCTGTCGCTTTACACCACATCAACCATGCAGCTGCATAAATGCTTCCATCTGTGCCTGTTCTGCCGGTACTCCTTTTTCCTCCAACGAAGCGCTTAAGGATACCACTTTCTTGTACTCCTGCGGAATGATCTTTTTAAAGTGTTTTAAGCTCTCCTCAAAATTCTCCAAAACACGTTTGCCGATTGCCGAACCGGTTGCCGCTACATGCGCTTCGATCAGCCCCCGCAGCTCCTGGCAGTCAAATTTGTTTTCCACTTTTTCCAGCAGGATCAGCTCCTTGTTCAGGTTTTTGTACAGTACATTGTCCTCGTCCAGAACGTAAGCCACACCGCCGCTCATACCTGCCGCAAAGTTTTTACCGGTACGTCCCAGAACCACCACACGACCACCGGTCATATATTCGCAGCCATGTTCGCCGACACCTTCGACAACCGCATTGGCACCGGAATTACGTACCGCAAAACGCTCGCCTGCCACGCCGCCGATAAATGCCGTACCGGAGGTTGCTCCGTAAAGCGCTACGTTACCGACGATCACATTTTCCTCTGCTTTATACGATGCATCCGCCGGGATCTTTGCGATCAGTTTACCGCCGGATAAGCCTTTTCCGAAGTAGTCATTGCAGTCACCGGTCAGTTCCAGGGTCAGACCCTTGGGAATAAATGCACCGAAGCTCTGTCCGCCGGCTCCCTTGCAGTGCACGATGATGCTGTCTTCCTCCATACCGTCCTTGTGCGCTCTTGTGATCTCGCTGCCCAGGATGGTGCCGAAGGCACGGTCGGTATTGGATACCTCGATCTGCAATTCGGTATGCTCCCCGCTCTCGATTGCTTTTTTGCACTTCTTCAGCAGGACGCTCACATCCTTGGTCTTGTCCAGTGCAAAGTCGTATACTGCCTTCGGATCAAATACAGCCCTGCCGCTGTTGTTCTCTCTCAGTACGGCCTGCAGATCGACGATACCACGGTGTACCTCCAGGCCGGTGCTGACCTGACGAAGCAGATCGGTACGCCCTACCAGTTCTTCTACACTGCGCACACCCAGTTTTGCCATATATTCACGCATCTCTTCTGCGATGAACATCATAAAGTTTTCAACGTATTCCGGCTTGCCGGTGAAACGCTTGCGCAGTTCCGGATTCTGGGTAGCCACACCGACCGGACACGTATCCAGGTTGCAGACACGCATCATCACACACCCCATCGTTACAAGCGGTGCCGTAGCAAAACCAAATTCCTCCGCACCAAGCAGCGCTGCCACAACCACATCCCGACCGCTCATCAGTTTTCCGTCCGCTTCAATACGCACACGGTTACGCAGTCCGTTCTGCAGCAGGGTCTGATGCGCTTCCGCCAGGCCAAGCTCCCAGGGCAGACCTGCATGATGGATCGAAGATCTGGGTGCTGCACCCGTACCGCCGTCATAACCCGAGATCAGGATAACCTGTGCGCCGGCTTTTGCCACACCGGCAGCGATCGTACCGACACCGGCCTCGGATACCAGTTTTACGGAAATGTCCGCTTTGCGGTTGGCACACTTCAGATCGTAGATCAGCTGCGCCAAATCCTCGATCGAATAGATATCGTGATGCGGCGGCGGCGAGATCAGGGATACGCCCGGTGTGGAGTGTCTGGTCTTTGCGATCCACGGATACACTTTCTTGCCCGGCAGATGTCCGCCTTCGCCCGGTTTTGCTCCCTGCGCCATCTTGATCTGGATCTCTCTCGCGGATACCAGATAACTGCTGGTCACACCGAAACGTCCGGATGCCACCTGTTTGATTGCAGAGCAGCGGTCGTTTTCCGAACCGGCCGAAGCGATACGCTCATCGCTTTCACCACCCTCACCGGTGTTGCTCTTGCCATGCAGATGATTCATTGCAATCGCCAGTGTTTCGTGCGCTTCCTGCGAAATGGAACCGTATGACATAGCACCGGTCTTGAAGCGTTTTACGATCTCGGAAGCCGGTTCCACTTCTTCGATGGGAATGGCTTTTTCCGGATAGGCAAAATCCAACAGTCCGCGCAGATTTCCGAAGTTCTCCTGATCCACACGTTTGGTATATTCCTTGAACTTTTCATAGCTTCCCTGTCTGGTTGATGTCTGCAGCAGATGGATCGTCGCCGGATTGTAACGATGCTGCTCGCCCTGGCTGCGCATCTTGTGGGCACCGATCGAATCAAGTGTCAGATCGGTATACAGTCCCAGCGGATCAAACGCTTCGGAATGCAGCCGGTCAACCGTCTTTTCGATATCCTCCAGCGTGATGCCGCCCACACGGCTGATCGTACCGCCAAAGTATTTATCAATGACTTCCTTAGAAATACCCACCGCCTCAAAGATCCGGGAACCCTGGTACGACTGGATCGTGGAGATACCCATCTTGGAAGCGATCTTTACGATACCGGAAAGTACTGCGTGATTGTAATCATCTACGGCTGCGTAATAATCCTTATCCAGCATATTGTTGTCGATCAGCTCGTGGATCGTATCGAGTGCCAGATACGGGTTGATCGCGCTGGCACCGAAACCGAGCAGGGTGGCGAAATGATGCACTTCTCTCGGTTCACCGGACTCTAAGATGATTGCCAGAGAGGTACGGCGCTTGGTCTGTACCAAATGCTGGTGTACGGCCGATACCGCCAGCAGTGACGGAATTGCCATATGGTTCTCATCCACGCCGCGGTCGGACAGGATCAGCAGATTGGCACCGTCACGATACGCTTTATCAACGTCTACAAACAGATGCTCGATCGCTCTCTCCAGACGGGTGCTCTTGTAATATAACGTAGAAACCTCTGCTGCACGGAAACCGTCATGCTTGATATTCTTGATCTTCAAAAGGTCCGTATTGGTCAGGATCGGATTGTTGATCTTAAGTACCTGACAGTTTTCCTCGCTCGGCTCCAGCAGGTTTCCGTCCTTTCCGACATAGACCGTGGTTGCGGTCACGATCTCTTCGCGGATCGCATCGATGGGCGGATTGGTCACCTGCGCAAACATCTGCTTGAAATAGTCAAAAAGCGGACGGTCCTCTTTGGAAAGTACTGCTAACGGCGTATCACAGCCCATAGCACCGATCCCCTCCGCACCGTTTAATGCCATGTTCAGGATGGAGGTACGGTACTGCTCATAGGTATAACCGAATGCCTTCTGCAGTCTTGCCCGTTCTTCCGCCGCGTACTCGATCGGCCGGTGATTCGGGATATGCAGATCTTTGAGCTGCACCAGATTGCTGTCCAGCCATTCCCCGAACGGATGCTCATGTGCATACTGCTCTTTCAGCTCGTGATCATCGATCACACGGCCTTTTACGGTGTCGACCAAAAGCAGTTTGCCCGGATGCAGACGTTCTTTCAGCACAACATGTTTTTCGTCGATCGGCAGCACACCAACCTCGGATGCCAGTACCAGAGTGTCATCATCCGTAATATAATAACGGGAAGGACGCAGACCGTTGCGGTCGAGGATCGCGCCCATAATATCGCCATCGGAAAATACGATAGAGGCCGGTCCGTCCCACGGTTCCATCATGGTTGCATAATACTGATAGAAATCGCGGATCTCCTGCGAGATCGTATCGTTGTTTGCCCACGGCTCCGGAATGCAGATCATTGCTGCCAGCGGCAGTTCCATTCCGCTCATCACCAGAAACTCCAATGTGTTATCCAGCATGGAAGAATCGGATCCGTCCCGGTTTACAACCGGCAGTACCTTGTGCAGGTCGTCCCGCAGATGTTCGCTTGCCATGTTTTCTTCACGGGCCAGCATCTTATCGGCATTTCCTCGGATCGTATTGATCTCACCGTTGTGCACGATGAAGCGGTTTGGATGTGCGCGCTCCCAGCTCGGGTTCGTGTTGGTCGAGAAACGGGAATGCACCATCGCGATCGCCGATTCGTAATCCTCGCTCTGCAGATCTTCAAAGAACGTACGCAGCTGGCCAACCAGAAACATACCTTTGTATACAATGGTACGGCTGCTCATGGATACCACATAGGTATTGTCATTACTCTGTTCAAACTCTCTTCTGGCTACATACAGCTTGCGGTCAAAATCCAGTCCGCGTGCCACCTCTTCGGGACGCTCGATAAACGCCTGGCAGATATACGGCATGCAGTCGACCGCACGCTGTCCGAGCACCTGCGGACGAACCGGCACTTCACGCCATCCTAACAGTTTCAGCCCTTCCTTCTTAAGGATCACTTCAAACATCTTTCTGGCCTGTGCCCGCTTCAGCTCCTGCTGCGGCAGAAACAGCTGGGCAATACCGTAATCTCTTTCCTCTCCGAGCGCGATGCCGCTGTGTTCTTTAAAGAACTTATGTGAAATCTGCAGCAGAATACCTACACCGTCACCGGTTTTTCCTTCCGCATCCTTTCCTGCACGATGCTCCAGATTCTCTACGATCCGCAGTGCATTCTCCACGACTGCATGACTCTTTTTGCCTTTGATGTTGACGACCGCACCGATTCCGCAGTTATCATGCTCAAACTCTTTACGGTACAAACCCTGCTGCATTCTTTTTTCCTCCCTTATTTGCAGAATAAAAAACTGTCGCAAAAAAGATCGTTCTTTTTTACGACAGCTTTGTCATCACAATATAAACTTACGGAAATTGCATAGCAATTCCTAAAAAGAAAAGAAAAGGCGCCATGAGTACTCTCATGGCGCCTTTGCCTTACAAAAATTCAGTATACACGATTCTAAATGATTGTCAAATACTTTTTTAAATATTTTCTCAGATCCGGAAGAACGAGATCGCGTCACTCATATTCTCGTTGATCCTGCGCATCTCCTGTGTGGAATCCTGCGTATCCTCACAAGCCTGTGTAACGGTCTGGCAGGATGCTGCAACCTCTTCTGCAGATGCCCCAAGTTCTTCGGAGATTGCACCCAGATCCGTCGTTGCACTGGTCAGCTCGTTCTTGATACCGTCCAGTGTGACCGCCATCTGCCGGATTGTTTCGATCTCTCCGATCGAAGCTTCCACCGATTCTGATAAGAGATTGAACTTTTCCTGTGCCTGCTCGATATCGGACTGTTCACGGTTGATCACATCAAACACACGGTTGGAGATTTCTACCGTACCATTGGACAACGCAATGACATTTTCAATGATCTGCCGGATCTCCTTTGCCGATTCCGCGGAAGAATCCGCAAGGCTTCTGATCTCATCTGCCACTACCGCAAAGCCGCGTCCTGCATCTCCTGCGCGTGCTGCTTCGATCGAAGCATTGAGCGACAGCAGGTTAGTCTGTGCCGCGATCGATTCGATCGCCTGGATCGCAGAACTGATCTGTTCGATCGCCGAGTTGGTCTCGTTGATCTTGCCGTTGATCTCCTGCATTGCCTCTACCGATTCGTTTGCTCCTTCGTATACCGATTTCATGCAATCCGTTGCATCCAGATTTGCATTGCGGATTGTCTCGGAAGCATCGTGCAGGTTCTCTACATTCACATTCAGCTGCTCGATATTGCTGCCCAGATCCATAGCTCTCTCCGCCATCAGCTGCGCACTCTGTGCCACGCTCTGCGACGTTTCCGCCACTTCATTTACCGCCGTATTGATCTGCGAGATCGAATCCACATTCTTTCCGGTCATATCATCCACACCGACAATGGAATTGTTCAAAACCTCCGCTGCGTCCTTCACCGAACGCATCGAACCGCTCAGCGCTTCCTTCAGCGCGTGGAACGAACTGATGATACTTACCGTTTCCTTGATATGCGACTGCGCTTTGCAATCGGCGTTCACATCACCCGTACTCAGTTCCTTCAAAGATCCTGCAATCTGAATAAGCGGAACCGAGATCAGACGCTCTACCAGCAGTGCAATGATCGTAAACACGATCAGGCATCCGGTACCGAGCAGAAGGGTCGTCTTACGAATATCGGATACACCTGCAAGCACATCCGCTTCATCTGCCGTAAGTACTGCGATGTAATGTCCCGCCCCTCCGATATAATAGCCGGCGTACTTGGTCTGACCGTGGTATTCATACTCGATCAGATCCGGCTCGGGAATGACACCCTCATGCAGCTGGGCAACCAATGATTTCACCGCTTCGTTCTCTACCGGTTTTCCGATCTTTTCCGGATCCGGATGATGCAGCATGGTACCTTCCCGGTCAACAAAATAAATGTAGGCGGTAGAAAGATCCAGCCGGCTGACATCCGAAAGCTGCTGTGCGATCTCCTGTACAAAGAAACCGCAGCCGACAAAACCGGCCGGCTGACCGTTTACCATGATCGGACAATACATCGACATAATCAGTTCCCCGGAAGCCGGGCTGACCATAGCGCCGGTATTGAATACACCATCTTCCGCAGAAAGCATGCAGTTCTGCAGGCCTTTCAGATTGTCACCTTCCCGAAGCACCTTTCCGATCACCGGAACCACCGGATGTGTTAATACCTTGGAATTCCAGTCTGCCAGATAGATTCCTTCCCATCCTTTCAGTCCGCCGAAATAATCCAGCGTAAACTGCTGCGCCAGGGCTGCCTTTTCGGCATTCTGCGGATCCGCGAGCAGATCTTTCAGAATCGGAGATGCCGCATATCCGCGCAGGATCTCCTTGTTCTTGTCTACCATGGAATCAAAGGAATGCCCCACATTGGTGATTACCTGTACCAGGGAATCATGGGTATATTCCTTGATCTCCTTTTTGCTCTTCTCGATGGATACGATTTCCAGCGCTAATCCTGTCACGAGAAGCGGGATCAACGCAAAAAGAAGCAGCGTCAATCGCATGTTCAGTTTTGATGATGAATTTGCTTTCATGCCAAATACCCCCTAGATGTAATATTATGTCAGAATGACATCTTTGAGTATTATAGCATGTTTTATCTTTTTATGCAATTTGTATATTAAATTTTTATTTTTTTATCTTTCTGTGTGCATTTTATCCTAATTTTCAAAGCGTTCTTTATCGGAAAACTGCGATACGGGAGTCGGATACAGGCCGTTAAAGCACGCCGCACAGACCGCTTCCGGCCGTCCTGCCAGATTTTTCACGTTTTCCACCGACAAAAATCCCAGTGAATCCACATCAATCATCTTCGCGATCTCTTCTACCGTGTGTCCGTTGGCAATCAAAGAATTTTTGGAGTCGACATCGGTACCGTAGTAGCACGGGAACAAAAACGGCGGAGCCGAGACACGCATATGCACTTCCTTTGCTCCGGCCTGACGGATGAGTTTGACAATGTGCGCACTGGTAGTCCCTCGAACGATCGAATCGTCGATCAGAACGATCCGCTTTCCTTTCAATGCCGAATCAATGGTATTGAGTTTTAGGCGTACCAGTCCGCTTCTGCTCTTCTGGTCCGGTGCAATAAAAGTTCTTCCGATGTACTTGTTCTTAACCAGCCCCACGCCATACGGGATGCCGGAAGCCTCCGCATATCCCAGCGCGGCATCGATTCCGGAATCCGGTACTCCGATCACCACATCCGCATCACATGGATGCTCTTTGGCCAGAAACATGCCGGCCCGGCGCCTTGCCTCATGCACACTCGCGCCTTCGATCGTCGAATCCGGTCTTGCAAAATAAACATACTCAAATACGCAGAGTTTATGCTCTTTCTTACCGCAATGTGTACGGATGCTCCGCACCCCGTCTGCGTCCACGACCACGATCTCGCCGGGATCCAGTTCCCGCAGATGCGCCGCTCCTACCGCATCCAGCGCACAGCTTTCGGATGCAAACACATAGCTGCCATCCTCCAGTGTGCCGCAGCATAACGGCCGCAATCCATGCGGATCCCTTGCTGCGATCAGTTTGGTGGGCGACATCATCACCAAAGAATATGCTCCGGTCAGCTGATCCATTGTTTTTTCGACCGCTTCCTCGATAGACGGACTCTGCAGCCGGTGTCTGGTGATCAGATACGAGATCACCTCCGTATCGCTGCTTGTCTGAAAGATACAGCCGGAGAGTTCCAGTTCCCTTCGCAATTCAAAGGAATTGGTCAGATTCCCGTTATGGCACAGTGCCAGCTGCCCTTTGACATGTTTTACCACCATCGGCTGCGCATTGATCACGCTGTTGCCCCCGCTGGTGGAATAACGCACATGTCCGACCGCGATATTCCCCGCGCCCAGTTCCTCTATCGTCCGTTTGTCAAACACTTCGTGCACCAGACCGAGTCCTTTGTGGTACCGGATCACACGGTCTTCATTGACCGCGATCCCTGCCGCCTCCTGTCCGCGATGCTGCAGCGCTGTCAGCCCCAGATAGACGCTGTGTGCTACATCCGTATTTTCCTTTCTCCGGATTCCGAAAACGCCGCATTCTTCATGGATCATACCCTGCATGTTTTTTTCTCCTCATCTATGATTTTCATAAAAACACAAGACGGCAGCTGCCGGCTTTTCCCGACAGCTACCTGTTTTGTGAATACTTCCTCGTATCGTATCTTCAATTACTCCACATCCTGCAATGCCGCCAGATCTTCTTCGCCGGTACGGATCTTTACCACACGGCTTACCGGGTAAACAAAGATCTTGCCATCACCGATCTTACCGGTATAGAGCGTTTTCTTTGCCACTTCGATCACGCTGTCTACCGGGATCTTGCTGACCACGACCTCCAGTTTGATCTTGGGCAGGAGCGTCATATCCATCTCGACACCACGATACATCTGGCTGGAACCTTTTTCGATACCGCAGCCGGTTACCTGTGTCACCGTGATACCGGTTACGCCCAGCTGGTTTAGCGCTCTCTTGATCTTGTCGTATCTGGACAGTTTTGTAATGATGACCACCTTGTGCATTCCCGTATCCAGAGAAGTACCTGCCACGCCTGCCGATATGTTTTCCACCGGAACAGACGCCTTTTTCTTTGCTTCGCTGGCCTTATCATAATCTTCTTCACCAAGGTCCGTATTTTCGTTGGTAGACATCGATGCTGCACTGATATCGACGATGGAGAAGCCGGCATAAGCGGAAGCCAGGCCGTGTTCTTTTGCATCCAGACCTTCAATCTCTTCTTCCTCCGTTACACGCAGACCGAAGATCGCTTTGATGATCGAAAATACGATGAGCATACCGATTGCGGCCCAGGCTGCTACTGCCGCAAAGCCGATGATCTGGATCCCCAGCTGGTCAAAACCGCCACCGTAAAACAAACCGTTCACATCATTGCCCGGTGCCGTAGCTGTAGCAAACAGACCGGTTGCGATGGTTCCCCAGATACCGTTCATCATATGTACTGCAACTGCACCGACCGGATCATCGATATGCAGTTTGTAATCCAGCAGCCATACACCGAAGCAGACCAGAAGACCTGCAACTGCACCGATCACGATCGCACCGAACGCATCTGTCACATCACAGGGAGCAGTGATCGCTACAAGACCTGCCAGAGAAGCGTTCAGACACATCGATACATCAGGCTTGCCATACTTGATCCAGGTAAAGATCATACATACAACGGTTGCAATGGAAGGTGCAATGGTTGTGGTCAGGAACACGCTTGCCAGCTGCTCCTTTGTGGTGTAGGCAGCACCGTTGAATCCGTACCAGCCAAACCACAGAATGAATACACCAAGTGCACCGACTACAATGTTATGTCCCGGAAAAGCATTTACTTTTACAACTTTACCGTTTTCATCTTTTTCAAACTTACCGATACGAGGGCCAACCATCTTTGCACCAACCAAAGCAGCGATACCGCCTACCATATGGATCGCAGTGGAACCTGCGAAATCGTGGAAGCCCATCTGTGCCAGCCAGCCGCCGCCCCAGATCCAGTGTGCCTCGATCGGATAGATCAGCGCGGAAATGATGCCGGAGTATACGCAGTAGCTTAAGAACTTTGTACGCTCTGCCATAGCACCGGAAACGATGGTTGCTGTGGTCGCACAGAATACCAGGTTGAATACGAAGTTGCTCCAGTCAAAATCCTGATAGCTTGTAAAGATATCGAATCCCGGTTTTCCGATGAATCCGAACAGATCCTCTCCCAGCAGAAAGCTGAAACCGATTGCGATAAACACCGCGCAGCCGATACAGAAGTCCATCAGGTTCTTCATCAGAATGTTACCGGCATTCTTCGCTCTCGCAAAGCCAGCCTCTACCATTGCAAAACCTGCCTGCATCCAGAATACCAGTGCAGCGCCGATCAAAAACCAAACCGCAAAGAGTTCGCCGTTGACCGCCTCCATAATTTCTTGTGTCATAGTCTCCTCCTTTTCTCCGATCTCTCTCCGATCGGATTGTATTTTTTTATTAAATTGCGGAGCAATTTTCCGTTAAGCAAAAAATCATCCCACGAACGCGCTCCACGCCTTTGTGGGATGATCTTTCTTATCCTGTTATGATATTTTTCAATATACGCTGAACAGCAGTTTTCCGTAGCTCGGGAACGGCCAGCATTTCTCGCTGGAAAGCATCTCGGCTTCATCTACGGATTTCCGCAGGCTCTCCATTGCCGGGATCAGCTCATCGCGTACTGCTTCGGAAGTCTTAAGGATCGTGTCATATCCCTTCAGTGACTGCAGTACTTCTTCCAGCTTCTGTACTCTCTCCAGAATGGTATCGGTCAGTTCCGAAAGCCGTTCCATCGTTGTGATCTCGTAATTGCATTTCACATTACCGCTTACGGACTTCATCAGCGATGTGGTTTTTGCCAGATTGTAAAGGTATCCCTCAATGGCCGGCAGATAATTCTTTCGTACCATATCCACCATCGTATGTCCTTCGATATTCACTGTCTTGCAGTAATTCTCCAGCATAATCTCGCAGCGGGAATGCAGTTCGGATTCGGTAAATACCTTATGTGCGATCAGCATATCTGCATTCTTCTTATCCAGCAGATGCGGCATAGCATCCGCGGTGGTCTTCAAATTGGACAGCCCTCTTACTTCCGTTGCTTCCTTTACCCATTCGTCGGTATAGCCGTTACCGTTAAACAGGATCCGTTCATGCTTTGCGATGGTCTCTTTGATCAGCGAGTGCAGAGCCGCTTCAAAATCTGCAGCTCCTTCCAGTTTGTCTGCAAACTGCATCAGGCTCTCTGCCACGGCACTGTTGAGCATGATGTTGCAGCAGGCGATGCTGTTGGAAGATCCCA
>JAEEGL013911161.1_pt1 | contig 11484 bp, 8 predicted proteins | sample 9134231 | NCBI WGS metagenome assembly JAEEGL01 (sample SAMN16246548, study PRJNA631951) | gut metagenome | biome: gut microbiome; feature: rumen; material: fiber-attached | host: Bos | place: Iran: Karaj | collected 2018-10
ACTTATAATGTACCAAGTCCATATCATGGAGAGATTTTTGAACACGTTAGTTTAACTTTTAAAGATGGAAAGATAATTAAAGCAAGTTCTAATAATAATGAAAAACTAAAAGAAATTTTTGAAACTGATGAAGGAGCAAGATATGTTGGAGAATTTTCTTTAGGATTTAATCCTTTAATTAAAGAACCAATGGGAGATATATTATTTGATGAAAAAATTGCAGGTAGTATTCACTTTACTCCAGGATGCTCATATGATGAATGTCCTAATGGTAATAAATCTAATATTCATTGGGATTTAGTGCTTATACAAAGACCAGAGTATGGTGGTGGTGAAATATATTTTGATGATGTATTAATACGAAAAGATGGATTATTTGTTTTAGAAGAACTAAAAAATTTAAATTATAAATAAATTTTAGGAGTTTTAAAATATGAAAAAAGAGAAATATAAAATAATATATATTATTTTATTGAGTATATTTATAGTATTATTAATAGTAGCATTAACTTATTTTCTTTTTTTAAATAAAAAAGAAGAAATAGTAATTAATAATAATAACAATGCTAATAATGAAAGAAAAATTACTATTAATAAGGATAATGGAGATTATGTTCTTAATTTTGATAATCTTGAAAATAAATTAACAAAAAAAATAAATGAACAAAAAAAGAAAGCTATTTTAAGTAATTGTGATTGTAATGGTATAAGTTATGATAATATTGAAAGTATGAATTGTGATAATAAAGAATTATCCATTGATTCAGTAAAAATGGTTATTAATAAATTATTTAGTTCTAAAAAAGTTGTTTGGGTTCCAACTAGTAGAATATGTGCTGATTATACATATTTAATTGAGGATAGTAATTTCTTTTTAATGGAAGCAGATGATAAAAGTATTATATTAGCAGGGATTGATAATGATGGCTATGCTTTCCATTATGATGGAGAAGATGTAAGAGATTTTTTAAGAAACTTAAAGTAAAAATGTTAAAAAATGTCAATATTGATTTTCTAATTTAAAAAATATTGACATTAAAAATTTTATATATATAATATGAATTTAGAGGTGTAAAGAATGGAAAAAAAGAAGAATTTATTAATAGTATTTTTAAGCATAGTTATTGTACTATTATTATGTGTGTTGGCATATTTATTATTTTTTAATAAGAAAGAGGAATTAAAACCAGTTGATAATAAGCCATGTGAAGTTTGTCAAAAATGTGAGGAAAAAGAATGTCCTAAATGTGATAATAAAACTACTCAATGTAATTGTTCTGATGTATATTTAGGGGAAAAGGTAGCAAGTGTAAAAGAATTAAAATTAACGCAAACAAATCAAAATGTTAAAGTAGGGAACAAAACTTATAAAGTAAAAATAGATGATAGTAATAAATTATATGTTGATGATTATAATGTCGGTGGAGATATTTATGCTGATCATTTATATTTGACTGATAAATTTGCCTTTTTTACAGTCATTGGACAATATAATGAGTATATTTCTTATTCTCTTTCTGAAAAAGGACGTGTTGGTATAAGTGATAATGGTTGTACTATGGGAAAATTTAAAGTAGTTGATGGTTATCTACATGCAACAGGTGGTACAGAAATTGGATTTGAAGAATGGGAAGATAAGGATCTTCTTATTAAATACATTGATAATACTTTGATTGTTACTTATGCAAAATAATAATTAATAAATTCAAAAATAAAAAGACCTTTGGGTCTTTTTAAACTGCATAAATATCTGGTAAGCATTGCATTGCAAGTACACAACTTAAATCAATTGTAAAATAAGAATTACTTAGTGTATATGTTGTTTCTTCACCAACAGTAGTTGGAATAAGTACTCTAAAAGTCGCACAATTTCCTTCAACATTTTCTACACGAAATACTGTACTTGTACCAGTAGTTCCATTTATTTCATATGGAAATTCCCAGTTTTCTCCTGTACAACATGTAAAAAGTGTTACAGGTCTTGTATTATAGCAAATTGTTGTGCTAGCTGGTCCTAAGAAAGGACGTGTACAACCTTCAGGACAATTTTCTCCACAGCATGCATTTTTTTGTAATGTTACGATTAAATTTAATGTTTCACTTATATTCATATTATTATTTTCCATAATATCCTCCTTTCTTAGACATTACTAATAGTTGTATCACCAATACAACGTATTGCACAAATACATCCTAAATTGATTGTTGCAAAAGTATTAGTATTGGTATATGTTCCATCACCATTATCTTGAAGTAATAATACAGTAACAGCATTATCACTAACATTTTGTATCCTAAAGATAGTTGTTGTACTTAAAGTATCATCTAATGTATAAGGTAATGTTATTAGACTATTATCACATCTATAAAATGTTACAAGTCTGGTGTTAAAGCAAACAATTTCCGGAAAATTACCCAAAAATGGTCTTGTACAACTATTATTTTCTTCACAATCATCACTAGCATTATTTTGAAGCACATTTATAACTTTTAAAATATCCTTTAAACAATTTTTATTCATATAATCCTCTCCTTTATTTATTTCTAATATAAATTATTCAATACTAGTGTAAATGTGTGTTATTAATACCTAGAAATATTATTGTTTTAATGCTATAATTATAGTGGGTGATAAAATGAAGGCTTTAGTAACAGGTGCAGGTAGTGGAATAGGAAGAGATATTTCTATTTACTTAGCAACTTTAGGTTATGATTTGATTTTAGTGGGAAGAGATAAAGAAAAATTAAAAAAACTTCAAGATTCTTTGAAAGTTGATACAAAAGTTATTGTAGCTGATTTATCTGATTTGACTAAAGTAAAAGAAGTATATGTAATGACTAAAAATGATGATATCGATATTTTAGTTAATAATGCTGGATTTGGTTTGTTTGGTTATTTTAATGAAATAGATATCAATCGTGAAATAGAAATGATTAATACTAATATATTAGCAGTTCATATGTTAACTAAATTATTTCTTCGTGATATGAAAAAGAAAAATAGTGGATATATTTTAAATGTAGCATCATCTGCATCATTTGGACCGGGTCCATTGATGTCAACTTATTATGCTACTAAAGCTTATGTTAATAATTTAACAGAAGGAATAAATGAAGAATTAAGAAGAGAAAATAGTAATGTTTTTGTATGTAGTTTATGTCCTGGACCAGTTGATACTAACTTTAATAATGTGGCAGGAGTAAAATTTTCAGTAAAACCACTTACAAGTTATGAAGTAGCTCATTATGCAATTGACTCAATGTTTAAAAGAAAAGTAGTTATTATACCAGGATTTTTAATGAAATTAGTTTTATTTGGAAGAAGATTTTTATCACGTAAATTAATTAGAAAACTAAGTTATAATGCTCAAAAAAGTAAGGATAAAGTGTAAACTTACTTTTTTTATTTATGATGACATTTTTTGTATTATTTTACTTTGAAATAATTTTATATAAAATGTTTTATTTTGTAGAAAAAATAAGAAAATTATGATAGAATGATTTTAGAATAGAGGTGGAGTTTTGAAAAAGAAATCATTTTTAATTGTTAATTACATTATATTAATTATAGCAGTATTATTTTTTAATATTAGTCATGTATATGCAAAGGAAATAAACATTGATGAAGTATTAAATAGTAAAAGTTATAGTTCATTATCACCAATAGTAAAAGAATTTATTAGAAATTATTATGAAGAAAACGGAGTAGTTTTATTAACTAAAGACCTTGCTAAACCAGAAGAAATTTATTTAAATCCTAGATTTATCGAATACTTGGAAAGTGATGAAAAAGATAGATATGGTGTAATTCCATCTGTCACCGTATTTGTACCAAATTATAATCAAACAAATAGTTTAACTGAATTTAATAGAAATGGTATTATTACCCGAAATAAAAAAGGTGGTATTACTAAGTCTGAATCATCTTTCCCATCTAAATTTGATTTACGAGATGTTGATGGAAAGAATTTTGTAACGCCAAATAAGAATCAAGGTCAAGAAGGACTTTGTTGGGCATATGCTGCAGCATCTCTTCTTGAAACGCATGATTTAATTACTAAAAATAAAAGTTATGATAATAGTGCTATTCTATTTTCTGAAAAACAAATGGATTATGCATTATCAAGTGATGGTATTATTGGCGGTAATATGATTTTTGATGAACAACGTGAATTAACTAATGGTGCCTCTTTGAATAGTATAAGTAGAATTTTGAGTAAAAGATTAGGTGGGGTTCAAGATACTTGGAATACAGTAAATTATAATCAAATAAATAATAATCAGCCCTTAGATCCATATATAGTGTTTGACCAAGGGGAAGCACTATATGAAATAGACGAAGCAATTTTTTTACAAAATATAAATAATGATTTGTCTAACCAAGAATTAAATGAAAGAATTATTAACGAAATAAAAAAAGCTGTTTATAACAATGGTGGTGCAATTGTTTCTATTAATCCAAGTCATGTATTTTCAAATGTTTTAACTTCTGATTATACATCAGTTATTAGTCAAGAAAATAAAAGTAGACAGCATGCATTACACCTTATAGGATGGGATGATAATTATGAATATGTTTATTGTCGTGTAGAATATGATGGTTTGTATGTAGGTGAAAGAGATGCAAAGATTGATAGTAATACCGGTCAAATATATTGTGAAATACCAGAGGAACTTTTAGGAATTAAACCTACTGTTGAAAAAATGTCTGGAAAAGGTGCTTGGATTTTAAAAAATTCATGGGGCAATCAGTATGACTACGTTTATTTATCGTATGATTCTGTTATTGATGATGTTTTGATTGTCACTAAATATTCAGAAAAAAACTGGGATTATGGCATTAGTACTAAAGTTAACTATAAATATGATTCAAATGATTATACATATAAGCAACAGCATTATATAAATAATGTTGTAAATAGTGAGTATGTTGTAAAATTAAAAATTGAATCATTGAAGCCAGGAAATATTTCATTATATTTTAGTGAAGATGGAAATCCTGATAATTTAGTTTTCTTTGATAATTATTCTTTCGATTATGCAGGAATTAAGTCGATAGATTTAGCTGGAAGGAATATTCAAATAAATAATAATTCATATTTTCAAACTGACAATAATGCAAATATTTCTTTGTCTTTGTTTACTAAAAAAAATGATAATAATCCAGCTGCATATACAACAGATTTTGAATATGATGTGGATACTGCAATAGGTGTTGGTGGTGAAGAATTACAAATTCGTATTCAGACAGCCTTGAGAAATGTAAATGACAAAGAAGTAATTAATTATCAAATAAAAAAAGAAAACGGAGAGTATTTACCTACAAATGCATATGTAATATCCAATAATAAATCATATTATAATATAGTCACGCCAATTATAAAATTAAAAGAAGAATATGCAAAAAAAGGAAAATATTACATAGACACATTATATAATAATCAAATCTTATATACTAGTTTAATTGATTTGAAAAATGATTATGCAAGCATTACTGGAGCTGGTACAGAGGAAGATCCTTGGCAAATCACAAACATAAGACAATTTAATATGATTAGAAATAATTTGGATGGAAATTTTATTTTAATGAATGATTTGGACTTTGAATATGATACACAAAATGAAAATGGTCAATTCTATAATTCTGGTAATGGGTGGGAAGCTATTGACTATTTTAATGGAAATCTTGATGGTAACAATAAAACAATAAGAAATCTTAGAACATCTTCAGGATTATTTGGTTATATTACAGTTCATAGAGATTCATGTAAATTTGAAAAATGTGGTGTTCATGATTTAAAAGTTGATAAATTAAACTATACTGTGAAGAACAGCGGTCAATTTTCAGGAAATGGAGGTATAATTAATTGCATGTTAATTCATACCACATACAAATATGATTTTAATAATTTATCTGTGAAAGATATTGTGTTTGATTACGATGAGAATGTAATGAGTAAAACAGAAAACATTCCTGTTAGAATAGGTGGTATTATTGGAACAATAAAACTTTTTCAAAACCAAGGTAATGTGGTTTCAATATTAAAAGTAGATAACTGGTATAGTGATTATTATTTAAAAGAAACAAGTTATAAGGAATATAAAACCCTTAATTATGTTGGAGGGTTGGTTGGAGAAATTGAAATGCATGGGGGGCCGATGTTATATATTAATAATATGAAGACAACAGCAATGTTTGATATTAGTAATGATAGTGATACACAGTTTTATATTTCGGATTTGATTGGACATTATATATCTAACAATAACTTGAAGGTCAGTAGAGCTATAATTAACAACACTATAAGTAATATTGAATATAAGTATAATGATAATTCTAGAATATATTCTAATGCTTTTGTTGGTCATGCTGAAGGTGATGAAACAGGATTATTAAAAATAAATGGTGCTAAATCAACCTTTGATTATGTTGCAAGTGATTTGATTGATGTAAATAATTGTGAAACTGGGCTTAAACCTTATAATTTAGCAAGAGCAAATTATACTAATATACAAGATTATTATGAAGATCAATATTATGTTTATGATGAACAAAAAAATAATACTAAAAAGGTGAGTTTTCAGGATCGATTTAATATTTATAGTGATAAAATCCCCACATTAAAAAAATATCCAGAAGAATACTCGGAATATTACAAGAATTATGTCATAAGAGTTAATGAAGAAAAGAATATTATCGATTTAATAAGTAAAGATACTAAATATCGTAAATTAAAAGTTTATAAAAGCTTTAATTGCAATTTAGATATATGTAATAGCATAACGGATGAAACTATAATATCTGTTCCAACAGAAGAGAATGGAAATAAGTTTAAAGGTTTAAAAAGTGGTAGTACTACATTAATTATTTATGATGAATTATCGGGATATTTAAATACAATTGTGATTAATGTTTTGGCAAGTGATGAATATAAATTATTTCTTGAATATAATGATGAAAGTTTAATTAATGAAGTGTTAAAAATAAAAAATAATTCACCATATGGCTTATTACCTATTCCTGAACGAGATGGTTATTTGTTTTTAGGATGGTTTACTGATAAAATAAATGGTCAAGAGATTAAGCCAGATACAATTTATAAAGGGAATACAGACGTTACATTATACGCACATTGGTTAAAAAAAGAATACACTATTTCATTTAATAGTGATGGTGGAAGTAGTGTAGCAAGTCAGACTATTAACGAAGGAGAAAAAGCAACAAAACCAACTAATCCAACAAAGACAGGATATACATTCAAAGAATGGCAATTAAATGGAAGTACATATGACTTTAATACAGCAGTAAGAAGTAATATAACATTAAAGGCAGTATGGACAGCTAATCAATATACAGTAACATTTAATAGCGATGGAGGAAGTAGTGTAGCAAGTCAAACTATAAATTATAATGAAGTTGCATTAAAACCAAATAATCCAACAAGAGATGGTTATGTTTTTAAAGAATGGCAACTAAATGGAAATCCTTATGATTTTAGTACACTAGTATTAAGTGACATAACGCTAATTGCAACATGGGACAAACTAGATATAATAATTGAAGATACATTAAAAGATATTTTAGAAGATAATGGATATAGTGTTAATAGTGGTTACACATTTAAATTTACATTAGGAGATAGTATAGCAACTATAAAAAATAAATTAGGTAATGATGTAATAATTGAATCTAAGACAAATATTATATCAACAGGAACTATTATTAAAAAGGGTAATGAAAGTTATACAGTAGTAATTAAAGGTGATTTAAATGGCGATGGAAAAGTTAATTCAGCTGATTTACTGCAAATGAGGAAGTACTTACTAGAAGAAGTTAATCTAACAGGAGCACATAAAGAAGCCGGAATAATTGAAAGTAATAAAGAAATAAAATCACTAGATTTATTAAGACTACGACAATATCTTTTAGATGAATATACGTTTAAATAGAAGGAGTAATTATGAAAAGGATAAAATATATAATTATTGGTTTAGTGTTATTTATACCACAAGTAGTATTAGCGTCACCCAATGCTACTATTAGTACGAATGCAAGTAGTATTGAAAAAGGAAAATCAGTAACTATAACAGTAACGCTTTCTGATACAGCAGCTTGGAATGTAAAAATAGCAGGTAGTGGAGCAGGAACATGCTCTAAAAAAGAAGCTGATGTAACTTCTGATGGAAAAAGTACAACTAAAAAATTTAATCTTGAATGTAAATCAACTATGGAAGGAACAATTACTTTTAAAGTAACAGGTGATATAACTAGTGGCTCTGGACAGACTAAAGATATATCTTTAACAAAAGATGTTACTGTTACAAAGCCAAAGTCAAGTGATAATACATTAAGTGACTTAAAAGTAGATGGAGCTACAGTATTAGGATTTTCAAGTTCTAAGACATCATATACACTTTCTGATAATTCAGGAGCAAGTATTAATATATCAGCAACGGCAACTGATACTAAAGCTAGTGTATCAGGAACTGGAACAAAAACACTTAAATATGGAAAGAATACCTTTACTGTTACAGTAACAGCAGAAAATGGATCAAAGAAAACATATAATATTGTTGTTAACAAACCAGATCCAAGGAGTAAAAATAATAATTTAAAATCATTATCAGTTAGTGGAGGAACAATAAATTTTGATAAAAATACTACAAGTTATTTAATAAAAGTAGAACATGATGTTGAAAATGTTACTATAACAGCTCAAGCAGAAGATAATAAAGCAAGTGTAAGTGGTACAGGAACTAAGACATTAAAAGATTATGTTAATGAATTTAAAATTGTTGTTAAAGCAGAAAATGAATCAACAAAAACATATATTGTAAAAGTAGCAAGAAAAGATGAAGGGGGGAATTTTGGAAAATTAAGTACAGATAATACAGTAAAATCAATAAGTGTTACTAATTATGATATTAAGTTTAATAAAGATACTAAAAAATATAATGTATTGGTTGATGAAAATGTAAACGAAGTAGAAATAAAAGTAACACCTAATGATAGCAAGTCTACAGTATCTATTGAAAATAATACTGATTTGAAAGCTGGTTTAAATAAAGTAATTGTTAAAGTGATAGCAGAAAATGGTGATACCAATGAATATTTATTTAATGTATATAAAATAGGTGAGGAAGGAAGAAAAGAAGAAGTTATTCCACCTACAACAAATGATGATAATAAAGAAATATCTAGTAAAGAGATGAATAACAATAATAAATTTAATGTTTGGTTAGTTATTTCAATAATAGAATTTATCATAATAGGAGTGCTAATAGTACTATTATTAAAGAAAAATAAATCAGGTGATTATAATAATAGTGAATCATTAAAGAATAATCAAAATACCTATGAAAATAAAAAAACATTAGATTATGATAATTTAAATTAATGGTTATATGAGTAAGTTGATAAAAAATGTCAATTTACTTTTTTTTGATTCTTGATTATGTTAATCTATATTAGATGGTGATATTATGGATACAGTATTATATATTGATTGTGATGGTGTTATATTTGATACTATTAATGAAGCATATAGAATGATGGATGAAATTGGTTTAGATAGAAATAATCATTCTGAAGTAGACACATTTTTTAAAAATGTTGATTGGCATATGTTATTTAAAAGATCAAGAGAATTAAATGATGCCATTAATAAAATAAAAATTTTAAAATCAAGTAATCTTTATAAAGATGTTGTTATTTTAACTAAGTTAAGTGGTAATTATTATGAAGAAGGTATTAAAAGAGAAATTTTTAATGAATTATTACCGGAAATTAGAGTAATTACTTTACAAAGAAGTATTCCTAAAGATTCTGTTGTCATTCCAAATGGAAATATTCTTGTTGATGATGAAGTAAAAAATGTTAATAGTTGGAATAATGCCGGTGGAATAGGTATATCTTTTCATCAAGAAATAGTTGATTTAGAAAATAATATTATTAATGATTTATTAGATATAATAAATACTGATAAATATAAAAAACTTATAAAGACTAGATTTTAAATGCTAATTATGATATAATATATTCTTGTATGGGGATGATATGGTTTCGACAGGATCATGTGAACTTAGATTGCAAGTCGTAGAAATACGTTAAATTTTAAATATCTGGAAACAGAAATCAATTAGCTTTTGCTTAATTTAGATGTAAAAGCATTCCTTTAATTTCTTTGTTTGCAAGATTTTATTGGGATTTATAATTAGCAAACTATATTATTTTATTGTTTAGGTAAAATAATGAATATTACTAAACTAGTTATATATTTGTTGGTTAATTAGCTTATTATATAATGAAATTTATTAATTAACTAAGCTTGTAGTAATCTATTTATCAGTGATTTTGGACAGGAGTTCGATTCTCCTCATCTCCACCATAGGAAAATCCACTCGAACTTTTTGTAAGTTTCGAGAATAAATAGACAATCAATTCTAAATTAGGATTGATTTTTTTGTTTAGAAAAAGTCTTTGAAAGAAAAGATTGATTAAAATGGCAAATGTTATCAAGCAAGAAGTAGAATGGAAGAATCAAACGTCAAGAATCTGAAAAAGAACTAGAAACTCTTTAAAAAGAGCTTAAAATAAACTTTTGGAAATTAATATTAAAAATAAAGAATAGTTATCTATTCTTTTTTTATGTTGCAAATTATAATTTGTTATGTTAGTACCAGTAGTGATTGATTTTAGATTTTTTTTACCTCTTTAGAGATACTAGTTGGATTATATCTTAATGTTTCGTTTATTTCAACTAATTTATAACCTTTTGCAATTTTATTTGATATTACTTTTTTGTTCAAGTTTTAAATATTTCCATCTTTACATTGTATACTATTTATTACTCTTATTTCTTCTTTTTTAATAAAAATGGAATTATAAATGAAAATTAACACTTACAATAATTAAGTTGACTTGTAATAAAAAATATTGTAATATAAATATAGAAGGATTGTATTATTATGGATTATAAAGAATATGTAAAAAAACAATTATTAAATAATGTCATATTAAAAATAATTAAATATTCAGAAGAGCTTTATGGTAGTTATGACAATGCTAGTAAAAAATTATCTCAATTAGAGAATTTAATTGATAAAAAAATATCTAATGATCAGCAATTTGAACTTCAATTTTTACGTAATATAATTGATACAAAATATAGAGCATATAAAATTATCAGGAATATTGATAAATTACGTTTGAGTTCGAAACAAAAAGTTCCTGGTAAAACCACTTCAATATATAAAATGGGTTCAGGTTTTGATTTAAATTTATATGTCGAAGAAGAAATAGACTCAAGCGGAAATAAAAAAGAGGAAATTCATTTAACATGTCAAAAAAATAAAACAGAAATGTATTTTGATATAAAAGAGAAATATTATAATGGAATTAAAGAAGAGTTTTTTAGTTGTGGCTCTTACTTACCAGATGAAAAACTTCTTCTGAATTATCAGCAGACAGTAGCTCATCCACAA
>JAEEGL013936989.1_pt1 | contig 11484 bp, 7 predicted proteins | sample 9134231 | NCBI WGS metagenome assembly JAEEGL01 (sample SAMN16246548, study PRJNA631951) | gut metagenome | biome: gut microbiome; feature: rumen; material: fiber-attached | host: Bos | place: Iran: Karaj | collected 2018-10
GACACCGGCGGATAGAACCGGCGGCATGTCATGCAGTAATTGCGGTGCACGCTGCCGTGCAGCGCAAAAACCACCCGGCTGCCGGCGGCCTGATGGAGTCCATCGATATTCTGGGTGACGACCCCGGCCATTTTCCCGGCCTTTTCCAGCTCCGCCAGCTTCAGGTGCGCCGCGTTGGGCTTCGCCTCCAGGGGAAGCATCTTGTCCCGGTAAAAGCGGAAAAACTCCTCCGGCCGGTTCATAAAAAAAGTATGAGACAGGATCTGCTCCGGGGGGTAATCGTATTTCTGGTTGTAGAGGCCGTCCACACTGCGGAAATCGGGGATGCCGCTTTCCGTTGAAACGCCGGCGCCGCCGAAAAAGACGATGCGCTTCGCCTCATCCACATATTGCTGCAGCAGTTCGTATGCCATGGCGGTGCACCTCCGGAATCAGGACTCCGCGGACGGACCGTCCTGCGGCGCGGGGGCGGGGACATCGGGAACGTCCGGAACGCCGGGAGCGGCGGGGGCCGGTTCCGGAGCGGTTTTTTTCTTCAGGCCCCGGGTGATCAGGAAATACGTGACCAGATCCAGCGCGGCTTCGCAGAGCAGGAAGATCCCGATGACCAGGTTCTGGCTGTCCCCGAAAACGGCCTTGTTGAGCAGCGCCAGCACGCCGATGGCCAGGGAAACGGCGGCGAAGACCAGCATGATCCACCATCTGCGGATGTTCACGCTTTTTTCATCAAAGGCATACTGGATTTTCAGGAATCCGCCGAAGATCAGGGACAGGCCCCAGATTTTCGGGAAAACCTCCTTCATATCGGCGGGGCTGATGATCAGCAGGATGCCGGCCAGGGCCAGGATCAGCCCGACCGCCAGGTCCACTCCCTCAATCCTGTATTCCAGGCCCGACCGGATATACCGCCAGATGAGGCAGCCGCCGACCAGCACCAGGGCAACGGCCAGCGCCCAGGCGGCGACATTGGTCACCAGATCGTTCAGCAGGATGAGCAGGAGACCGACCACAAAATAAAACAGCACCAGGGGAAGCACAAAGTGCAGGTTCATCTTATTGACATTCCGGAGCCTGGCCCGGATGGAAAACGGATCCAGGGAATCCTTCCGGCCGGTTTCTTCTTTTTGCTTCATGGGATATGCCTCCGTTCCTTCAGATTCGGCAGCGGCCCGGAAAGGGACTCCCTCCGGCCCCCTCCGCACCGCGGAAGGGGGCCCCCGGAACCGGCGGAACCGGAACGGCGCGGGCGCTGCTGATGCATTATAATTGTTCAACAGGGAGGGAGGCGAATCCTGCCGCAGAAAGCTTTGCTTTTCACGGGAAAAAGGCGTATAATCCCTCAAAAGGCCTTCCTAAAAAGGAAAGAACGGGACGACACGACAGGTCTGTTGCCGGACAGAGAGGAGTCGACAATATGTCTGTTCATATCATCCGGAAACGGCGGAACAGGTGGCTCAGCATGCTGTGCTGCCTGCTTTTTGCCGTGCTGGCGGCTGCCGGAGGGGCGGAAGCCGGAACCGGGGAAGGCGCAGTGATCAATACATCCGGCAACCGGAACGAGCGGCTTTCCGTGGATCCCGTCCGGAAGAACGAGGGATATTCCGCCATCCTGTACGACAACCGGAACGGGCTGCCCACCTCCGAGGCCAACGCGATCGCCCAGACCGGCGAAGGGTTCCTGTGGATCGGCTGTTACGCGGGGCTGATCCGGTATGACGGCAACAGCTTCGAACGCATGGATACCGGAATCCCCATCCCCAACGTCCGGTGCCTGTACGTGGACTCCCTGGACCGCCTGTGGATCGGCTCAAACGATTCCGGCCTGTTCCTCATGGAACGGACCGGCATCCGGAGATGGACAAAGAGCGACGGGCTGCCGTCCGCCAGCATCCGGGCGGTGGCGGAGGACGGCGGCGGATCCTTTTATATCCTGGGGGCGGTCGGGACCGCGGTGATCGGTCCGGACATGCGGCTGACGGTGCTGACGGACGAACGGATCGCGGGGCAGGAGATCCGGGAGATCCGCCGGGGGGCCGACGGCCTGATGTACGGGGTGACCCATGACGGAGACCTTTTTACCATGCAGGACGGGGAAATCATCACATTCCTCAGCCGCGGGGACTGCCGGGTCAAGGGCATCCGATCCATCTTTCCCGATCCGGAAAAGCCCGGGAACCTGTATCTCGGCACGGAGGAATCCCGCATTTATTACGGCAGCCTGGGGAACAACTTTGCCTCCATGGGCATGAAGGACATCTCCCCGCTGAGCGACGTGAACTCCTTTGAATCCATCGACGGGCAGATCTGGATCTGCACGGACAAGGGCATCGGAAACCTGAACGACGAAGGCTTTTCCAGACTGCGGAACGTTCCGATGAACAGCTCCGTCGAGCATGTGATGACCGATTACGAGGGGAACCTGTGGTTCACCTCTTCCCGGCAGGGGATCACGAAAATCGTCCCGAATCCCTTCACGGACCTCTCCGAGCGGTACGACCTTGCCCCGACGATCGTGAATTCGACCTGCATGTACGGATCCCGGCTGTTTATGGCGACGGACAACGGGCTGGTTGTGACGGAGCGGGGGATGGCGGTGGACCGCCTTCCGCTGACCCGGGCCGTGACCGCTTCCGGAAAGGAGCTGGGAGCGACGGACCTGCTGGCATACCTGCAGGGGACCCGGATCCGGTCCGTCGTTCAGGACAGCCGGGGGCGCCTGTGGATCTCCACGTGGCGCAGGCTGGGCCTGATCTGCTACAAGGACCAGGAAATCACTGCTTTCACCACGGAAGACGGCCTGCTGTCGGACCGGGTCCGCGTCGTGTGCGAATGCGAAGACGGGTCCATCCTGGCGGCCAACAGCGGCGTGAGCATCATCCGGGACGGAAAGGTGGCCGCTTCCTACAGCGAAGAGGACGGGATTGACGTTCCCAGCATCCTGACGGTGGCGGAGGGATTCGGCGGCGGGATCATCCTCGGTTCGGACGGCGGCGGCATCTATGTGATCCGGGGGAACGAAACGAAGCGCCTGGGGATTGAGGACGGGCTGAGCTCGGAGGTGATCCTCCGCATCAAACGCAGCCGGGACGGGAAGCGTTACTGGATCGTTACCAGCAATTCCCTTGCGTATATGACCCCGGACGACCGGATCACAACGATCGGGGACTTTCCCTATGCCAACAATTACGACCTGTACGAAAACAGCAGAGGCGACGTCTGGGTCGTTTCCAGCAACGGCCTGTACAAGGTGAGCGCGGAGGAACTGCTGTCCGGGGAATCGGTGACGCCTTCGTTTTACGGCATTGCCGGCGGCCTGCCCTATACGGCCACGGCCAATTCCTACAGCGAGCTGACGGAGGAGGGGGACCTGTATATCGCCGGCTCCGCGGGCGTCGTGAAGGTGAATATCGAAAAACCTTTCGAAGACCTCAGCAAGCTGAAGGTGGCGCTGCCCTTTGTCGACATCGACGGGAAGCGGACCTATCCGGACGCGGCCGGGACGTTCACCGTTCCGCGCAAGGCGGTGAAGCTGACGATCTATCCGTTCGTATTCAGCTATTCCCTGACCGACCTTCAGGTCTCCTACCGCCTGGAAGGATTTGATACCGAGGAGACAGAGGTCAGCCGCAGCGGGATGACGCCGGTGAACTATACGAACCTCCGGGAGGGGGAATACCGGTTTATGATCCGGGTGGAGGATCCGACCGGAGATATCGGAAGAACGGCGGATTTCCGGATTGTCAAGGAAAAGGTCCTTTCGGACGAGGCTGCCGGAACCATCATTATGGATATCACCTCCCTGTTTTTCCTGACCGGGATCCTGATCTATTCCTCCCTGTACCGGAAGCGCGGCCGGGTGGATGACAGGATGTTTTTCGGGCTGGTGGTGACGACGGTCATCCTGGCAGCCGTGGAGCTTTCCTCGTACCTGATGGAATACGACGAATTTCCTTTCATGCGGGAACTGATGTACGCGCAGAACACGGTTTTTTATGCCGCGCTCGCTTTTTTCCCATACCTGTTCCTGCTGTTCCTGGATTACCGCGCCAGCCGGGACGAGAAACGGCTCCGCAGGATCAAAATCATCTACGGCATTCCCCTGGTCCTGTACCTGGTCCTCCTGGCGGTGAACCTGGGGACCGGATGGATTTTTTCCATCACAGCGCAGAATGCCTACCATTCCGGGCCGGCGGACCAGATCGTTTTCGTTCCGATCCTGTTCTATTTCGCCGCCGCGGAAACGAGGGCATACAAAATCAACCCGCACCTGGTCCTTCTCGGGCTCATCCTGATCGGCACGCGGGTCGCCTGGGACTTCTGGACCGTCGGCATTTCCTCCATCAGCTTCATCTATACCCTGTTCCTGGTTTGCACGCATATCCATGTGGTCAACCTGCCGCTGCTGAATAAGGAGGGAACATGAACAAGATCACCGGGGAAGCCCTCGTTTCCTGCTATGTGGACGCGGCCGCCCTGCTGGCGATGCTGCTGCTGATCCTCCTGTCCAGGCGCCTCCGCAGGCAGAACAGCAAATCGATGCGGCTGTTCGACATGCTCTGCGCGTGCGTGACCGCCAACTGTATCCTGCCTTTCATCTATAACGCGATGTACCAGCAGCAGGCTCCCTGGTGCCATACCGCCGCGGTCATCGCCAAAACGCTGCGTGAATGTGTGGTTCTCCTGATCATCGCAATCTGGCTGATCTATGTTTACCGCCGGCTGTACGGGGAAAACAGGCGGTACACTGCCGTGCTCCGGCTGGTGATCCTGCCTTTCGGCGTTTTTTTCGTGCTCCTGATGGTGAACCTGTTCAACGGCATGCTGTTTACGTTCTCCGCGGAAAACCGGTTTGAACCCAAAGTGCCGCTTTACGTGATCTTCGCGGTGGAATTCCTCTATTTCTGCTCTTCCGCGGCGATGGTCCGGGCCTATGACAGAAAAACCAGGAAAACCCGGTCGATCCACGTATCCCCGATGATCATTTCCGTGGCGCTGGCGTCCGGCGTACAGTTTTTCCTGCCGTACGACACCGGGATTATGGGATATGTGGCGGGCATTACGCTGCTGTATTACTCCATGATCGGCGAATACCGGTATGTGGACGAAGAGACAGGAATGTACAACCGGGGATACCTGGCTTACCTGTTTGATATGGCCCTGCTGGGGAAAAGCGACCCCCACAGCGCGCTGATCCTGGAGACGGAGGGGGACCTCCCGGCCTGCACCGACATCATGCGGGCCCTGCTGCACCAGGACGACGTGATCCGGGCGGAGGAAAACAAATTCCTCGTTTTTTCCGGCGAGAGCAGCCGCACGACCCTCCAGTACCTGTCCTCCATGGTGGACGAGGCGGCGGAAAAGCATAACCGGGAGCACCCGGATCAGAAGATCCGGATCCTGACCCGGTGCCGGATGCGGACGGCCGGCGAGGACGCTTTCACCTTCCTGCGGACCGTGATGGACGAGAAGGAAAGCGGAGACGAAATGAAAGGCATCGTGTCCATGATCTCGGAGCTGGACCGGCTGGACAAGGAACTCAAGCTGGCGGCGGACATCCAGAGCAGCATCCTGCCGATGAACTTTCCGGCTTTCCCGGAGCATACGGAATTCGACCTGTATGCTTCCATGACGCCAGCCAAGGAGGTCGGGGGCGATTTCTACGACTTTTTCATGATTGACGGCAGCCGCCTGGGGATGGTCATCGCGGACGTTTCCGGCAAAGGCGTTCCGGCTTCCCTGTTTATGATGGTTTCCAAAACGCTGATCAAGAACCAATTGATGGGCGGCGCCGATCCGGCCGCCGCGCTGGAGCGCGTGAACCTTCAGCTGTGCGAACGGAATTCCTCCATGATGTTCGTGACCGTATGGGCCGCGGTGCTGGACATCTCCACGGGCAGAGGCATGGCCTGCAACGCGGGCCACGAAAACCCGGCGCTGCGGCGCGCGGGCGGCGGGTTCGGGATCCTCCGGTATAAGCACAGCATGTTCCTGGGCGCCAGCAAGGCGGCGAAATTCGAGAGCCACGAGTTTGACCTGCAGGCCGGGGACTGCCTGTTCGTCTATACGGACGGCGTGCCGGAAGCCATCAATGAAGCGGAAAAAATGTTCGGCGAGGAACGGATGATCCGGACGCTGAACGAGGATCCGGATGCCGGGCCGGAGGAACTGATCCGGCGGGTGCACGGCGCGGTGGACCGCTTTGCGGACCATGCGCCGCAGTTTGACGACATCACCATGCTGTGCCTGAAATACCGCGGCACAACGGAAGAAGGGCAGGCCTGAAGGCCTGCCCTTCCGAACGCCCGGGAACGCCGTGCTTCCGGGCTTTTATTTTTTGCTTTTCTCCGCGATGAGCAGCAGGACCGACCGGGCCGGGACGGCGGCGGAATCCTTTTTCAGCCGGGCGGCCGGGGAGGAGGCCAGGACCTTCTTCCAGCGGAAGCCCGCCGGAACGACGGGAAGCCGGTACAGATGGCTTTCCCAATGGGCGTTGACCGCCAGGTACAGGAACGCGTCCCGGTCGGTGCCGTACCGGAGGTGATCCTCCGCCCAGAGGCACGCAACGGTCAGGGTGTGGGCGTTCCAGTCATGGGTCCAGGGCTCCAGGCCGTGGAAGGAAAGATCCGGATACCCGGTGCCGTTGTGTTCAAAAGCAAAGCGGCGGGCCCGCAGAACCGGATGGGCTTTCCGGAAAGCGATCAGCGCCTGCACGTAGCGGAACAGCCCGAGGTTGCTGTCCAGCTGCGACCAGTCGAGCCAGGACACCTCGTTGTCCTGGCAGTAAGCGTTATTGTTTCCGTACTGCGTGTTGGCAAACTCGTCGCCGGAGAGCATCATCGGAATTCCCCGGCTCACCATCAGGAGGGTGAGCATGTTTTTCATCTGCCGCATGCGCAGGTCCAGGATCTCCGGATCCGCCGTTTCCCCTTCGGCTCCGCAGTTCCAGCTGTGGTTTTCATCCAGGCCGTCCCGGTTTTCCTCCCCGTTGGGTTCATTGTGCTTCCAGTTATAGGACACCAGGTCGTGCAGGGTGAAGCCGTCATGGCAGGTGACGAAATTCACCGAGCCGGCCGGGCCGGTGCCGCTGTAAAGGTCCGGCGACCCGCTGATCCGGTTCAGCAGTTCCGGCGCCATGGAAGCGTCCCCCTTGACAAAGCGGCGCACGCAGTCCCGGTAGCGGCCGTTCCATTCCATCCAGCGGTTCCAGGAGGGGAAGCTGCCCACCTGGTACAGGCCGCCGGCATCCCAGGCCTCCGCGATCAGCCGGGAGGTTCCCAGCACGGGATCCTGGGCCAGGGATTCGATCAGGGGCGGGGAGATCATCGGCGTTCCCTGCTGGTCGCGGGTCAGGATGGAAGCCAGGTCGAAGCGGAAGCCGTCCACATGGTAAGCGGAAACCCAGTAGCGGAGGCAGTCGCGGATCATGCTGCGGACCACCGGGTGGTTGCAGTTCATGGTGTTGCCGCAGCCGCTGAAATTCAGATAGGAGCCGTCCGGCCCCAGCATGTAATAAGTGCGGTTGTCAATGCCACGGAAGGAGATGGACGGTCCCATTTCATTTCCTTCCGCCGTATGGTTAAAGACGACGTCGAGGATGACCTCGATGCCGTTCCGGTGCAGTTCGCGGATCATGGTCTTCAGCTCATCCGCCTCCGTGCCGAAAACCGCGGAAGCGGCATAGCCGGCTTTGGGAGCAAAGAAATCCACCGTTGAATAGCCCCAGTAATTCAGCAGCTGCTTCCCGCCGTATTCCCGGGCGTTTTCAAACTCGTCGAATTCGAAAACCGGCATCAGCTCCACACAATTGACGCCCAGGGATTTCAGATACGGGATTTTTTCGGAAACGCCCGCAAAGGTGCCGGGATGCCGGATGCCGCAGGAGGGATGCCGGGTGAAGGAACGGACGTGCATCTCATAAATAATCAGATCGTTGACGGGGGTGCCCAGCGGAAGGTCTCCCTCCCAGTCATAATCCTCCCGGATGATCTGGCCCCGGTGGACAAAGGTCTTTTCCGGCAGCTCCCGTTTCCGCCAGACGGTCCGGCCGGAAACGGATTTGGCGTACGGGTCCAGCACCACCCGGCCCGGGTCAAAGCGGAAGCCCCGTTCCGGATCCCAGGGGCCGTCAAAACGGTAGCCGTATTCCACCGTATCGATATTCAGGCCGTACACCAGCATCGTATAAACATTGCCGATCCGGAAGGAGGAGGGGAAGGGGATTTCCGCGAAGGGCTGCTCCTGGCTGTGGTGATAGAGCACGAGCGTACAGGAGGACGCGTCCTTGGAATAAACGCTGAAATTCACGCCGCCGTCCAGCAGGGAAGCGCCGAAAGGGAAGACCTGCCCGATCCGGTAGGACAGATCGCCGATCCGGTTTGTGGGGAACGTATCAACTCTTCTCATGGCTGTCCCGCTGCCTTCCTGTTTGCTGCCGGCGTGCCGGCCGCTGTTCCGTTTTCCGCAGGAGAATCCTTCCAGACCAATATAAAGGATTTTTCCGCTTTATTCAAGTGCGGATTTCCGGTCCGGGGGCGGGCGGCGGAGGAAGGGAAAAGAAAAAGCTTACACCCGTTCGGAATGGTACACTTCCCCGTCCAGGGTTTTCCATTCGAAAATGCCTTCGCTGAAGGAGATATATCCCCGGGGGGACTGATTCTTCGGGATGGATACGGAGCCGGGATTCAGGCAGAGGACGCCGTTCCGCTTTTCCCAGCAGGGCACATGCGTATGCCCGAAGAGCAGGATCTCCCCCGCCTGCAGCGGCGGCAGGCGGTCCGGATGGTACAGATGCCCGTGGGTGGCGTACATCCGGCATTCCGGGGTGCAGACCAGCGCGTAATCCGCCATGAGCGGAAAGTCCAGCACCATCTGGTCCACTTCGGCGTCACAGTTTCCCCGGACGCACAGGATTTCCTCCTTCCTTTCGTTCAGGAGCGGGATGACCTCCTTCGGCGCATACTGATCCGGCAGATCGTTCCGCGGACCGTGATAGAGAAGATCGCCGAGGAGCAGCAGGCGGTCCGCCCGCTCCCGGGAGAAGGCCTGCAGCAGTTCCCTGCAATAACGGAGGGAACCGTGGAGATCCGAAGCAATCAGCCATTTCATCTTTCTTTTCCTCCGGAATTGATGTCCTGTGAAGCGGCCCGGGGCCCGGACCAAAAAAGGGGGCGCTTCCGCATCCCACGGATGCAGGGAGCACCCCTTTCAGCACGGCGGAGAGATTACTCCTCCACACGCCTGCAATACACCATGAGGCTGCGGGCCCCGTCGGCCAGCTCACCGTCAGCCAGCGCTGTTTTTCGATTGCAGTCATATTTTACCATCAGAATTCCGCCCGGTCAATCGGCGGCCCGGCGGAACCGATTGACCGCAGCGGGGCCGTGTGGTACAATACAGCCAACGGCCAGAGGGGTTTTTCCCTGCTGAAAATCTGATTGAAAAGGAGAAAAAAGAAATGAAAAAGATTCTTGCACTGGTTCTTGCCCTCTGTATGATGATGACGGCCTGCGCTGTTTTCGCGGAGTCGGAGGACGACGCGTCGGCGGGCTCTGAAGGAAGCGCCGGCCTGGAAGACCTGTTCGCCGGTTCCGACGGAGAAGGAGCGGAAGGCGGAGCGGCGGGCGGCCTGGGTTCCCTGATTTCGGGCCTGACGGGGATGCTCGGCGAAGGCGGAAGCAAAATCGGCGAGCTGATTTCGAAGCTGGGCGACATGCTGAAAGGCGGCACCAGCAGCATCAGCGCGCTGATCTCCTCGCTGGGAGAAAAGCTGGCCGGCAGCGACGGGTTCCTGGGGAAGATCTTCTCCGGCCTGAGCGGACTGCTGGGCGGAACGGCGGGCGAAGGCTCGGAAGGCGGATTCAGCCTGGACGGCCTGATGAGCGGACTGACGGGCGAAGGCGAAGGCCTTGACCTGAACCGGATGATGGGCGCTCTCGGACTGGGAACGGAAGAAGGCGCCGAAACGGAAGACGGCGGAGAAACGGAAACCGGAGACATGCTGACGGACGAGGAAGAAGCCGCGCTCAACGATCTGATGGAGATGCTGAACAAGGCGGAAGAATCCGGCCCGCACCCGGTCAACAAGAAGGAAGCCGCCGGCATTGAGGAATTCTACGGCGACTGGATTTCGACCAGGATGTATGTCGGCACGGAAGAAACAGCAAAGGATGAAAGCAACGAAGGCGTGCACATCGACGCGAACGGCTGGTATTTCACGCTGGACGGAGCCAAGGATCCGGCATACGACATGCCTGAGACGGCGGAGCTGAAGCTGGAAGACGGCGAACTGAAGGCCCAGGACGGCGAGCTCTGGACGACCTTTGTGCTGACCGAGGAAGGCGAACTCGTCCTGGGCGGCGAAGGCATCCTCGAGATTTACTACGTCCGCGTGACGGAATAATCAGCGGAGCGGCGGCCTGATCCTGCTGTTTCCGCTGAAACCATCGAAATGATGCCGGCCGGATCCGCTGCGGAAGCGGATCCGGCCATATGCATCCGGCCCGCGCGGCCGGGGACGGCGCAGAAGAACCGGGACCGGAAGAATGAACAACGGCGGATCACAGGAATCGACGAGGAGGAGTTCAGCCATGAAAATCATCAAAGAACAGAACGGAACATCCCTGAGGATTGCCCCGGAAGGCCCGCTGGATACCGCTTCCGTGCCGGAGCTGGAACGGGAGCTGAAGGGCAGCCTGGACGGCATTACAGACCTGACGATTGATCTGTGCCAGGTGAAATACATCTCCTCCTCCGGGCTGGGCCTCCTGCTGACCACGCAGCGGACGATGACCGCCCGGGGAACGATGAAAGTGATCCACGTGAACGAAACGATCCGCGACGTTTTTGACGCCACGGGCTTCAGCACCGTTCTTTCCATTGAATAACCCCCCGGACGGCACCGCCTGCTGAGGGCCGGGGCGCTTTTCAGCAGAAAGCAGGAGGATCATGGATATGGACTGGAACAGGATCACCGATTTTCTGTCTACCGCCGGAGTGAATCTGCTGAGCGGGCTCGCGGTGCTGGCGGCCGGATGCTTTATTGCCCACTGGATCCTGAAGCTGCTGAACCGCAGCAACATCTTCCGGAAAATCGACCCGACGCTGCGGGATTTCCTGAAGAGCATGATCCGGATCGTGCTGTATATCGTTGTGGTGTTCACCGCGGCCAACACGATGGGCATTCAGATGACCTCCATCGTGACGCTGCTCGCTTCGGCCGGCGTGGCGGTCAGCCTTGCCCTGCAGGGCGTGCTGACCAACCTGCTCGGCGGCTTTATCCTTCTGCTGATGAAGCCGATCCGGGTGGGGGAATACGTGCGGATCGGCGACAACGAGGGCACCGTCAAATCAATCGGCATCTTCTATACCCAGATCAACACCCTCGACAACCGGCTGATCAGCCTGCCCAACGGAAGCCTGACGAACACGGCGATCATCAATTACAGCCGTGAAAAGCTGCGCCGGGTGGATTTTGTCTTCTCCGTC
>JAEEGL015337263.1_pt1 | contig 11484 bp, 9 predicted proteins | sample 9134231 | NCBI WGS metagenome assembly JAEEGL01 (sample SAMN16246548, study PRJNA631951) | gut metagenome | biome: gut microbiome; feature: rumen; material: fiber-attached | host: Bos | place: Iran: Karaj | collected 2018-10
GGGACTTTGCTAATTCTATTGTCGAATTCAATCGTTATACCAATTCGCCCATAGCCAATTATAAGGGTAAGCAGTATAATCTTCCATTTAATATGAATACCTTCTATCAGATGTGGGGTGTGCTCACACCTGCCGAGGCCCAGGCTAAGATAGAAGAACAACGCCAGGAAGCTCTTGAAAAGATGAAAGCCGATGGTGCTACGGAACCTAGAAATCTGGAGGAACTGGCCCAACTACTGATAGGTAAGGATATCTACGAGATACTGATTAAAGGTTATACCGAGAAACAGTGGGGCCGCAAATGCAGCGAACTGCCTGCCTTTATTATCAAGCGCCTGCCAGTACGTTTCGTTCACGATAATAACTATTTCAACGATCGTTTCCAGGGGATACCTATCGGTGGTTTTAATAAGTTGATAGATGGTCTGCTCGAAGGCGTAGATATTAAGTTGAATACAGATTTCTTTGATACTCGTCAGCATTGGGAGCAAATTGCCGATAAAGTGTTGTATACCGGCAAACTCGATGAGTATTTTGGTTATCGCTTCGGAAAACTTGAATATCGTACAGTTCGTTTTGAGGAAGAAATCCTTGATACCCCCAATTACCAAGGTAATGCGGTGATGAATTTTACCGATGCCGAAGTGCCTTATACCCGTATCATCGAACACAAGCATTTTGAAATGTTTGGTGATGATGTATATAAATGTCCGAAGACTGTTATTTCTCGTGAATATTCCACAGAGTGGCAGGACGGCATGGAGCCTTATTATAGTGTAAACGACGATAAGAACATGTCGCTCTATCAGCGATATAAGGACCTGGCTGATCAAAATCCCAATCTGATTCTGGGCGGTCACTTAGCCGAATACAAATATTACGACATGGCTCCAATTATGGAGAAGGTGATGGGATTATTCGGACAACTATAAGGAGTGTAAGGAGTTGATGAAATTAGCTTTTCTTTGCAATAACATGAAGTCGACCAACGGCGTCGAACGTGTTTTGTCCCAACGATTAAGCCTGTTGGCAGAAAGTGGAATGTATGAAGTTTATTTGATCACTTATAATCAATACGGTGCCCCCTTCTCTTTCCCCATATCCGATAAAGTCCATTATATTGATTTAGCCACGAGATACATCTCACGTTGCTCTTTTCGCGGTCTTTATCAATATATTGATAGGTACAAGAGTGAGCGCTCTTTTAGAAAAGTGTTGAATCGGGTGCTGGAAACGCTGAATCCGAATATCATTGTTTGTGCTGATTTACATGTTGCAGATTTGAAGGCTGTTCTTTCATCTACGGTTCATGCATTTCGTGTCGTAGAATGTCATTGTGGGCTATCTGCTTATTTTGAAGATACAAAAAAATTTCAAAGTATATTAGAGCGACTTCGGGAAAGAGTAAGGAAGATCCAACTTTTGTATGTCATGCGAAAGTTTGATAAGATAGTGGTAATGACGGAGGCTGAAAGAAGGGATTGGTATTTGAAGGAAAAAGTCGTTTGTATCCCTAATATGTTGGTCACTTTACCTAACCATGATTCTAAAAGTCTTCATATTCAGAAACGCGTGATTAGTGTGGGGCGTTATGCATATCAGAAAGGCTATGACTTGTTGTTGAAATCATGGCGTCTGGTTGAAAAAAAACACCCAGATTGGTCTCTTCATATATATGGGAGTAATGATGGTGGTATCGGTGATTATCAACGGTTACAGGAGAATGTTAGACTATTTCGAATTAATAATGTCTTCTTGCATCAAGCAACTGATGAAATATATTCCTGTTACGCTAAAAGTGATATCTATGTTATGTCTTCCCGCTATGAGTCCTTTGGCTTGGTTCTGATAGAAGCTATGTCTTGTGGTTTGCCGGTGATATCATTTGATTGTAAATATGGCCCGCGGTCTGTCATTCGGAATAAAGAAACTGGATTGCTGGTACCTTTTGGTGATATCAAAGAAATGGCTACTGCCATCTGTTCGATGATTGAACATGATAAAGAACGCCAGCGCATGGCAGCCAATGCAAGACAAGAGATTCAGAAATATAATGCAGAAAACATTATGCCTCTGTGGTATGCGTTTTACGAATCTTTTGTAAAAGATTGTTTGTCACGTAAAAAGTGAATCAGTTACTTTTTTCATTTGATTTTTCCATGACAGATATTGTATAGAATTCCTGATCTCTTGTGGAGAAATTTTTATTTGTTGAAAGAAATGGATAATATTTTCAATGTTAATAGCTGTTTCATCAGCAGGCATTTTTAAGACATATGGTCTTTTGTCGAAATCTGAATCATTTTCTGAATAAATAAAAGGGATTCCACGTGCTGCATATTCTCGATTTTTTAATGTCTTAATGTCTGTAATACCTACGCGGTGTCTTCCTAGACTACCTATGCCAAAGTTGCATTGGTCAAATATCTCATCTAACTCTTTACCATGTTTCTTGCCATGTAAGATAACGTAGGGCTCTAGATGATTATTTTTAATAATGCGTGTTATTTCTTCCTCTTCTATAAATGAGAAGAAGTATCCAACTATATGAAAGAACACTTTTATGTTTCTTGATGAATTATAATACTCGGCAAGCCCCTTGATTACTCTGTCAAAACCATGCCAGCGATGAATTTCTGCAACACCAATAAGGTGTAATTCATTGTTGGTGGTATGACAATCTTTCTTCATTCTTACCGAATCGAAATCGATACCATTCGATATTTTAATCGTTTTTTGTCCAAATATATGGTCTTTCTCAGTGAAAGTAACAATGGCATCTAATTGCTTGGCAAATAGCTTCCTGAATATCTTATCTTGAATCAGTTGACGCCACATCTTTTTATAAAAATACTCTTGATCATAAGGATATGTTGGAATCTCCATCACAACCTTCATACCTTTTTTCTTCATCCTTCTTACCATGTTTATGGTAAATGGATTTGCGTTGTGGTTTGAACGAATATATACGAATTCGATACTATTTTTTACTGCATAGTCTACAATAGAGCCAAACTCTGTTCTTTTTAAGATCTTTCCTCTTTTTCCATTGCCATAATTGGCAATGACCTTATCGTCCACAATCCTTCTCTTGGATTCATTTTCGTCCATATAACAAAGATGCGTCTCATGACCATTGGCCTTGAAAGCATCTAATTGGTAACTAATCTTTTTACTGATCCCGTTGTTAGGATTGAATCCATGGAATATGAGAAATAGTATTTTCATTCTATATGAGACGTCGTAATTTACCGATTATTTTTATTAAGGCAACAGATGTAGAAGGTGGAAGTATGCCTAAAAACCAAAACATAAGATTTGTTAATTTGCATTCTTTAAAACTTATTATCTGTTTCCATGATAATGGATGACGTATAGCATCTCTATACTCTTTGTATGGTATGGGCTCTGATAGATAGCTCTCGTTCTTCAGTGCACCTTTTATGACATAAAACATTGCTAACATCATTTTTGTCATGCGGACTTCAAAGTAGTCCTTGTTAATCAATGTGAGGCATTGAGTTTTAAGATATTCTTGGTTACTTATATGTTGTCGGACTTCTTCTGCTTGAATAATATCCCGTTTTTGATAATTGGAAAGAGAGTTGTCTCTAATCACATAATGATAGGTTAAATCAGAAATGAATGCCGCCGAAGTTATATGAGGCTGCATATCAGCATTGAAGAGAACGTCGTCCCAAAACTTAGTTTGACGGAATCTGAATTGATACTTTTTGATGAAGTCTGATCTTAGCATGATATTCCAAATGAAATTATTCAAACGAAGTTTCTGGGTGTTATCATTGGCAAAGCATGCTAATTTGTCTTCTCCTCTAAGAATCATATCGGGAAGATTTATACCATCTACTCCACTATCTTTTATTGGCTTGCCATCTTCATCCACTGGCTGTATGGATCCATATGTCGCTTCAACTTGCGTTTCCTCTGCTTTTTTGAATAATTTGGGAATTGCTCCATCAAATAAATAGTCGTCGCTATCGATTAAAAAAATATATTTGCCTTGAGCTTCATCGAGCACTCTATTCCTTGCAGCCCAACATCCCATATTTTGCGGTTGTCTTAGGATTCTGATTTTGTGGCCTTTTGGATGTGTATTTGCTAAATCCGAAACAATATCAATGGATTTGTCTGTACCACAGTCGTCAACAACAAGAATCTCCATGTCATCGAAATCCTGTTCTAAAACGGACAGAAGAGAACGCCTGATGTATTTCTCGACACCCCAAACAGGCATACCGACTGTAATTTGAAATTTATAATCCATTTTATTTATTGATTATAGTAGATGCTTTTTTTTGCCTAAAACTGTTAAAACCATAACTGCCAATTTAGAAGGCAAGACTCCTATCAACCAAAAGCCCAAGTTGACAATCCTATATTTCCTAAAAAGGAGAATATTATATAACCCTAATGGATGTCTCATGGCATCGCGTATAGCTTTGTCAGTCAATTCGGGAACTATTTTCTTACGATTTTTTATGGCACCGCAAATGACATAAAACATATAAATCATAGCTTTGGCACATCTCGTTTCGAAATAGGGCTTCCCTTTAAATGAAACAGCTTGATTTTTAATATATGTATATATGTATATGAATTGTTCGATTTCTGACAACTTTATTTCTTTCCTGATTTGGAAATTCGAAAGTGATCCAGGTCGAAGTACATAATGATATGTGATATCAGGTATAAGAACTGCCCTCTCGACGAGTGGTTGCATGTCGCTTGCAAATAGAATGTCATCGGAAAAACGTGTTTCTTTGAACTTTAACTGATGTTTCCGCAGGAAATCCATTCTGAATAAAACGTTCCAAATGAAATTGTAAAGAGTGGCATGAAGATTTTTGTTGGCATAACTTGCCAACTCATCTTTACCTAATAGTAACTTAAATGGTAATTTGATATCTTTTTCTGTCAAATTAGTCGGCTTTCCAGCTTCCGGTATTGGCTCTACAGAACCATAAACAACCTCTGCTTGATATTTCTCTATTGTTGCTAACATTTTCTCCAAAGCATTTTCGGAGAGATAGTCATCTGAGTCAAGTAGCAACAAATATTCGCCCTGAGTTTCTTCAAGAATTCTGTTTCTTGCAGCCCAACAACCCATATTTCGAGGTTGAGTGAGTATACGAATATTTTTTCCTCGTGGGTGTAAACTTTGTAGTCTCCTAACAATACCCATGGAATTGTCAGGTCCAAGATCATCTACTACCAATATTTCAAAATCATTCTTGTATGTTTGATTCAATACTGACAGTAGGCTTTTCTCGATGTATTTTTCAACACCATAGACAGGCATTCCCACAGTGACTTTATATTTAGAATCTGTCATCTTGCAATATTGTATTTATATAATTGTGGGCTAAATTATAGTTTTTTTTTGAAATATCCAAGAAAATCGCCATTTTTCTCATGTTTTTCATTGAAAATTGATGCAAAATTTGGTGGTTTGTATGAAATATAGTATTTTTGCAGAAAGTATTTATAGTAAAATATCAGCATTATGATTCCTAAGATTATACACCTCTGTTGGCTAAGTGGTGATCCATATCCACCCAAAATCGCCAAGTGTCTTGAAACGTGGAGAAAGCACTTGGGGGATTATGAAATCATTCTATGGGATACTAATCGTTTTGATTTGAATTCATCAATATGGGTTCGTCAGGCATTCGAGAAAAAGAAGTATGCTTTTGCTGCAGATTATATCCGATTCTATGCTTTGTATCATTATGGTGGTATTTATTTAGACTCAGATGTTGAGGTATTAAAGAGTTTTGATGATTTGCTAGATTTGCCCTATTTTATGGGGGCCGAGAAAGCACAAACACCGGAGGCTGCTATTATGGGAGCCGAGAAAGGCTGCGATTGGATTAAGGCTTGTTTGGACTATTATCATGAACGTCCTTTTATCAATCAAGATGGAAGCCTAAATATTCAGACAGTGCCTGCTATCATGATCCGTCAGATTGAACAGATTAAACCAGTTAGAGTTTTGTCGCTTGGCGATAGTTTAAATATTCGCCAATTTGACATGCAAAAAGAGGTTCTGGAGTTTAATGATGCTTTTTTCTCTCCTAAAGTGTTTGATTCCCGTGAGGTGGAGATTACTCCATATACTTATGCCATTCATCATTATCAGAATTCGTGGTTTTCTCATAAGGCCAAGGTTTATTACAGAACGAGGGCTTTTTTGGTGAAAGTATTTGGACAGAGATTTGTTCGTTTGGCAGAAGTGACGTTTATGCCTTGGAAATTTAAAAAGTAAGTTGTTCCGTTTGTTTGATTTTTGATAAACCTAATGAGCTATGATGAAAATCTCAATTATTATCCCTATATATAATGTTCAAGATTATGTTGAAAGATGTATAAATTCTGTAATTAGTCAAGAATCTAATGATTTTGAACTGGAATGTATCTTAGTAGATGATTGTAGTTCTGACCATAGTATGGAGATAGCAAAAAAAATAATTTACAATTATACAGGTAGTATAAAATTTGTATTTTTGTCTCATGATCATAATAGAGGTGCTTCTGCTGCAAGAAATACGGGAATTGAAGCCGCCGTTGGCGACTTTATTTTTTTTGTTGATTCAGATGACAGATTAGAGAATGGAAGTCTAAAATATTTGGTGGATGGTCTTAATGTGCAACAATCTCCTCAGTCTATTGACGTCATAATGGGAAACATGCAGCTATGTATGGATGGCAAGCCTGCATCGGATATGGATCAAATAATTCTATATGATAATTCTGAGGGGGAGGCTCTTCGTAAAATCCTTACAAGAGAAATATACCATACTCCATGTAATAAACTTGTAAGGTGTAGTGTGCTTAGGGAAAATAAGGCATATTTCGAGGAAGGTATAATTGATGAGGACCTTTTATGGTCATATTTTGTGTTTCTATACTCTAGAAACGTTTTAGTGATGCCCCAAATTACATATATTTATGAAGATATTCCTGGCTCTGTTATGCATACGACATCTAAAAGACTTGCTCAATTGATACGAAGTCGTATTGTTATAGTCAATAGGATAATGGATGTGCCACCCTCATTTTCTTGTCCTGAATACTATACTTACCTTTTTTATGTTTTGGCACGGGCTGTAAATTTATATGAAATGAATAGAAATGATTTTGCTGACGTAAAGGAAAATTTGAATTTGACAAAGCTGCGTTTGATGAATGAGACTCGTCGGCAGGGGTATTGTCTGCTTTATGCATTTTTTTACACGATGACCCCCCCCCTTTATTATATAACAAAATTCAGATTCTACCGTCGTTATTTTGATAGAATACTTCGTCAGTTGGTGATATGGGAAAAATTTCTATTAAATAACACCTCTAAAAGTCCTAATAAGGAACTCTGATAGTCGATATAAAAAAATATCTATTTTCGACCCTCCAAATACCATAGGATATTTATTTACTAAGTATTGTTTATCATTGACTCTTGATAATTGTAGATCTCTAGTCCATTTACCTCGAAAAAGGATTAAATTAAATCCTTTTAGCTTTAATAATTCTATAAAATATGCTAAAATAAAAGAAACTTCATTCCAATCGTTTCCTGTACGGCTCGCATTTATGGTAGCTCCTTCTTGGTTTACTCGGAATTTACTGAATTTGTTACAAACCTCTATTACATCTCCTTGTTGACACATTGCTGTCCAAAAAGCCCAATCTCCACAGGATTTGAATTGTTGGTATGTTGATTTTTCTATTTTGTTATAAGCCGTACGATGAAATACGACCATACTCGCATTGTATATGTAACAACGTTTCGTCATAGTCTTTCTAGCGAAAATTTTACCGTCATGCCTGATGATAGAATTACCACTGTTTGTATGCAAGTCTCTGTCTATTATTCTGCTTTCTGTGTCCATAAATATGGAGTGTGAGAATGCAAGAGCGGCTTTAGGATTATTGACTAGTTCGATAACGAGGTTTTCCAAGAATATAGGAAGTGCTGAGTCGTCACTTTCTGCTATCCAAATTAATTCTCCTTTTGCCGCTTCAATTCCTTTTGCCCATTGTTTGAAGGGGCTTCCTGAGTTATGATCATTGAGGATTACTTTACTAACATGATGATTGTTCCGGTATTGATTAATTATATCAATGCTTGAGTCAGTAGATTTATCGTCAAGAATAATAATCTCAAACTTCTTGTAAGTTTGGTTTAGGATGCTGTCAATTCTTTCGTTTAGAAATCTAGCATGATTAAAATTTGGAACAATAACACTTACTAAAGGCTGCTTCATAACTTGTAAATAATTAGAATCATAGCGCGATATTTGCCGGCAAAGATACATAATATAAATTAAATATCCAAATTTTAATCCTTTTTTCTTGCAAAATTGGAAATGATTGCGTACCTTTGTCTGCATTAGTGTGAAAGATGAATAATAATTATTATAAAATAGTTTTCTGTACTCCAGCATTATACTCTGCTGGCGGTGTGGAGAGGGTGGTTGCTGTAAAGGCAAACTACTTTGCCGAGCAATTGGGCTATGATGTCACTATTATTGTGACAGAAGGAAAGGGCAGGGATTGCTTTTTCCCTATTTCAGATAAAGTCCGGATTGTTAATTACGAACTGAACTTTGAGGAGTTGTGGCGATTGCCTTTTTGGAAGAAGGTGTTTGTTTACTTAATTAAACAACGCCGTTTTAAGAAAAGACTAAAAGCTGATTTGATGAAAATCCGTCCCGACTTTACTATAAGCACTTTGCGACGTGAGATTAATTTCTTAAACGGAATAGATGATGGAAGTTTTAAAATTGGGGAATTGCATGTAAATAGGGCTAATTATCGTAATATTGATACGAAGAATTCGAATGTTTTAAAACGACTATTTGCAAAGATGTGGATGAATAGTCTGTTGGGAGATTTGAAACGGTTGGATAAAATGGTTGTTTTGACCGATAGCGCCCTAAAGGATTGGCCAGAACTTTGCAATGTTGTGAAGATTCCCGATGCTCTTCCGTTCAGAATTGATGACAAAAGTGAATTGACTGCCAAGCGAATTATTTCCATTGGGCGTTATGCCTTTGATAAGGGTAATGATTTGTTGTTGCAGGCATGGACAATCATAGAAAAACAGATGCCGGAATGGACTTTGGAAATTTATGGAAATGGTGACAAAGAACCATATCAAAAGCAGATGGTTGATTTAGGCATTGATCAACAACGTTGTCAGCTGCATGGCCCTGTTACGGATGTGAAAAAGGAATTTCTTTCCAGTTCCGTTTTTGTTTTGCCTTCTCGTTTTGAAGGCTTTGGCTTGGTAATTATCGAATCAATGGCCTGTGGCGTTCCTGTTGTTGCTTTTGATTGTGAAAATGGACCTCGTTCAATTATTACGGATGGTGAGACTGGTTTTCTTATTCCGGCATTTGATGTTAATCTTATGGCTGAAAAAGTAATGTTGTTGATGAAGAATCAAGAACTGCGATATAGGATGGGAGAAAATGCCCAGAAAGCGGCATCTCAATACGAGATGGATAAGATTGGATTGCAGTGGAAACACTTATTTGACGAGTTGAAAGGACAATGAAGAAATATGATGTTACAATAGGAATTCCAATCTACAATTCTGTTGATTGTATTCAGGCATCTTTGATGTCTGCATTGTCGCAATCATATCTTTCTATTGAGATTCTGTTAGTTGATGATGGCTGTACTGATGGTACTATGGATGTCGTTAAGCAAATTGTTTGTAATCATGAACGAGAAAACGATGTTCGTATAGTAAAGCATCAAACCAATATGGGTGTATCTGCATCAAGAAATCAAATCATTGATGAGGCTCTTGGTGAGTATTTGTACTTTATGGATTCTGATGATACAATTACTGAGAATGCCATTGAATTGTTGATGCAGAGCGCACGTTGTTATGCTGCTGAGGTAGTATTCGGTTCTTATGAGAAGATTGAAACTTCTGGGAGTAAAACGGTTTATCAATATCCATCGCTGCAATTGTTGAAGATGGATGAACTTGCTAGTTTCGCATATCGTAAATATGCAGGTATTCAGGCTTCTGCATGCAATTTCCTTGTTAAAACGAAGTTACTTCGTAATAATAATATTCGTTTTATTGATATCAATTATTGGGAGGATTTAGTTTTTACTTTTGATTTTGTTACATATGTATCTCGTGCGGTTTTGTTGCCGGATATTACGTATTATTATAGGTGTAGAGAAGATTCTCTCTCCCATTATCAGCAAAGAACTTGTATTGCCAAAGAGGAGGTGATGCAGAATGTAAAAGCCATTAATCACCTTAAGAAAACTTCCTTGCAATATACTAATAAGGTGTATTTCTCTAATCGGTGCTTTAATATTGTGATGACCGATTTTTATATTGCATGTAATATCTTAAAACGTCGTAGAGATATCTTGCCATATGTAATTAGTAGTGAAATAAAGGCGTTGATGTCCCATCCTGCTACATGGTCACAGATCTGCTCGTTTTCTCAGTCCCGTGTTAAGAATATGCTTTTTTATATGTTAAGCAAGATGCCTTCTAAACTGTGCGTAGCTACGATATGGTGCCAGGGAAAATTCAAAAAGTTAATCTGAAATTTGGAGGTTTGTAGAAAAGTTTGTATCTTCGCACACAAAACCTATAGTCATGGCAAATTGGTACGATAAATATCTGTCGATATACGGAAAAACAATGGAAGAGATTCCTAACTCTGTTTTGGATGAGATTAAAGCTAATCTTGCTCAGAAACAGAGTCAAGAACCTTTAGTTTCGGTTGTTGTGATTGCATACAATGAGGAACGCAGATTAGCTGCTTGTTTATGGTCTCTAAGTGAACTCCAAACCAAATATCCCATTGAAATATTGGGCGTGAATAATAATTCAAAGGATGGGACAGAAGAAGTTTATCAGCGATTGGGACTTCCGTATTTTAATGAGTTAAAGCAGAGTCCAGGTTTTGCACGTCAATGCGGGTTAGAACATGCTAAAGGCAAATATCATTTTTGTATTGATGCAGATACGTTTTACCCTGCTCGTTATGTCGATTTAATGATGTCCAAATTGGTTAGACCAGATGTGGCTTGTGTTAGTTCGTTCTGGAGTTTCTTCCCTGATGAAAATCATTCGCGTTTCGGCTTATTCCTTTTTGAACTGATTCGTGATATGTTCCTGTTTGTACAGCACTTTAAGCGTCCGGAGCTCTGTGTTCGTGGAATGGTGTTTGCTTTTAATGCAGAATATGCGCGTCAGGTAAAGATTCGTACGGACATCCGTCGTGGTGAGGACGGTTCGTTGGCATTGTCATTAAAGACTTTTGGAAAGATTGCGTTCCTCTATCATTGCCAAGCACGTCCGGTAACAGGTTATGGCACCATTGGCTCCCAGTCTCTTTGGCAGAGTTTTGTTCAGCATGTTAAGATACAAGGAAAGGGATTGTCCCGAATATTCTATAAGAAAGATCACTATGAGGATAGTGA
>JAEEGL016209952.1_pt1 | contig 11484 bp, 5 predicted proteins | sample 9134231 | NCBI WGS metagenome assembly JAEEGL01 (sample SAMN16246548, study PRJNA631951) | gut metagenome | biome: gut microbiome; feature: rumen; material: fiber-attached | host: Bos | place: Iran: Karaj | collected 2018-10
AAATGACGAACGATGCGTTCAACCACAATTGGCGGTGGTTCCAGATTTCGGGCATCGTCCTCGCCCGAACGGACTCTCAAGTCCTTGTCGCCAAAGGCATTTTAGAAGAAGTCACCAATTTGCAGCAGACGCAGGAGCAAAAGAATCTCGACATCAAGCAACAGGAAATCGGTCACCTGGTTTCACAGATCGCCCAGCGTTATCGCAACATCGCTGACGATATTGAACCTCAGCTCGAAATTCTTCAGCATCCCATCAACCCGTCAGAGCAGCGTTCTGCGTTATTATATATCAAAAACCACATCCAGAAGATTCAGCAATTCACCGAGCGCTTGCAGCGAATCAACGGCGATCTCCCGATTGAAAAGACGGAATTTCAGCTTTCAGATCTGCTCATGCGCATTCAGCGCATTTCGCCTCTCATTCTGCCTTCACAGATCTCTTTTTCGGTCTTATCGCTCGACCATGATCTGCTGCTGGAAGGCAATGAGACGCTTTTCCTGCTGATGCTTTGTCATCTAATCATCAATGCGCGCAATGCCTTGGTCAACGAAGGTTCTATCACGCTCGAAATCAATGAAATCCCGAATACTGAGCTGGAACTCACCATTCGGGACACAGGTCCGGGTCTGCCATCGCCCCTTCGGGACTGCGCATTTCTGCCCTATCAAACCGACGAAAACGGCAATAAAATCACGAAGTTGGGTCTCGCCATTGCCAAAGGGATCGCGCGCGCCCACCAGGGCCGACTCGAGTTAAAATCTCTGCCCAGCGGCGCCGAAATCACATTACTGCTGCCCATTCAGCCACAAGTCTCGACAGAACCAGAAGAGACCCTCTTCCTCCCCACCATTGCACCGCAAACAGATTCCGAAGAAGTCATCATCCTGGGACAAGACACCGATTACAATTGTCTGTTAGGTTCCATCCTCTCGGTTCAGGGTTACAGCCTCGTCGCTTTTGAGTCGCTTGAAACCCTAAGCAACTACCTTCTGATGCAAAACCGAGTCATCTCCCATCTCTTTATCGATGCTGCGCACAGGCCTCAGTCGGTTCTGGGTCAATATCTTGAAATCAAAAGGCTTCTACCCGCTACATCGATCATCGTACTGAGCGACTCACCGCGGGAACAGCTGGACACGTCTCATTCCAACCTGCTTCTGCTCTCGCGTCAGACGGCCACGACACAACCCGAAAAGCTGTCTTCTGCCATGAAAGCTGCGCAGGATTTCAATGCGCTGGGTCTCATTGACGAACCCCTTTTGGACTCTGATTCCGATGAGGCAAGCCGCGCATCATGAAAAAAGCGCCCTCACTCTCGTTCATTTTCCTCTTTGTTTTCGGAGTGTTATCGCTCCCTGCCTGTCACGATCCCATCCAGGAAGAAATCGATCTGGGACGAGAGGCGGTGACACAGAATCAGCTCGAAGAAGCGCACCAGCATTTCGATCAGGTCTTACAGCAGGAACCCCAAAACTATCATGCAAAATGGGGAAAGGCGGATGTTTACCGGCGGCAGGAATTGTATGACAAGGAAGCGCAGATTTTAGAAGCCATTTTGCTCGAAAAAGAATACCAGCCTTACTTTGAGGTCGTCCGGCCAGCTCTCGATCGCAATTACCGCAAGCGCGCCGAATTAGAAAAAAACGAGAATCAAATCGCGCAGTTAGAGCGAAAAGCCATTGAACAGGAGCCGCTCAGCGTAGCCAACGGAAGTTTGGCCGATCGCCTCTTTGCGCAGGGGCTCCAGGCCAAAAACGACGGCCAGCCACGCATCGCTCTCGAACGCTTTCGCGAAGCCCAGTCGCTGCGCATATCAGACAGACTTCAAAAAGAGATCGAGCAACAAAAAGACTCGATTGAGCTCATTCTCTTCAAAGAGGACTACCTTTCTAACCATTCGAATTTATTAAAAAATCGTTTCGCTTCATATGACAACAAGCAATCTCTTTTCACATTGTCGATCAGTTTTCCCATCGACCATCCTTGCAACAGCAGCTGCAAGCTTACAGCCGATAAAAATGCGCTCGCGAAAATCGATCAGAAACTGGCGCAACTGGCTCACGAGCTGACGCCCTCAAATCAGGAAAAAGATCAATCGATTCAATATGATCCAGCGACACTTCAGATCATCAAAAAGACGATAAAGGCACCGAAGAAAGCTTCGCAAAAAGGGGAATACAGCCTCACAGTCACGGTGCCTTTGGATGAAGTACTCCGCCAGATCTATCGCAATCGACCTTAGACTACACCCTAGGCACTGAACCTTCGGTTGGAGGCCAGCGAAGTCCCACTTTGCCAGGCCCCGTTCCGGGCAACTGCGAATGCTTCTCCTGAGGACGGCATTCTTCCTCTTTCTTGAATAAATTCGACAAGTTACCCACCTGATGAATGGCTTTTAAGGCCACCGACGCCACTTGATTGCCCAGGCGATCCGCCCAATGCGGCACAGAGGTGCGATCGGGAGTCTCCATCACAGCGATGCGATGGGCTCTCTTGTGTGAATCATGCTGCGAATGGAACTGACGCTTGACTTCAAAGGCAAACGCATCCAGCGCCTCGCGGTTCAGACCATCGCCCGTCAATGGCACATGCAATACAGGTAACTCATCGGTTACATGGCAGAATTGCGCTTCGGCCACCTTGCTCGGCATGCATTCGTGCGGCCCCACCGAACAGACCCCATGTATCACACCATGTGCAAACTCAAACAGAGGTCCGCCCACCGTCAGCACCGCTTCACCCACCAGATCTTCACTCAAATAAGGCTCAGAGGCAGCGATCGCATCCTTTACGGTCATACGCACAGGCCATTTCAGAGCCCGTGAGAAAATGCTGTAAACATCGTCCATTACGCTGCTCATAATCGCAGATGTCACATGGATGGTCGCAGCAGCATCACCTTCACGGGGCTGACCGATCGCAACGCGCATCTTTTGAAGGTGATTGGTGTATTCAAGCCACTCACTGAATGGCGCCATATGCACCTTCAGACCGCGCGATTCCAGCTTGTCGACCACAAAATCGTTTGCAAAGGGATCCAGTCGGCAATAGATCTCTCCCACCAAAGAGACAGTGGGCAAAAGCTTTGTAAAATCCTTTACTTTGGCGAATTCAGCAGCCGCATCCAGAAGGATCTGGCGAATACCAAACAGGCTTCCGCCCAGCTCGCCCAGCGCGTGAATCAGGCTGCCTCCGGGGGTAGACTCAAACTTCTGAATCAACTGCGCGTAATAGCGATCAAAGATTCTTTGCGCCTCTCCCGGAATGAGCTCCACAGGGCGAGTGTCGTGCAAGGCAGCCAACAGATAATCACAGGCCACAAAAGCCACCCACAGACGCAACTCCAAATCCGCAGGCATGCCCGCAAAATAATCGGTATCCATGGGCGCGATGATTTGGATGCGATCCTTTAACCCCAGTTGTTCAAAGACAATTTTATGCAGCAGGTTGTAAACCCCAAAGCGGCAGGGACCATCGGCCGTCGGCATATAGAAGGCAAACCGCTCGTCGGGATTGGGCTCATTCTGAATCCGCTGTAGCATCGCACCCATCGTCAATGTGAGCGGAATACATTCTTTACCCGATGTATATTTGCGACCCAAATAGAGTGTTTCTCTGTCGGGCAGGGGCAGCACTTCCGCGCGCACGCCATCCGCACGCAACACAGCCGCCGCTGCAGGCGATCCCACACCCATCGGTGGAATCTCCACCACCTCATCCCGAATGCGCGCATCCAGCAAATCGATCTTTTGAGCCTCAATCGCTTTAAAATTCGTACGATAGCGTGCTTGCCGTTCCGCCTGGGTGAGGCGCTGATCCTCGGCTACACAATACAAAAAGGCTTCAAGCCGCGTCTTGGTGCCCGCATCGCCCGCATGCCCGTCGGTCTCAATGATCCCAAACGGCTTCCCTTTCATCATGTAACTGAAGAAATGCAGGTTAAAGCTGTCGGGGCCGCAGGAGTAATTCGAAGCAAAAATGGCATATTCACCTTCTCTTCGGCGGATCTGATGCGCGGCTCTGAGGTTTATCTGGCTGTATCCCCAATAGATGTCTCTGAAGACCGGCATGTCATCGCTTACAGGATAGCAATCGACGGGGATGGCCAAAGCGCCCTGTTCTCTCAATAAATTCGGGATATTAGAATTCAGAATCGGGTTATAGATGGTGTAAGCGCGACCTAATACGATGACAGCAAACTTGTGATGTTCCCGCGCGTAATCCAGCGCATTCTGACCGATCTCAAGGCAGCGGGATGTAAACTGAAGATAGGCCGCCAATGCTTTTTCATAGGCGGTCTGCCATTCTGATACCCCCAGTTGCGCCGCAAGATCCCCGCAAGATTTCTTAAAGATCTCCGAAGACAGATCTTCTGCACCCATATCGATTCTGGGTGACAGCAGCGTCGTTTTGGGATCCCATGCAAATTGAGAAGCCACCAGATCCGGGCTCGCCTGAACCATGGGACAGGTCGTCGAAGAGGTCTCATCTTTGCAGCGCGGCAATGAACGCAGCATGGGTAAAAAGACATAATCCGGCGCAGCCTGAGCGATTTCAGTCAACACCCCGTGATAAAGCTGCAAGGGCGCACAGAACGGAATACTGGCTACCTCGATGCCTTTCTTTAATACATCATGTGTTCTCCCCTCAAAGAGGGACAAATCGAATCCCAACTCATAGAAAAAGACTGAGAAGAAGGGTAAGAGCGCTTTTGTGCCGAATTCATTACACAAAGCGATCTTTTTCGCTCCGCGCTCGGTCAGACAAGGCTGCAATAAAGACTGAAGTAAATCTTCACGTTCCCTGAATGGATTGGGTGCATCGTGCTCGAGCTTGCGGCTCTTAACCCCTTGATCGTAAAGGGAACAACTGCCTCCCCATAAAAAGACTTTTTGCTGATCGCCCACAGCAGTCTTTAAGCGCTCGATGCGACAATGATTGCCCGATCCGCCACACCCCTTGTTGGCCTGGCAGATAAAGCAATCCTTTTGGATCACCTTCGCCTTCAAAAATTGTGTTAAATCAAGGAGTTCTGCATTCAGATCCAGGTTTTTAATGGTCAGAAGAGCAATTCCCAAAGCACCGATCGTGCCCGGATTGGGCGGCACCACGACCGCACTGCCGGTCTGACGAATCACAGCCGCAGCCAGGGCATCAGACGAAAAAGGCATTCCCTGACAGAAGATACGCTTACCAACGGAGCGATTGCCTTTTACACGATTGAGATAGTTCTGAATGATCGAGTCATAAATTCCTGCGATGATCGTCTCTGTTTTGAGCCCCGCAGCCACCGCGTCATCGATGATTTCAGCCATAAAAACAGAGCAATGCTGGCCCAAAGAGATGCCTTCTTCGGCCTTCATTGCAATCTGTCCCATTTGAATCACATCGCTGACACCTTCAAATTTCTGTCCCTGCTCGGCAATAAACGATCCAGTGCCCGCGCTGCACGCTTCGTTCATGGCAGCATCGCAAATGCGTCCATCCTCCAAGCGGATGTATTTGGCATCCTGGCCGCCGATCTCAAAGATGGTGTCAACCTGAGCATCAAAAAAGAGCGCACCTTCGCCGTGAGCGGCGATCTCATTTAAGATAAAGATGCGATCCGGGCCAAAGCAGCTGGCCATCAGAGATCCCACAATTTCGCGTCCGGAGCCGGTCGTACCGATGGCTTTAACTTGTAATAACCCGCGAGAATCTTTAATAAAACGGCTCACCAGGGTTTGCGCTGCATCGATGGGTTTGCCGCAGGTATCCATATAGGATTCCCAGACCGCCTTGCGCTCTTTGATGGCAAAAGCCACCGCCTTCGACCCCGTGGAACCGATGTCCACACCCAACACAACTTCAGTCGGCACATCGGGAATCTGTGGTTTCGGAGCTTTCAGGCGTACGATTTGATCGCGATATGCGCTCAACGGCGGCAAGCGTTCAAAAGACAGATCCGGCAGATTTTGAACCAAGGCATCCAATGGTGCAGCATGAAACTGATTCTCGGCCGCAATCAGAGCCGCCCCCAGCGCTTCCACAAACCGATCGTCAGTCTGTCCCTCATGCAATACCATCCCATGCTGAGACAGGAACGATTCAAAATGCTTTCGAATTCGCGGAGATAGGGAGACTCCGCCCGTGAGGATCACATCTTTTGGAGAGGAGTTGGGCTTGATCAGTACCTGCACATTTTCGCAGACAGCATCATAGCGCCCCGCCAGAATCCGCTCCTGATTCTCCCCCTGATTGGCAAGATGTGTCATATCTGTCTTCAAAATGACAGGGCAACGCCCCGACAGAGGCGCTGGATTCGACACATCGGCGGTCATCGCACTCGCCTGCTCAACCGTCAGTCCAAAGCGCTCCACCAATTGCTGCAAAAAGTTGCCGGTTCCCTGAGAGCATCTCGCATTTTCTCTAATAATCTCGCGCCCTTGTCCGTGTCGTTCCAATAGATAAAAGCCGTGACTGCCGATCGAGATGAGCGTGGCCTGCTCTAACTTGGGATATAAAAAAGTCATTCCGCGGCTGGCAGCAGCCTTTAAAGGAATGCGCTCCAAAGCCAGTCCACGGCTTCCCCGCCCCGTCACAGCAGCAAAAGAAACCTGATTAAAATCAATAGATTGCAACATCTCCATGGCCACTTTGAGCGGCTGTTTATGATGTAGTTGCAACGCCTTACGAACCCACTGATACCCATCAGATGTGTGATTTAACTCAACGAGTTTGCAAGTCTCAGCCCCAATATCCAATCCAACAATGCGCTGATTCACAAAAGACCCCTCTTTTTCACAAATCTTTCAGAACTCTGTTCGGAACGCCGAACTCTTCAAAATGATGCGCTTTTTTGATCGCTTACAGACAGAGAATGGGATGCGATTGAACTGACCAATGCACCATAGCCCGCTTCACGAAGACTTTGAGCGATCTCCGGCGCTTGCTCTTCGCGCACGACGGCAATCACCGCACCACCAGCCCCTGCGCCCGTCAGTTTTGCGCCCAAAGCCCCCGCACGCCGCGCAATCGAAATCATCCGTTCGTTGTCGAGATTGCTCACGCCCAGAGCCGCTAAGTAGCCATGTGCCAAGTCAAAAAGCGTGCCAAGACGCTCCCAGTCTCCTTTCACCAGCGTCTGAGCGCCATCGTCCGAAATCTGACCCATCGCCTTAAACAAAGGCTCATATAACTCCGGATACCGACTCATGCGCGCTCTCAATTCGCTGATCACCCGCCGGGATCCTCCAGGCTCCCGCCTCGCCCAACCGATGACGAGAGGCAGTTTTTGAGACACATGAATCTCTTGCGGCGCAGTCCCCTGCTGAAAGCGAATACAGGTCTGGCGCACAATCGTCGTGTGATCCAATCCGCTGGGATGCCCGTGAAACGCGCGCTCTGCCTCACCTGCGATGCGCAATAACTCAGCGTCGGGTAAGGAAACGCCCTTAAATTGCGCCAAAGCCCTCGTAAAAGCGACGGCCAGACTTGCGCTGGATCCCAGCCCCGCACCTAACGGTAAATCACCCTCAACCTCAACCAAAAGAGGCATGGAACTGTTCAGACCGAAGGCATTCAACAAGGCATTTAAAGCGATCGCCAAAGCTTCACTGGGATGTTCCGATAACATTAAAGGAGCGGGCAGCCATCCGGGTATATCGACGCAAACCCCTGATTCTGCTTCCTGAATTCGGACGCGCAATGTCAGCGATAAACTTGCCGCCACAGCAGGCTGACCATACACCACCGCGTGCTCGCCAAATAAAATCACTTTGCCGGGCGCACAGCCTTCAGCGATCTTTCCCATCGTTTAACAATCCCATCGCAGCAGAGAGACTAATCTCACGATTTTGAATCATTTTTTCTGCAATTTCACGAACTTGCTCATCCTGAGCGCCTGCAGCCAAAGCCACCTGACGCGCATGCAATGCCATGTGACCCTGCTGTATGCCTTCGGAAGCCAAAGCCTTAAGCGCACCTAAATTTTGAGCCAGTCCAACCGCAGCCATCACAGAAGCCAGTTCCCTTGCAGTCTGGCAACCCATCAATTCTTTAAGGGTTTTAATACAGGGATGAACAGAAGTAGCCCCCCCCACAATGCCAACAGAAAGAGGCAATTCGATTTGCCCTACAAGCTGATGATCGACGATTTTCCAGGATGTGAGCGAGCGATACCGCCCGTGCAATGCCGCATAAGCATGGGCGCCAGCCTCCAGACTCCGCCAGTCATTCCCCGTAGCGATAGCGACCGCATCGATCCCATTCATAATCCCTTTATTATGAGTAGCCGCTCTGTAAGGATCGATTTCGGCCAAACGGGCCGCCGAAAGGATTCGCTTCGCGACGAAATCGCCTGAATATTCTTTTGTTTTAAGGAGTTGTATATCAACAGCGCAATGAGCCCGCGCCAGCCTTCGATCCGCCAGATTAGACAGAATTCGCAGGTTAACAGGACAACCCGTGATCTGTTCCAACAGAGGAGCAACCCCCTCTGCCACAGTGTTTAAGGCATTCGCTCCCATTGCATCCATACAGTCAATGAGCAAATGCACAACCACCATGTTATCAGGCGGTCCAAAGGTTTGAATTTCAAGATCAATTGCCCCGCCACCGCGCTCAACCATCCGAGCAAGAAAGCGGTTCGCTGCATCCAGGATCATTTCCCGATGAGATTGAATGCAATCAACCGTCTCATCGATTCTTTCAGCTTCAATGATCTGAAGCTGAGCGCGCATGACCCCGCGATCGGCAGATGCCTGAAATCCACCACAAGCTCTCACCAGCTTTGCAATATGGCTCACCGCAGCGATCACAGACGGCTCTTCGGTGGCCATTGGGATCAGGTAATCCTTTCCATTAATGAGAAAGTTTAAACCTAATCCCACAGGCAATTCTAATACACCAATGCAATTCTCGATCATCTGATTCGCGCGCTCAAAGCCGAGGCATTCATGCGCAATCGAATCCAAATTTTCCTTTAAAAATCCACTTCGTTCAGCGATCTCTTGCTGACGTTCGGGCAAACTTAAGCGATAAAAACCGGGTATGCGTGCATCCATCTTGGTTACTTCTGACCAGTAGAAAGAGGCGCGCATACACCCATAAGAAGATAACAGTACATTTTGTCTCTGGGGCAATCATCATCTGAAGTACATTCTCCTGAGCAATATCCTTCTCTCTCTCTACCAGGAGCAACGCAAAGGCCAGAGGCACAAGTCTTACTATAAGGTTCTGTCTCATCATTAATACAGTCCGTACCCAAAGGATCTGTCCCTCTTGTTCCAGTAATACAGCACGGCGTCTCATAATCTCCAGGAGCAGCCACATTGGCACAAACCTGATCATCATCGCAGTCATAGTGGAAAAAGCAGGATGTCGAATTAAGCTCTTGGCAGGAATGATAATAAATAACTTCACCCGCATCTTCTGATGCATCTGTTTCTATCGATGCATCCTCCGAACCATCTGTTTCTATCGATGCATCCTCTGAGCTGTCTTACTCTACCGATGCATCCTCCGAACCGTCTGTCTCTACCGATGCATCCTCCGAACCGTCTGTCTCTACCGATGCATCCTCCGAACCGTCTATTTCTACCGATGCATCCGTCGAACCGTCTGTTTCTACCGATGCATCAGATTGACTCGCAGCATCGGAAGAAGCATCCAACCGCTCTGCGGAGGAATCTTTTTGCTGCTCACTCGGAATTGTCGCATCCCCTGCATCAGCAACAGTATCGTCATCAATACATCCCAAAAGCGAGATCGCTAATCTGATATAACTAAATCACTTTTTCCTTCTAACTCCTCCAAACAAAGATTGGATCAGTATACTCATTTTTGATGTTTTTAACAACCCACATTTATTCGCGTTTCCGGTGATGCGCACTGTTCCAAATCAGTTTCGTATTTCTTTTAAAATTTGAAGAGTTATCGAACTTTCCCTTCCATTGACTTCGTTCACAAAAGGCGTAATTGTTACAGGTGATACCGACTGCAACAATACAGCATTCCATCGCACATAGTGCATGCCATAATGCCATGCCTGAAGCAAACTGTCATACCAGAGAATGCGTCCTGTCTGTAATGAGATCTGGCACTCTGGCTCATCCATGCTCACACATTTCGTCCATTGCGGTTCCTCTATCTCTACCATGGAGGGAGGTAAATACGCGATGGCACGAACCGTTTCTCCAGGAGAAAGTGTAATTATTTCTGATGGATAGAAGTTAACCTCTGGATAGAACTCAAAACTCGGCGGCACATGAAAACGCTCGCAACCAATCATAGTGAATTGATTACCACTCCAATCCACACCATAAGCACAAAATTGACTTGTATTCACACCAGCATCAAAGAAACAGGCAGGAGTTTGAATCGACCCCAATGGGTAAGTATTAAACACTTTTTTTACAGCCTCTGACATCGCCATTAAATGCACTGAATGAGCCCCGTTCAGTCGAACTGAAATAGGTCTATCGTGCGGATTGGTAATCGAAAACGCGCTCAAGAGAATCTTTTCACCCATCTGATGATGAAAGAGTCCTGGCCAGGCAGACGGTATCTCTTCAAGCATCTCGAACTCATATCCATTAATGGCATCTAAATCGCTCGGTGCAGCTGTCTCCAAAACTGCAATTACAGGTGGTGGAATAGACTCCAACACAAGTGAAAAATCTTTGATTTCAGATGAGTTACCCGCATTATCGATGGCTCGGATTTGGTAATGAACTACTATGGGAACAAAGTCAGCGCGCATCGGATCAAAAGGAATCGCACCGGGATCAGACGGCAGGTAACCTGCATAAATGATCATCTCAGAACGGAGTTCTTCTGTCTGATTGGGCGTCCATTCAAAAGACACCACATCATTGCCGATGCTGCGTTCGATTTCAAAATGAGCATGCTGATGACTCGGCAGCAATGGTGCGCGATCATCCCCTAACTGTAATCTCAACATACAAGGCGATTCGTCCTCTTTCGACCATCGCGAAGGCCATCGGCGAATCACTTGACTACCACTTCCATCTATTCTGAAATAAACAGGATTTTGTATATTTCCATCGACATCGAAAGAGAGATGATCGAGCAATTCATCCGAAGTCACCGATAAGATCGGCGGAGTGCGATCCAACTCCAGATGAAGGCGAGAAGTCGTCTTTTGTCCTAAGCTGTCTGTAGCATTGAGCAAAATCTCATAGCTGCCCTCAGGCAAAGAAGATGTATGAATAACCAGATGATATGTATCTCCAGCATCTTTCGTAAGAGCAGCTAAATCCGTTAAGGATTCAACAGTTACAGAAACCTCTGTCAAATCATCAATTTTAAAATCAATAAGAACTTCTGTTTCATGTGTATAAAGAACCGGTTCCTGATCAAGCCTGTCCATCAGAGGGGAAATATATGTAAAAGCAGGAGGTTGAAGATCGATATGCGTCACATAATAAGCTTCATGACGCTGATTGAGTGCATCAGTAACGACGACTTGAATCACTTCAG
>JAEEGL011448087.1_pt1 | contig 11483 bp, 6 predicted proteins | sample 9134231 | NCBI WGS metagenome assembly JAEEGL01 (sample SAMN16246548, study PRJNA631951) | gut metagenome | biome: gut microbiome; feature: rumen; material: fiber-attached | host: Bos | place: Iran: Karaj | collected 2018-10
ACGAGTTGTAGTTGGAGTATCAAAGACAACGCTTTCTGGATAAATTGCGCGGTCCGCAACATTTAATGTCATAGAAATTTGTTTATTGATAAATGCACTATTCGCGCTAATAATAACTGCGCCGTCAGTGCCTTTAGTGGTCACTAAACCATTTTGATCCACTGTCGCTAAGTCTTCATTATTTGAAGACCAAGTCACTTCAGTTTGGTTAGTGTTACTTGGTGTATAAGTAACGCTTAATTGATATTGACGGTTATAATCAACATCCTTAGATTGTTCAGCAAAGCTGATATCAGTTACAGGAATATTGACATGAACCACCATTGTAATTGGATTAAATGATTGTTGTGCATTAGAAACAGTAATCGATGCAGTACCTGCACCAACGGCAGTGACAACACCTTTATTTACTGTAGCGACACTCTCATCACTAGAGGACCAAGTTAATGAACTCTTCTTGGCCTTAACTGGCTCAATAGAGTATTGATATTCATAAGTATCTGGGACATTGATGGTAATATCTTCTTGTCCAGCTTCAAAATTGACCGCAGTCACAGGGACGCTATAATCAACCCAAGGGGTGTCGATGTCTAAATCAGACTCGTCATAATTAAGTCCCACACTACCTGTACCACAGGATGTGATAGCAAGTCCCAAGAAAGCAAGAGCGAATAAATAGAATTTTTTCTTCATATCTAATTAGCCTCCTATGCTGGTAAGACTGGGACATCCATCCATTGTCCATAAAGGATAACGGTGTAACTTACCATAGGTAAATCAGCGACTGTGTCGTTATTGATATCCCATAAGTTTTCTTTTGTATCAATAATTGGGTGAGTGGACCAACCAATGAAATATGGGAAGGCAGGATCTAACGCCATATCGTTAGTAACGTTAGGGACTTGTCCTGATTCACTGAATGGTCTGTCATAATACCAATCAAATTTTGCTAATAATTTAGTGTTGTCTTTTGGATCAACATTGTTGTAATCGATATAGAAGTAAATTGTGTATTCTTTATCGCCTGGATCTTCTTCTGAAGTAATTGTGACCGCACATCTAGCTTCCGCTAAAACGGTATCATTTTCACCTAATACTTGAGCGATAACGTCTGCTGAACCATCTGCTAAGGCTTCCACAACACAAGCGCTTGTCGTTTGAGAATTAATTCTCAGTTTAGAATCATTACTCACGCTGAAGACGACATCTGCGGCCTTAGAAGGAGTTGCGGTTAAGTTAAATGTACCGCCAACCTGTAAGGTTCTACTTGTAACAGACAAAGAAATTGTTAACGCATCTGGGTCCACTGGTGGGACAGGTGGGGTTGGTGGTTCTTGATCTGCAACATAAACTGTACATTTCGCCATTTGATAACCCGCTCTAAAGGTAATATAAGTTGTGCCGGTTCCGACGACTTCAACTAATCCTTCTTGAGAAACGGTCGCGACATTCTTACGAGAAGATCTCCATTCTTTATAAACTTCGACTTCTTCATCGTTATAGAACTTGATAGTCGCTTCGATTTGGAAGCTATCACCAATTTCACATTGTTCGTATTCTGTTGATAATTCAACAGATTCGACTTTCTTATTATTACTAGACCAATCTGGTCCATATTGGTTGTTATTTTTATTACAACCCACTAGTCCTAAAGCAAGTAACGCTAAGGAGGTAAATAAAACTCTCATCTTTTTCATCGTTTCGTCCTCCTTATCCGTTTAACTTATAGCAAATGAAACCATATTTTGGCATTGCTATATTATCGCCTGTTCTAGCAATATTCATATTACTAAAGACTATATTAGCAACATTGATGCTGCCCCAGTTAAATGTTCCACCGCTTCTACCAGCGAATAAGAAACCATAACCTTGGGTAGAACTAATTCTTACCCAGCCAGCAACAACGCTTGAACCTTGTCCGTCACCCCATGCGTTATAAGCAGAAGTATCACCTTCTACCCACATGGTTTGATAAGAAACACGGGTCATGCTTCTTCGAGCGGCAACCATGTCCTTCCATGTTTGGTTATAGTCATAAGTATTAAAACCATTAACTTCAATCTTTCTATCCCACTTGAATGAATTCAAGTAATCAGGGGCTTTATAAGAGTTATGGGAAACGATATCACCATACATATTGACATCTTGAGTCGCACAAACAACGTCTGGATTACTATCGTAATGTGGATAGCTTGGGAATGGTCTAACTGTTGCAGGAGATCCATCCGCTTTCGGTTTGCTTTGGACATTATTATAATCATCTAAATCATAAGAATATGTCTTAGTACGATATAATTCTTCGCCACCTTGCATAAATGCAACACCATTAGAAAGCATTACAGCACCATGGCAGGCTAAAGAAGCTTCAATTGTCTCTTTAATTGTTGGAGCGGTACTCGCTTCATGAGTGGAACCACTATGACCTGTACCTAAGGTATATCTTAATTGATCCCACAAGGTGTAATTATCGTGACAGCTCATATAGTTAATTGTTTGTTCTGGGTTCGCACCAGGGGCTCTGGTGTTATTACCTTTAAGCATATTAACAACCGTGGATGATCTACCACCGACATCGTAAGAGGATAAGGAAATATATCCAAATTGAGGATATGGATTATTATTATATCCATCATCATTACGACCTTTGGTCTCATCACGTCCATCATCGTTAAAGCCACCGACTTGTCCGTGTGATGTATCGGAATTATATAAATTTTTATAAGTTTGAGAATTACTCGCACCGCCGATTAATAATTCGAAAACACGATCATCAGAGAAATATGGTTGAATGTGTTCAATGGTGCCATCCCATTTTTGGACATCGTACCAGTTCTCACTTTGTCCGCCGTAATCTTGAACTTCAAATATGTGTCCAGAGAATTTATCTTTAAGTTTCGCGCGACCATGATATCCGCCACTGGTCCAACCTTCGCCATAAATAACGATATCTGGATCATAAGCGTATAATGCTTGTTTCGCGTCATCTAAAGTCCAGCAATCGATTAATCCCATTAAGTCGAAACGGAAGCCTTTAATCTTATATTCTTTAGCCCACCATAATAAGGAATCAACGACGAACTTAGAACACATCTTCGCATCGGTCTTAACTTCGTTATTACATCCAGAACCATCGTAATATTCCCAGTTAGGTGTATAACGGAAATAATATTTAGGCATTGTCTTAGTGAAACTAGAGCCTGACGCACTACTTACGTGGTTATAGACAACGTCCATAATCACACGTGTGTGTTGGTCGTTATTAGCGAACTCTTTAATTAAGTTCTTATATTCTCTAATTCTCACTAATGGATCATATGGATCTGAGGAATATCCACCTTCAACACAGTTGTAGTTAAGTGGATTATAACCCCAGTTAAATTTCATCTTTTCTGGTCTTTCATCATCATCATGGTCAAAGACTGGTAATAATTGCACCGCATTGACACCTAATTCATTAATATGATCAAAACCAGTAGTAACGGTTTTACCGTTCTTTGAGTATGTTGTACCTTTTTCAACAAATGCGTTATAGGTACCTCTTTGAATATCGTGATTAGATTGCCAGGATTCATCCATGGTTAAATCACGAATATGAATTTCATAAATTGATAAATCTTGAGGAGTGTTGATGTCATAACCTGTTTGGCCGTTCCAAATTGCAGGAACACTTTCCCAGCCTTCTGGATTAGCTTCAGGTGAAGCTGGGTCATAGATATAGCCTCTAACACCGTTAATGCCACATGCTTTCACATATGGATCAACAGTCTCAACTGTACCAGCGCTATGGGTGAGGGTGAAGGTATAGAATAAACCTTTCATATCACCAACAACTGTGGTTTCCCAAATACCGCCAGCCTTATAAGACATCTTATAGACATCTTTATCATCGTCACCACCAAATGCTTTAGGGGTGCCGTTTTCATAAATATTTAAGACGACATTCGCACTAATTGGAGACCAAAGTCTAAATGTGGTTTGTGAAGCGTTATACATCACACCTAATTCACCACTATATGTGTAATATTGGTCAAATCTTGGTTGTGAATATAAGTTTTCACATCCAACAATACATTTTTGCCAACGGTCAAAACCAGGGAATCTAGTTTCAACGATGTATTGAACATTGATTTTTGCAGTCGCGTTAAATGTAATATCAAATTCGTTACCAGTTGGAACACCTTGTTTAATTTGATAAAACTCTTTGTTCGCTGCTTGAGCAGCTTCAGTCATATTAAGATAGTTCTTATCAAAGGCGAATAAACGGTATTCGGTTGGTACCCATCTTTTACCTTCCGCATCAATTGTGGAAGTACAGTGGATGGTTTTAAAGTCTGTAAACTTCGCTGTTTTAACTTTTGGAAGTTCACTTTCTGCTTTAGTTTTATAAAGTTCAACAGAGGTTCCTTCTCCAGGAATGGTCCATAATTCTAAGACTCCATTATTTCCAATAATCAAGTCTTGGTAGTCAGCATAATCAATAATCGTATCTTCAGATTGTCCGGCCCATGTGCCTACAACCTTAATAATGAAATATAAGGATGGTAAGTCCGCATACTCAGTAATAACAGAAAAATCTAGTTCAATGGACATATCGGTTGCGGTCCAACCTTCTTCCATTGGCTTTCTTTCTGCACCATCAACACCGGTAACCCATGTATAGAATCTACGGGTTAAACAAGCATTATCGTCGTTATGGTAATGGAGAATAACTTTGTTAGGAATAACGATTTCATCTTCATCATCCGCACGGACGGTTTTAAATGGTTTGTTTTTGTAGTTGATTAAATCATCGCCAGTTTCTTCTTCCGCTGGTGGATCAAATTTCTCATCAGCCTCTTTTACCGGAGAGGATGACAAGTTGCTGCATGCTGGTATGACTAACGCTCCACCAGCAAGCAACACAGTAAATAGTGATAATGTTTTATGCTTCATTGGACTACCTCCAAGTTTTAATTATTTAATAATTAGGCAAGTTGAATATATAACCTGTCTTGTTGATACATGATTTGAATATAGAAGTCACCAGTAAAGGCTTGATGAACTGTATAAACAGTCGCACCTTTAGTGACATAGCTCGCCACTCTTTCTGGGTCGCTAGTGCCGTGTTCTGGGTCTGGTGAGAATGAATATGGGTTGATATCCACGGTCCAAGTACCTAAGGTAGCTGGATCATATAAAGCGAATGTATCACCAACAGTGAAACTCACGCCTTTAACAAGATATTCTTCATATCCTTCAAAGTTTTTACCTTTATATTCACCAATATGTGGTGTTGTGCCTTTAATAATGCCAAAACCAGTTTGTGTGGTTCCGCCACCACCGGAGCCGCCTCCGCCTCCAGAGCCACCGCCACCAGTATTTCCACCTGGGTCAGTGCCGTCAAATATCGCTTTTAATTGGACACCTTCAGTAGTTGGAACTTTATCGAAGTAAGTTGGCCAAACAACGCCATCTTTTTCTTCATAGAATGCCCAGCCTCTAAAGGTAGTTCCACTAACAGTGGATTTCACATATGTAGCGTCTGGTAAATCAGTACCTGGTTCAGCTTTCAAAGCAATGGTATTCTCTAAGAATAAATCAGAGACTGCACCTTTAACTGGTGCACCATCGAGTGATAAATAGCCAAATGGTGACATCATTAAATAGGTTGTAAATTCAGAGTCATCGCCTGCTCTTCTAACAGTTGGTACTCCATTTTCTTCACCACGTTCAAATAATGGGTCATTACTCTTAGGGACATATGCTTTTGGATTATTTCCTGCACACGCTCCTAATAAAAGCATTGGAAGAACTACAAATAATAATTTCTTTTTCATCGTCATATCCTCCTATTACTTTTGCACAACAACGAAGCCATAAGGGGCAACAGTTGTTGCGGTGCTACCATTAGAACCACCAATCATTGGTCCTTGGTTATGCGCTTCAATATCTTTTGGAGAACTGGAAGCGTTGATAAAGACGATAACACTTCGTGTTCCATCAGAAATCTTCATTGATAATGTATTGGTGTCTCCACCCATAGTTCCGGTCCATTCGAGGGAACCATAAGTTGGGAATCTGCTATCACCTTTTGCGTGGCATGCGGCCTTGAAATAGTTATATAAGGAATTCACGTCCGCTTGTTGTGCGCTAACGATTGGGAGGTTATTAGAAATCTTATCCCATAAGACTTCTAGGCCACCAAAGCCATATTTAACAACGCCATCAACACCGTATTGATTAGACCATCTCATTGGTTGACGATACCATCTATCGGTGTTATTGCCGTGGTCATCAACGAGTTCACCACTGCTATCTGGTACTTGATCGGCTAAGTTACCACATAAGCCGATTTCATCGCCGTAATAAATCCAGCTCAGACCTGGGCTTAATAATGTGACAGCAGTAAACCATTTAGCACGGTTCTTAGCCATTTCTAAGTTTGAAGTATTAACTTCTGCATGATGTGCGGTAACGCTATTAGCCGCCGCATGGTTAAGTAATCTAGCGACGTCATGGTTAGAAGTAAAGGCGCCGTTAATCGCTTTATTTCTATAAGAAGCGTTATAACCTAAGGTTGCGGTAATATCTCCGCCCATCGCGGTTACTCCGCCATTAATTGTGGATTCGTTTAAGTGATAATAAGTCGAGAAGTCGAATTGAGAATCAATTGCTTCATAGAATGGAGCGATTCTTTGATTCCAACCATCGAAGTTTTCACCGACTAAGAAGCAGTTTGGATATGCTGCTTTAATCGTGCCAGCGAATTGTTTCCAGAATTTAACGTTGAGGTCGCGGTCATAAGTATAGTCATTCATAACTTCAATCTCTCGACCTAATTCTGGGTTATAGTAGGTTCGATAGCCAACATCGTAAGTGACATAGTCACCAGAGTAGTTATAACTTGGATCTAATTCAGATAATAAGTAAATATGTTTAATCGCGTCTAATCTAAATCCATCTAGACCAAAGCTTAACCAATATTTACACATATCAGTCATATAATCTCTAGTGGCTTGGCAAGAATAGTTAAGTTCCGCCATACCGCTACCGAATTTACCATAGTAATAGTATTTTGATGTTCCATCACGATACCAGTCACTTGATTGTTCAACTCTCTTGGTGATGAAGTGAGCTGGATTATCTGGACCATATGGAGTTTTTGGATCAGGTGCGACAACTCCATCCCATTCAAGAATTTGGTCGCCTTGGAACTTCCAAACATACATATCACGATATTTAATTGTCTTACCGTTAATCACTTCTGTCTCCGCTCTTTGAGACTTCTTATATAAGACATTACTCTTAGAGGTATGGTTAATAACCATATCCATTAAGACTTTCATGCCTTTAGAGTGAGCTTTATATAATAATTCTTGGTAATCTTGTAAGGTTCCAAATCTTTGGTCAATCTTATAGTAATCAGTAACATCATATCCATGATATGAATTACTTTCTTGAATTGGAGTTAACCATAAAACATCGATTCCAAGATCTTCTAAGTAATCTAATTTAGAGGTGATACCTTTAATATCTCCATAACCATCACCATTGCTATCGCAGAATGATGGAACAAAGATTTGATATCCAGTACCTGGACGATCATCTAAGAATGAAGTAGAAGTACCCACTCCATTTGGATAAGCGTCATATTTTAAGTTGTTAATATCGTTATGGCTACGATAATTACCAGTTTCGTCTGTCGCGGTTGGGTTCACGAATGTTTGTTCACCACTTGCGGTTTGGAAATCAGAAACGTTACCTTCTACTGCGTAGACATGTAAATATCCATCTTTTCCCGCTGGCATTAACTTACCAATACGTTTGATATAGTTTTCCGCACCACCATCAGAGGTCCACATATCGCTTCCATCCATCTTGGATTGGTCAACGATTAAGAATCCGATTGCCGCGGATTTGAATAAATCACTTTCCCATAAGTCATCACCGATAAGTGGGCATTCCTTGCCACTTCTTCCGCCATAGACTTTGCCGCCTGGCATTAAGGATTGGTCTAAAACAAGGTCCATAACTCGACCATAATCATCTTCATATGGCTCGCTTCCTTGTCCACCACAATCAGCGTTACTCATCCAACCAAAGGTTGCAGGGGTAATACCTTTATGGTCATAATCTGCACATGCGCCCCAAAGTGAACCTTCACCATCATCTGGGTAGTTTGGCCATGCCCAAATCGCCCATTTGTCATAATTGGTGTCACTTGTTCTCTTATAGTGGAAATATAAATGACCAGCGTGTGACCATTGTTTAATTTGTTCATCGTAGTCCATATCTCCACCTTGTTCGGTAACAGTAACACGACAAGATGCAGAACGGGTTTGACCTTCAGAAGTCACTACTGCAGAAATATCTGCAGAACCGACAGCGTTCGCCAAAACATTACCGTGGTTATCAACCGAGGCTACTGAAGAGTTATTGCTTGACCAAGTAACTTCTGCTCCGGCTGGTCTAACGGTCGCGGTAAGTTTTTCCGCAGTGCCTTTTTCCATCGATAATGTTTGTTTATTTAAGGAAATATAAATATCAGATTGTGGATCAACGACTGTTACCGCACAAGATGCAGTCTTATTATTGACTTTAGCAATAATTGTCGCTAATCCTTCGGATAAGCCTTTAATTTTGGCTCTTGTATTATTAATTACTTCGACACTAGCAACATTAGTATCAGAGCTAGAGAAAGTAACAGCGTTAGTTGTGCCATAAACACTGGCGTTTAAGATAAATTCATCATTGACATTAAGGGTTTGTGAGGTTGGAGAAACAACGATAGTCACATCTTGTCCAGCATTACCGCCACCAACGGTAACGGTACACATTGAACTTTGACCACCACGAATTGCTAAAATATTGGCGGTGCCTTTGGCAACACCAGTAACGGTCGCGTTATTCCCTCGTGGTTCTAAACTCACGACTGAAGAATCACTATTGACCCATTTAACTTCTCCACCATCTGCACTAACAGCGGTGAGGACTTGAGATTCGCCAACAGCGATTGATAGACTTTCGCTAGATAAATCGACATAAGCGACTTCTTTGCCTGGTCCAATTTGTTCCATTTGATTGTTACAGGCGGTGAGGCCCATACAACCAATCATTAATAATGGAATTAGTATTTTTCCTCTCATAATGTCTTTCTCCTTTTCTGGATTTGATGAATTATTGTTTTATTAGTTATGGACATAAATGTCCTGCTCTACTTTTTTACTATCGTTTTCCACTGTATTATGGTTTTCCACCAACATACCGAGTTTGTTAACTGTGTACTTTTGATAGTATTCAGTGTTTTGTTGAACCACATTGTATTCGTGTACATATAGTTCGTTTTCTTGATCGATAGTCACATATTGTTGGAGTACTGGGGCAACTTCTTTTAAGTAATCGCCATAGTAGTAACCCTGAATATGATATGTGCCATCTAATTCAGTCTTCTTATAGAAGAATTTGGTGATTAATTTCTTACATTCATTTAAGGAAGAAGGTTTAAGTTCTCCATTTGTGGACAAGTAATATTCACCATCAACTTCTACAAATTTAATTTCTGTTTTTGATGATTCCTCATCATTAACATAGGTTGTTGTCACCTCAACATATGTTGGGTGTTGTTCATCCACTCTTGAATATTCAAGGGAGGTAACTACGGTAGTTTTTGTTCCACCTTCGGTTGTCACTTTTGTGGAGGTATATCCACCAGTGACATATGCATCCATTGACGCTTTTAGCGAGAAATTAGCGATAAATTCTTTAATATCTTTTCTAAGTTCTGGCTTCGCGTTACAACTAGTTAAAGCGGCAAGCATTACCAAAGGTAAAACAAACTTTTTCATAAGATTATGGATTGTCTGGTCCGAAGTCGTAGACATATAAAGCTTCAAGTGAAACTTGAGTCGCACTTGCAACGTTTTTGTTATAGCCTACTGATGACATTGATTCTCTTACTAACCAACCATCCGCATTATATTCAAAGCGAATGTTCACTTTCGCATTTACTTTATTTAAGTAACATGGAAGCGGATTTCTCTCTTTCCATTCACCTAATTCTGGGATGTTGTTGTAATCAGGATAATAAGGATAATTATCGATGGTAATGTAGGTATGAACTTCTTTACCAGTAAAGGCGATACCGCCATTTGATAATTTTTCCATGACCATATATTTGCTACTTGGGTTTGCGTGAGCAGGTTGACCCGCGTAGGAAGTTACTAAGTGCTCTAAAATATAGTGAGCACAAGTATTATTCTCAGAAGTTGTATATTCTTCTGTAATCTTATCCTTTGCATAAGCAAAGAAATTATCATTATTAATTCTTAATGGGGCTCTTAACCAATAACTTCTAGAGGCCATCGCATAAATAATGATGTCGAAATCACTACTCTTGCTGTCCGCATATTTGTTAAAGAAACCTTCATTATATCTGGCGTATGGAACGAACTTATTGGTTTCAGGAGTTTGATCAAAAGTCGCATCCACGTGCAAAATCTCTCCGTTAAAATCTAATGAACCAATAACTTTGTAATAAGGATATAAAGTCTCAGTAGAATAATTAGAGACGACTTTTTTAGCCTGTGTTAAAGTGAGGCCATTACGACCACAACTTGTCAACAAAACAGGTACTATAAGTAAGGGAAATAGTTTTTTAGACATTAGTACAACCTAATATTGCGTTCATCTTCGTAAATTTGTGTCTTCTCTACGACAGGGGCAAGCTTAATCACTTCACCTAAAGCAATATCCCTTTCTTGATTGATATATGCGGTTACTTTTTCACCATATAAGGTGCCAACGCATTTATAGAGTTTGACATCACCGAAGTTGACTAAAGAAACGACTTTAAATTCAATCGCATCTTCTCTTTCAACGAAACCATCATGAGGTACTTCGACACGGAATACTTTAGTAAATACTCTTTCGCCCATACCTTGGATGATTCTATTGGTAATATCATCAGATAATAATTGATAAATCTGGTCATATTTGAAGAAGAAGAGTAATTCTGCTCGACGTAAAGCATCTTGTTCTTCTTTATCAAATTCTTTGGTCTTCTTCTCGTACTCTTTTTGAGCGGTTTCAAGAGGATAACACTCTTCCTTGAAGAGTTTTTCATCTTCTTTAACTTTGTCCTTATTTAAGGCTGCAAATTGGGAATAACGGGCTTTTAGACCATTTAATTCAGTCTCTTTATCGAAATCTAAAGCGTTAGTCTTTCTTTCCACTTCTGCTTGCTTCATTTGTGGGAAGTTTTCTCTGAAGATGGAATAAGATTGTCTTCTCGCTCTACGAGATTCTGGATCTTTATTCTTATTCATGAAGTCTTTATAATCAGCGGCTTCATCTTCTTTAATCTTCTTATACATCGCATCGATCTTCGCCATTTCTTCTTTCTTAATCTTGGCGTGTCTTGCTTTCGCTTCTTTAACATCGAGACGATATTGTGCTTTAGCATTTGCTAATTGTTGTTTAGCTTCCGCTTTTTCTTGCTCTAATTG
>JAEEGL011665699.1_pt1 | contig 11483 bp, 8 predicted proteins | sample 9134231 | NCBI WGS metagenome assembly JAEEGL01 (sample SAMN16246548, study PRJNA631951) | gut metagenome | biome: gut microbiome; feature: rumen; material: fiber-attached | host: Bos | place: Iran: Karaj | collected 2018-10
GGCAAAGATCGCAGGGACTACCGGCAGCTTTGTCCTCGGCGGCACCGAGGAAGCGCCCACTCTGACCTGGTACAGCGACACTGATCCGGATGGAAGCGTTGTTTTCGAGAAATCGAATGCGCCCGCCCATTGACCGGGGCGTGTTTCAAGATGGGCACCCCGCGCCGTGGGACCACCATGAATGAAAAGCAGGCGTCATATGACGGCAGATTGCCGCCGCTACATGTTCTATATGTCGCGATTCTTCCGCTTTTCAAAGTAAATTCGCGCCGCTTATGCGGCGCGCTTTCTTATGAAACGCTTCAGGAACTACCGCACAATGCTCGCGGCCCATTAGCGGGTGAATTTCAGCCGCTTGCTGCCTGCAAGGTGGCAAAGTCCGAATCTCTGATTCGACCTGAGCCATCCCCGGCAAAGCTGCCTCAAATCTCGATTACCCGCCAGGTAACCTTCGATTTTTGCAGTTCGCAATCGACTAAAATTCCCTCCGCTACTGAGCCACTCGATTATGCGGTGTTTCCTTAAATTCCCTCCGCTACTGAACCACTCGATTATGCGGTGTTTCCTTCACGAGCGCTGCGCTCTTCGCCTGACAGCCAACCGAGCCGCGTAGCCGATGGCGTTGATCAGGCTGGATGGACTGGCCGAGCCGCTGCCGGCCTGGTCAAAGGCGGTGCCATGGTCGACCGAGACGCGCACGATGGGCAGCCCGAGGGTGATGTTCACGCCGTCGACTGTCTCCCATGCCCTGCGTTCCCGATTGTAAACGAAGCCGAGCAGCTTCAGGGGAATATGCCCCTGATCGTGATACATGGCGACGACGATATCGTACCAACCGCCCCTGGCCTTGGAAAACACCGTGTCCGGCGGCACCGGGCCGTCCACCTCGACGCCCTGGGCGCGGGCAGCTTCGATCGCCGGAATGATCTCCTCGATCTCTTCCCGCCCGAAGAGCCCGTTTTCGCCACTGTGTGGATTGAGGCCGGCTACGCCGACGCGGGGACGGTCAATCCCCAAATCGCGACAGGCCTGCCACGCGATGCGAATGACCTCCAGAACCCTGTCCTTCTTCACCCGGTCGCAGGCTTCGCGCAGAGAGACGTGCGTGGAGACATGCACCACGCGAAGGTCGCCGCGGGCCAGCATCATCGTGTAATTCTTTGTATGCGTATATGCCGCATACACCTCGGTGTGCCCGGAAAAATGATGCCCTGCCAGATTGACGGCCTCTTTATTGAAGGCATTGGTGACGGTGCCGTCCACTTCATCGGCCATGGCGAGGGCGATGGCCTTTTCCACATAGCGGAAGGCCGCCTCTCCCGCCGCGGCGGACACCCGACCGACAGGCAGCGCCTCTGCGTCCACCAGGCGCATGTCAAGCACATCGATGGTTCCCGGGGCGTATTCGGCCTCGGCGGAGGCGGTCACCCTGTGAACGCGAATGTCTTCCAGTCCGGTGACGCGCCGGGCGCGCTCCAGCATACAGGCGTCCCCCACGACCAACGGCCGACAGATTTGATAGATCTCCTGCCGAGCCAGCGCCTTAACGGTGATTTCCGGGCCGATGGAGGCGGGGTCTCCCATAGTGATGGCGAGAATCGGTCTTTCCATGATGAATACTCCTTTTCTATGCGCGTTGGATCAGCTCTTGCAGGTCGGTCAGCAGCGTCTGCCTGCCAAAGCCCCCCGACTTGCTGATGACGAATCGATCCCGACCCGACAAGCCGCATTTTGAGAGCACCACGCCGGGAAAGAGCTCCAGCATCGGTTCGATCCCATGCGCGCCCAGGCGCGTCAAGCAACGAATCAGGGTATCGCCGCCGGTGATCAGCAGCGCCCCCGGCCATTCCGGCTCCACAGCCGCGAGCGCTTCCGCCAGGCTGGCGGTGATGCGGCGGCGCGCCTCGTCGAGGTCATAACCGCGCGCCCTCATGTGCGCCAGCGTCGGCGCGTTGTCCGGGTCCGTGTCGTTGGCGTCCAGGATCAGCCACTTTGTCCCCGGCAGCGGCAAGGGGATGGCATCCCCCTCCAGCTTCTGCGCGGGCGTCAGGCGCAGGCGGGCAAAGCCCTGCGACTGGGCCCAATCCAGCTGGCGACGGGTGATGGGATTGACGCTGCCACAGATGACCATCAGGCCGTCCCCCAGCGCGGGCATGGCGGGCGGCGAGCCGGCCTTGAGCCTTAAAAGCGACGGCAGGAACGCAGCGAAGCCCGCGCACCCCGCGGATACGGACAACGCGCCCATTGCCTCTATCCCCGCGCCCGCGCGTTTGAGATCCGCGTCGCTCTGGGCATCCACCACGCAAATGCCGCGTCCCGCCGTCAATGTATCCGGGGCGGCATTGGATACAGGCACGTCCGTTTGCGTCGCGATCAATCGCCGCACGTCGGATTCAGGGACGGGATTGAGGGGATCGCGCCCGAACACGGACGCCGACACGGGCACACCGTCGATATAGTGCCGGCCGCCTGCCGTGGTGCGGCCCAGGCGGGGGAACGCGGGGAGAAAGAACAGCATATCCGCGCCGCTTGCTCTCAGCGTCGCGCTCAATTCCGCGCCAATGTTGCCGCGCAGAGCCGAATCCGTCTTCTTGTAGACGTAAGGAATCCCGGCGCGCCTGGCCTCGGCGACGATCCGGAACACGGTCGCATAGGCCGCCTCGGGCGATAAATGGCGCGATTCGGCAACCGCCACAAGCACCTCGCCGTCCGTCTGCGTCCAGTCTCCGGTTCCATCCGGGTTCACCACAACCCGCGTCGCGATGCCCTGTCGGGCAAACTGCACACCTGTGTCCAGCCCGCCGGTGAAGTCATCCGCGACGACCAGCAGCTTTGCGTTCGTCATATTCTCGTATTTTCCTAAACAAAGTCCGACAAAAATCCCTCGCTGTCAAAGCTGTATGCGTAGGGCTCGCTGAGGATCTCGACATCCTCCATCGCGCGCAGCTCCTCAAGCATGGCCTCGGAGACTTCAAACTCGTTCAGCGAGAGGGTGTCGCGAATGCGAACAACCCTGGCCTGAGGGTAGTCGATGCGCGGGCAGGTTCTGAGGGCGACGCGCAGGGCGTCATAATCGTTGTTTTGATAGAAGGGAATCTTCGCGCCGTCGATCATCATGTTGGTGGTCAGGTTGACCCAGGTGCTCTGCCAATCCACGGCGTTCAGACAACGCCGGGTGGTGATGTCCGCAAGGCCGAGACCACAGGCGTTGTGGTGGCTCTGCTCGGACAGGCCCCGGATGAACAGCTTGCGGGTGTGGAAATCATCCTTGAAGTAGGGCATGAAGCCTCTTCCGGTGACGTTCGGATCTGCGCCCTCGCCGGAGATGTCCTTGCCGATGCGATCGACGATCAGCACGTCGATGTTGTCAAACCTGAAGCGGGGAAAGCGCGCCTTGGCGATCCTGAGCAGCTCGCGGTCGCCGGCAACGACCTGCTCGCGGGGATAGACGCGGATCTCTGATATCTCGTCGTATGCATTCTGTACCACGCCTACCGCAAACACAACGGGCATCTTCTCCAGAAAGACCTTCGCGGACCTGGGGATATTTTCTGCAAAGGTATCAAAGCCCCGCCGGTGCAGACCGGAACAGCCTTTGTGCTTGGCGAGGCCGATGGCCATCATCTTGAGCAGGCCGCTCTCATGCTCGCCCTTGAAGTCCGTGTGCGGCTTGACCTTGTTGTAGACGACGATGCCCTCCGCCTCTGCGGCGATGCGGTCGCAGTAGACGGGCGTGCCCGCGCCGTCATCCAATTCGCCGATCCGCACGACGTCCATGCCGGCACGGATCGGCGCGCCGATGTTCTCTTCGGTGATGCCGTAGCCGCTCAGTATCTCCAGGTTGCCCGCGACCGTGCCACCGCCGTGGCTGCCCATGGCCGGGACGACAAAGGGAAACGCGCCCCAGTCTCGAAGCTGCCGGCAGATGGCGCGCACGATCCGGGCGTTGTGGGGAATGCCGCGGCTGCCCACCGTCACCGCGATGCGCTTGCCGCGCACGAGGCTGGCATAGTCCTCTCGGGCAAATTCAGCCTTGAGATGCGCGGATATGTCTTCAATCCTGTCGCGCGCATAGAGCTGCCTCACACGCGCCATGCGCGGCAGCGTCACTTCCTCCAGCCCCTGGATCGGGAAGCTGATTTCGGGAAAGTCGATCCTTATCATGCAAACGCACTCCTTTGGGACGCTTTTACATAATTATACAGGAGAACGCTGGCGTTGTAAACCCAAAAACGGCCCACAGCGCAAACGCCATCGGTTGCTCAAGCGCTTATAGGCTACGGCGATGCATGGTTGCGTGTGGGTTTATTCTATCGCAATGGGAGCTGTTCGGTCGTGGCGGCACAGACGCCCTGCGCCGGCGACGCCTGCGACTGTCTGTAGCGGCGGCAATCTGCCGCCACATGGCGCCTGATCGCGCCGCTACGCCGCCCGCTTTTCATTCATGGCGGTTTCACATCCGTGGGATGCCTATTAACACATCCCGGCGTACCCTCTTCTTTCGCGCGAGATAATGTGAGTCGCATGCTTATCCACGGCTGCTTCGTCGGATTGCGACAGCGTTTCGCAAGTATGCCTTCGGAGAGACAAAGCCTGTGTGGCTGTAGCCTCATAGGGCTGGCGGGCAGTTAGGGCGGAATGTCATTTTTTTATTGCGGCCTCTCCCTTCACGTGCTATAATATGCCCAGAAACGCTGGGAGGCAAAAGAGCATGAATGCAATCAGAAGAGCGCTAACAATTCGCGCCGCATTGGCGGCTGTGCTGGCGTGTTTGCTGCCGGTGACAATGGCGGCGCATGCGCAGGTACAGGCGGATATCATTGTGAACCCTGACTCGGAATCGATGACCGGGGCGCGGCTGGGCGAGGTTGTCGCCGAAGCCACGGAGGCGTTCTATCAAAATCAGGCGCTAAAGGCAGCGCTCGATTCCGAGATCACCCGGGTGTGTGAATCCGTGCCGGCGGTGGATTATGCAACCGAGGATCGGGAGTTTTATGTGCTGACTCACGCCGGGAAGTCCATGCGTTTTTTCATGGATACCATCGGCCAACCGGATGAAAACGGACGGTATCCGCTGTACATCACCCTCCACGGCGGTGGCGGCGCGCCTGCCGAGGGAAACAACGATCAGTGGATCGATATGTTCAATTATTACAGGGGCGTCGTTGAAAACGGCATCTACATCGCCTGTCGGGGCATCACGGACACCTGGGATCTGCACTTTCAAAAGGATTCCTATCCTCTGTATGACCGCCTCATCGAAGCGATGATCGTGAATTATGGCGCAGACCCGGATCGGGTCTTCCTGCTGGGATTCTCGGCCGGGGGAGACGGCGTCTACCAGATCGCGCCGAGGCTGGCGGATCGCTTTGCGGCGGTCAATATGTCCTCCGGGCACCCGAACGGCGTTTCGCTGTTGAACCTGGCCAACTGCCCGATCTGTTTGCAGGCGGGAATCCGGGACTGGTACGACGAGGATGTCATGCGCTCCGTCCGTGCCGCGGAGTTTGAAAAGACGTTGTCCGAATACCGAAATCAATACGGCTTCGGCTACGAGCACAGGGTCTGCATCCACGTTCCCAACGGGCATAACTTTTCGGATAACGCCGACGATGAATGCACGGTTCTGAAGGATCCCACTCTGTTTGCCGGCCGCGCAGGCGAAGAGGATATGCTGAGCCCGCTCATGGATGTCCTGGAGGACTGTGGCCTGGGCAGCGATGTGGGGATCCTATCGTATTATCCCGCGGGAGACGACGAGGAATTCGACCGCAAAATCACACAGGCCGTGACAGAGCACCTTGGTTTTGAGACGGTTCAGGTGAATGCAAACGCGGTGCGCTATGTATCGCGGTTCACCCGCGAACCAGCCCCCGCAAAGCTCGTCTGGGACCTGTCAACCCGGGCTGCTGAGCGGGAAAAGAACGCCTTCTATTGGCTTGAGGCCGACCCGTCCGTCGACCGGGGAATCATAACCGCCGCCTATGACGCCGCCACCAACACGATCACCGTGGAGCCGGACGCGGATGTGAACGGTGATTTTGCCATACGCTTCCATCCCGCTCTGGTGGACGTTTCCAGGCCTGTGATCATTAAAACAGGGTCGATTGTATGCACGGTTCAGGTCAACCCGTCGGCGGAATTTCTGAGGGCTTCCATGCTGGAGAACGGAGATCCAAGGCTTGGCTGCGTCGGAGAGATCAGGTACAGCGACCTCATGGGGTCGGATAGCCATCATTGATGTTTGATCTCGTATATGGCGGCGGTTATGGATGGGGGAGTGGCGCTCAGTATTCTCTTCTCCTGATGCCAACCCTGCCGAGCCCCTGTGACGCTTCTGTGACTGTTCCTGTGCTATACTGCTCCCGTAATCAAGAGAACGACGGCGACGAACACACCATGACAGACGCGCCGCCCACATACCGACTATGAAAGGGAGGACTTGAAAACGACTGAGAACATGAACGAACTGAACGAGAAGATCATCGCCCTGACCGACGAGGAAATGGAATCCGTAGCCGGCGGCAGGCACAGCTACATCGAAGGCGACGACGGCAAGAGCTACGTCCGCACCGGCCCCGGCCTGGACTACAAGTCCATCGGCGTGCTGCACAGGGGCGAGGACGCGAAGTACCTGGGCGAAACCTCGGTCGACGATCGCGGCGTGCTGTGGTACAAGATCCGCTGGAACGGCCGCAGCGCCTGGGTTTCCAGCATGTACACCAGAAAGGTCAGGTATTGATCCCGACGTCAGGCGACTTGGCAGGGAACCCGCATGAGTCCGACTTTTTTAAAAACGATTTCAGAAAGAAGGTAATCTCAATGAAGAAAATTCTTGCAATGATCCTGATCGCCATCCTGTCGCTGAGCAGCGTGTGCGCTCTCGCCGCCACCTATCGCAACGACGACCTCACCTTCGAGTACGACGACACTCTGTTCGAAATCAGCATGGACGACCACACCGATGACGAGGATCTGGTCATTCTGACCGGCAAGGAGGCGGTCTGGGGCAACACCTTCATTCGCATCCATCTGCGCGACCTCGACGATGGCGAGCAATTCCCGACAAAGGACGAGTTCACCCCGCTTGCCGACGTTGAAGTCACCCAGGGCGACTGGAACGGCTACAAGAACGTGTTCATGTACACGATCGAGGATGAGGACGGAACCAGCGACAGCTTCTTCATCGCTCCCGTTGCGGATGATGACGGCGAGATCGAGGACATCCTGACTGTGGAGATCAGCGTCAGCAGGATTGATGACGAAGAAACCGCCATGGCCCGTGACGATGCCATCAGCGCCGTGGTGGACTCGCTGAAGATTGAGGCTTGACGCGCCTCTCATTAAGCCAGCCCTTTTGACCTGCCGACGGCAAGTCAAAAGGGCTCAACGCTGCCAGGATGGTAAAGGCGCCTGCTGAATGGCTGGCTTAAACTGAGAGAGGCAATACGCCTTGACTTCTGGTTTGCAGGCTTAGGGTGTGTTTCTAAAATGCCGGAAGCGCATTTGGCTGGAAACTCCGTTGCAGTTACGGCGTCTTTGACTGCATTTCTGCGTTGATTTCCCTTGACTTAGCCCCACTAAGCCTGCGGAAAATCGCCTTGAAATGCAGGCAAATCCACTCGAAACTGCACATGCCTCATCCTCAATTGATTTCCGGCGTGTGTGCGATATCCTCATCACGGATAGTAACAGCGGTAATAAGGAACGCAGCTATACAGCTGATGATCAGCCCGATGACATAACAGGCGATCGACACGACTGCGCCTCTGGGGCCTTCAGTCATCACGAATACCCCCAGAATGCCTGAGGGGCCCCAGGTAGTGGAGGCAACCTCCATCAGCATAACGAAGGCTCCGCCGAATCCTGCGCCAATCCCGGCGGTAATAAAGGGCTTGCCCACGGGCAGCGTTACGCCATAGATCAGCGGTTCGCCCACGCCAAGCACGGCAGCCGGAAGCGCGCCATTGATGATTCTGCATATTTGCATATTCCCAATTCGCCTTGCCTTGAAGGCGATGGCCAGCGCCGCGCCGACCTGGCCGGCGCCCGCCATTGCCAGCGCCGGATAGAGCGTTACATATCCAAATGTTTCGAGTTGCACGGTATACAGCGCGATCAGGCCATGGTGCATGCCTGTGGCAACCATGGGAAGGAACAGCAGCGCGCCCAGAAACCCTGAAACCATGCGGACGAACGGATTGGGACTGACAGCTATCGCTCCGACAACCCGGCACATGCCCATCGAGACCAGCCCAGTCGCGGGCATTACCACAAAAACATAAGGAACCAGCGTGGCGAAAAGCGTCAATATCGGTGAAATGACTACGTCGAGCGCGTCTGGTATGCGCCTGCGGATCGCCGCTTCAATTTTGCACATCAACCATACGCCGACGACAGCTGCCAAGACGCCGCCCCGACCGGAACGCAGTATGGCGTTCAAAGGCTGCGCCTCGTTGTATAGCCCCACGATGGCCGACAATGTATTCACGCTTTCCAGCGTCGTGAACATGCCAACCATGCCGCCCAGGATGGGGGTGCCGCCGAATACTTCCGCTGTTCGATATCCGGCCCAGCCCGTGAGATAGGCCATGAAGGCGGCGTTGATGCCGGTCAGCAGGCTGTAGGCCACTGAGAGCGCCTTGTTTTCCGTGTAGCCCGGAACTGCCTGCGAGATCAGAGATGCCACGCCGGCGCAGATGCCGGCAGCGATCACGCCCGGGATCAGCGGCGCGAATATCTGCCCGAAGGTTTTCAAAACCGCTTTTAATCTGAATTGAACACCGGCCTTGGGCTTGATCGCTTCTTCGGGTTTTTCCGAAACGGGTTGTGACTCCGGAACAGCGGAAGGTATTCCGAGCGTTCTGAAGACATCTATACATTTTCGGCTCTTGCCGGGGCCGACAACGACCTCCAAATAACCCTGCTGATTATGGGTAACGGAAAGAACGCCATCCAGCGCTCGCAGGTCGTCGTCCCTTACGGCTGCGTCCCTGTTGACGCGGATGCGCACACGGGTCATGCAGTTGATGGCAGAGGCGATGTTCTCCGTGCCCCCAACGCATTCAATAATGCCATTTGCCAATTCTTCATAAATCATAGTCGATACATATTCATTTCTCAAGCCCATTCAATGGCTCTGTCGGTATGCTCGGGCCCGTCAGTATTTCAGCAGTTCCGGATGCGTTTCGATTTCATATTCCGCCTGCCAAGCATCAACCAGTCCGTTCAGCTTTTCCAGTTGATAATAGCGCAGCGCGGCGGCGTTGAGCAGCTGCTTTTCGTCTTCGGTCAACACGTGCGCCCCCGCAGGCGCGTCGCCCACGTAGCAGATGATGTGCACGCCCTGCTCGGTGACCACGGGGTCGGAGATGTCCCCCGGCTTGACCAGCGCCGCTGCGGCAGCCTTGAAGTCCTCCGGCCACTGCTGGGAATCCGGGTGGAAGAGATAGCCGTCGCCGGAGATGTTGCGCTCGGTCTTGTCGGTGCTGTAGCGGTTTACCAGGCTCTTGAAGTCGATGCCCGCGGCATACTGCTCCTTGATCTCGTCCACCTGTTCCTGTATCAGGGGCAGCGTGGCCGCCTTCAGGGCGGTCTGGTAGTCGCGCTGGGCCTCCTGAAGCGCCTTGGAGGCCTCGTCGTAGTCGGCCTTCGCCGCGGCCAGATCGTCGCTCCAGTCGCTGGCCTCGGTGGCCGCCAACGTGAGGTTCTGCAGCGCCGTGGTCATGGCCTGGGCGGCGCGCTTCAAGCGCACATTTTCCGAGGCGGCGGCATCCAGCGCGGCCTGGGGGATATCCAGCACGATCTGCCGGATATAGCGGTAGCCCTCGGGGATGTAGAACGCCTCGTTGTTGTTCATCAGGATCTCCTGGTCGAAGCGGTCGATGTTTCCTTCGTAGGCCTCCCGGTCCGGCGCGACGAACTGCGCCTCGTAGTATTCGTCCACCTGGGACTGCTTTAGGATGATGTCCTTGCAAAACAGCTCGATGGCCCGGTTCTGCCGGGTCTGTAGAACGATCTCGTCATAAATCGCCTCGAAGGTGTAGCCCATGCCCTCCAGCTGGGCGGTCACGGCCGCCTCGGTGACGCTCGAGTCACTCTTCTGCATCTGCTGGTAGAGCACCTGCCACAGCTCCTCATACTTGCTGCGGGCCGTCTGGTTGATGTCCTCTAGCTCCGCGTCGGTAAAGTCGTTCTTCCCCGCCTCGCTGAGCTTGTTTTCGATGACGCCCAGGCCCACGAAGCTGTCCACCGTGGCCTGCAGGCGCGCCTGCTTCTCCTCCTCACTGGGGGCGTCGCCCCTCAGCATCTGGGAAAGCTCCAGCATGCTGTCCAGCGACCCCTGCAGCTGGCTTTGGGTATAGGTGAATTCTCCCACCCGCACCGCCACGGGGTCGTCCGCCGCTTCTTGGGCGGCTGCGCCCACCGGCAGCACCAGCATGAGCAGGGCACAGAGCCAGGCCAACATTCCTTGGTTGAACCGTTTGTTCATCATCTTTTATCCTCCTTGATCAGATTGCCTTTCTCCACCTGCGCAGCGCCAGCAGCAGCGCCAGCGCGACGAGCGCCACGCCCAGGTACAGCGGCAAATTGCTGTGATCGCCGGTGTCCACCCGGTCGCGCACGGTCAGGGTGAATGCCTCGCTGACGATCTGCGTGCCGGCGGCGTCCGTCACCACGCAGCGGAAGCGGCAGCCGTCCCACTTCTTTTCGATGTTTTCACGGCTCATGGTGGGCCCGGTGAAGCCCTTCAGGTCCTCCCATTTGCCGGTCTTCGGGTTGTAGATCTGCCACTGGTAGCTGTAGGGCTTTGTTCCGCCGGTCACCTCCACGGTGAAGGCCACGTCCTCGCCCTCCTGCACGGTGGTGTCTCCGGGCTGGCGCACAAAGCTGAGAGGGGTATCGCCGTCGAAGTACACGCTGAATTCGTTGTTGGCGTAGGCCCGCTCGTCCGCGCCCACGGCGGTGATCACCACCCGGGCGCTCTTGTGCTTGGCCACATCGTCCACCAGGGCGCTCACCGGCAGGGTGATGGTCTGGGTCCTGCGGGAGGAGGTCTTATTGTAGTAGGGCAGGTTCAGGATGTACGGGTCGCTGGCGCCGTCCACGTACACCGCGCAGGACAGGGTCAGCCTGGCCCGGGTGGCGGCGTGGTTGTGGACGACGATGTCTACCATCCGCTCGCCCCCGAGGCCCTCGTAGATTCGGTGTTTGACCTCTACGTCCTGTACATGCACGATCATGTCTGCGGAGGAGGTGTCGATCTCGTTGGCGTACAGGCCGGAGGCGATGGCGTTCTTCACCGTCGCGTTGGCCTGGGCCGGCGCCTGCAGCTCCAGCTTCCCGGTCTTTTCGTTCAGCACGTATTCGAGGGTCGCGCTCTCGGGGGCGTTGGCGGCGAGACCCGCGGCGTTGGCCACGGCCCGGGTCATGTTGGATTCCACCGTCGCCTTGACCAGCTTTATCCGCAGCGTCTTATCGCC
>JAEEGL012017521.1_pt1 | contig 11483 bp, 3 predicted proteins | sample 9134231 | NCBI WGS metagenome assembly JAEEGL01 (sample SAMN16246548, study PRJNA631951) | gut metagenome | biome: gut microbiome; feature: rumen; material: fiber-attached | host: Bos | place: Iran: Karaj | collected 2018-10
CAACTACGACTCCGAGAGGCGCGGCATCGACGACCCGCTCGTCGAACCGGCGTGATTTTTCCCCGTTCCCCGTTCCCCATTCCCCCCTCAAAAACTAGTAAAAACCAGTTGTGTGCTTGCCGGGCAACTGTGCTATAATTGGACTCGACGTAAGGGGCTTCGGGAAAGGAGCAAATATGAAAACACATTCTTCGGCAAAATGGCGGCCTGCCGCTGCAATTGCAATCGCAACCGCGCTATGGAAAATATGGGATTGACTAGACGCGAGTTCGTGAAAGGCGGCATGGCGACGCTAGGGCTTCTGGCGCTGCCGGGGCTGCCCGTCTTTGCTGCTCCAGACGGATTCAAGCCGAAGGGCAAGCCCAATCTCGCATTCGGGATATTGACCGACACGCATCTCAGGGTCGAATGGAACGGGGAGTCGCTCTACCGGACGATGTCCCTCGACTATGTGCGCAACGCGTTCAGGCTCTTCAAGGCGCGCGGCATCGACGCGTTTCTGCACCTGGGCGATGGGGCGCACCGCGCCGCCGACCGCGAGCTCGAGTTCCACCGCGAACTTTTCGAGGACGTGTTCGGCAAACAGGGCGGTCCGGCGAAGCTGCTCGTCCCGGGCAACCACGAATGGTTCGACTGCCGCGACATGCACCAGAAAATCTGGGCGAACGACTGGCAGGACCATTCCCTCATATGCGACTTCCCGCGCCTCTGGGGGCGCGCCTGGGGCGTAAAGTTCGAGGAGATGTGGCACAAGGAGGTCAACGGCTACCACTTCTTCGGACGCGACTGGAACGTCAAAGAGGACAAGTTCGCCGATTTCATCCTGAGCCACGCGGAATCGTGCGCTCTCAAGGGCAAGAAGCCTTTTTTCATTCTTTCCCACGCGCGCCACCATTTCCGCTTCGGCTATGCGTTCAGGGAATACCCCAACGCCGTCGCGTTCTTCGGTCACTGGCACGCGAGCAACGCCGACTGGAAGACGATCTTCTTCGACTCGTTCGGCGGCTTCTTCCCCAGCATCGAGGTGGGCGCCTGCCGCTTCGACGGCGGCAACACGCTCGACGTCGGGCACGAAAGCGTCCTCAAGGAGAAGTTCGCCGCGTCTGGTGAGACAGGCGAGCAGAAAGAGCAAGACTGGCATTCCAACAAGGTGCTGTCGCGCCAGGCGATGGTCGTGAACGTCTACGACGACTTCGTCGTGTTCGAGCGCCACGAGGTGGGCGAGGGCGGCAAGCTCGGTCCGGACTGGGTGCTGCCGCTCAAATGGCGCGAGAAGAAGGACGCGAACGGGGCGCCGTTCAAGCATCCGTTCTCCCGCGACATGCTCGTGCGGCGGATTGGCTCGCCCGAGTTCCCTCCGAAGACGAAGCTGGAGATTGGCAGTATGGCCGACGCGCTGAAGCTGACAATCCCACTCGCCGATGGGAACCCCGGATCCCGCGTGTTCGCTTACGATGTCGTTGTCATCGGCGACGACCCGAAGAAGAAGTTTTTCAAGAGCGTTTATTTTGAAGGGTGCAATCTCGGCATCGGCCACGAGCCGAACCATGGATTGACAGCGGTTGAGATCAATAAAGACGAGTTGCCGGCAGGGAGCAAGTTAACCATCGCGGTCAGGCCCATCAGCTCGCTCGGCACGAAAGGCAAGCCGCTTGTCGTCACATACTCCACAATGTCCGGTGCCGTAGCGCCCAGAAAGGCATAATATGAAATACATTACATCAGTCTGCACGTTCGCATATGGTCTTGCCTTTGCCTTTTCATGTATTTCGCAAGAGGTGAACGACTGGGAGAACCCCGCAGTCAACTCGCGCAACCGCATGCCCGCGAGGACGTACACCGTGCCGCTCGCCGACGAATCGGCTGCGTTAACGGACGCGCTCGAGTTCGAGACTCCTTACGTCATGTCGCTGGGCGGCGAATGGCGCTTCCGCTGGACTGGCGACCCGTCGCGTAGGCCGTCCGGGTTCGAGAAGCCAGACTATGACGACTCCGGATGGGGCGTTATCGACGTTCCGAGCTGCGTCGAGATGCGCGGCTACGGCTCGCCGATCTACACGAACGTGCGCTATCCGTTCAAGAAGTCGCCGCCCAAGATACTCGACAACGCGAGCGGACGGCCTGACTTCAACCCCGTCTCGTCATACCGCCGCACATTCACACTGCCGGAGTCGTGGCGTGGTCGCGACACCATCCTTCGCTTCGAGGGCGTCGGGTCCGCTTTCTACGTCTGGGTCAACGGCAAGATGGCCGGATACGCCGAGGACTCAAAGCTTCCGTCGGAGTTCGACATCACGCCGTTCGTCGACGAGAAGGGCGTCAACACGCTGGCCGTGGAGGTCTACAAGTGGTGCGACGGCAGCTATCTCGAAGACCAGGACATGTTCCGCTTCTCCGGCATCTTCCGCGACGTGTCCCTCTGGTCGCGTCCGAAGGGCGGAATCTGGGATTTCGCCGCGAATGCAAAGCTGAAAATTGAAAATGGAAGATGCGAGGCGGCTTCGCTTTCAGTAGACGGCATTGACGGCGAGTGGACTGCAACGCTTTACGATGCAGAAGGAAAGTCGGTCGCGACTCTCAACTCTCAATTTCCAACATTCAACTTCGGGCAGCCCTCCCTGCCTTGCCTTTGGAGCGCTGAGAAGCCGTACCTCTACACGCTGGTCGTGAGGAAGGACGGCGACATCCGCGCAAGGCGCATCGGATTCAAGGACCAGCGCGTCGATGGAAACCGTATCCTTGTAAACGGTAGGGCTATAAAGTTCAAGGGCGTGAACCGCCACGAGACGAGTCCGGACAACGGACGCACGGTCACGCTGGACGAGATGGTGCGCGACATTGAGCTCATGAAGCTCTACAACGTCAACACGGTCAGGACGTGCCACTATCCCGACCACCGCCTGTGGTACGACCTTTGCGACAGGTACGGCATTTACCTGGTTGCCGAAGCGAACGTCGAGGGACACGGCGCGGGCTACGGCGAGCAGGGGCTCGGTCTCATTCCGGAATGGCGCGACTCCATCGTAGAGCGCAATGTCCGTCAGGCGCTTTTTTACCGCAACTCTCCGTCCGTCACGATTTGGTCGATGGGCAACGAGACTCGCCATGGAGACTGCTTCCGCGCCGCAATCGCCGCCGTTAAACAGGTCGATCCGTCGCGCCCGATCCACTGGGAGCGCGGCAACGTTGACGCGGACGTCGATTCGACGATGTATCCGAGCGTAGAATGGATCGAGAAGCGGGGCAAGCTCGGCGACGGAACTATCCCTGACGAGCGGATGCCGCGCAAGGGGATGTCGATGAAGGGAAGGGAGCCGTCCGAGACGGACCAGACGCGCCTAAAACCGTTCTTCGTCTGCGAATACGCCCACGCGATGGGCAACGCGATGGGCAATTTCGCCGAATACTGGGACGCGTTCTACCGCCACGACTCGCTTTCGGGTGGATGCGTGTGGGACTGGGCGGACCAGGGAATCTGGAAGTACACCGGCAGGATCGATCCTGCGACAGGACGCCGGGAGCGCTATCTCGCCTACGGCGGTGATTTCGACGACGCGCCGAACGACGGCCCGTTCTGCATGAACGGCGTCGTCGACTCCGAGCGGCATGTATCCCCGAAGCTCATTGAGATGGCCCACGTGCACCGCAACCTTGTGGTGGAACTGGGAACTGGGAACGGGGGACGGGGAATGGAACTTGTTCTGTGGAACAGGTTTTGTTTCACGAACGCGGACGAGTTCGACGGTTTCTGGGATCTGCTGGCGGATGGCGAATCGTTCGCGCGCGGCACTTTCGCCGTGCCGCCTGTCGCGCCGCTCACACGCGGCAAGTTGGATATTCCCGAACTGGCGTCGGCGCTCGCGTCGGCCGCTGCCGATGCGCCGCAGAAGGAAATCTTTGTCAACTTCGGATTCGCTGCAAAGAAGGCGTCCGGCCTCGTGCCGAAGGGCTGGGTGGTATCCCGCGAGCAGATCCAGCTGAGCGTGGCACCGTCCGTCCAGTCTGCCGTCTCGCGTCTCAAGTCCGCCGCGACGAACGCCAAGCTGTCCGTAGTAAAGGACGACGCTGAATCGCTCTCCGTTTCCTGTGGCGGGGCGTTCGCCAGTTTCGACAAACGTTCTGGCGCATTGGTTGAAATCCGCTTTGCGGACGGAACAGAGCTTTTCGACACGACGGTCGATGGCGTTGTGGGCGGACCCGTGCTCACCTGCGCGAGGGCGTTTACTGACAACGACACGTGGATGGAGGAGAAGTTCTTCGCGTCCGGGCTCTCGCAGCTGAAGTATCATTCGCTGGGCATATCCGTAGAAGGCAACGAGGTGAAGTGCGTCGTTGATGTCACAGGCACCAAGGGATGCGGTTTTCGCCACGAGTGCGTCTATGCGTTCGGCGAGGACGGCTCGGTGGAGATGCGCAACAAGGCGGTGCCCTATGGCGTCATGCCTAGTCTGCCGCGTCTGGGGCTTACGATGAGGCTTCCTCTTTCGTTCGAGAACGTGAAGTGGTACGGACGAGGTCCGGCGGAGAACTACGTCGACCGCTCTTCCGGAAGCTTCGTCGGCAGGTACGCGGCCAAGATTCGCGATCTCTTCGTCGACTACGCGCGTCCGCAGGACAACGGCTACAGGACGGATGTCCGGTGGGTCGCGTTCACGGACGCCGCAGGCCGTGGAGTCAGGTTCAGCCAGAGCGAGCCGATTGCCTTCCAGGCGATGGAATACGACTGGGAGGACCTCTGCTTCTCGCGCCACCGAAACGGCGAGAGGCGCCGCCGCGCGCCGCTCGCTGGACAGGGCGCGACGATCCTCAACATAGACGTCCGACAGACGGGCCTCGGCGGCGCGAGCTGCGGTCCGGGTCCGATGGACGCATACCGCTTTGATTCGACCAAGGAGGTCGAGTGGACACTTATGGTCAAACCGCTATCGGCCGACAAAGGCCGGTGAGCCAGGAATAGGAAAGGATGCGATTATGAAAAATTTCGGTCAGTCGTTAAAGGTCGGCGGTCGGTGGCTTGCCGGCGCAACTAAACTCACCTGGTTGCTGACACCTGGCACCTGGTTGCTTGCGGTCTTTCTATCCACTTTTGCATATTCCGCACCGGCGCCGTATGCGAAGTTCGAGGATGGAATGCTTTCGAAGACGCGTCCCGCCGGATGGCTCGCGGAAGTCTGCCGACTTCAGGCGGATGGTCTTGGCGGGCACCCGGAGGCGTTGAGCTACCCCTATGACACCTGCCTTTGGAACGGGAATATTCCGCGCATGGGCAAGCACGGGCAGGACTGGTGGCGCTACGAGCAGACGGCCTACTACACGGACGGACTTCTGCGTCTCGGCTACGCGACCGGAAACAAGGCGTTCATCGAGAAGGCCGAGGCGGGCATCAACTACACGCTCGATCACGCCGCGCCAGACGGTCACCTCGGACATCCAAGCCTCTGGGACGCCGCGAACTACAAGCTGAAGGACGGCTTCGACATGTGGCCGCTCGCCGTGTTCTTCCGCGCGATGAAAGCGAAATACGATGCCGCCCCGGATGAACGCATTCCGGCTGCACTCCAGCGCAATTTCCTCAACTACGACAAGGAGCGTGTCTCCAGGTTTCGCAACGTTGTCAATGCCGAGGGACTGCTTTGGACATACGCGCATACGGGCGACAAGCGGCTGCTCGATCTTGCAGAGGAGGCGTGGCGCATGCGCGAGCCGCTGGCTCCGGAGAAGAAGAACGAGCTCGCGCCCAGGAACTGCGCGAACAACGATGCGATCCACATGCATGGTGTCACCTACTGCGAGGAGATGAAGGTGCCGATGCTGCTCGCGGCCTACACCGGCAAGAAGCAGTATTTCGACCAGGCGATCAACGTCGAGCGCAAGCTCGTGCGCGACCATCTTCTCCCCGACGGCTGCCCCACGTCGGCGGAACGGACGCTCGGCAACAGCGTCCACATCTGCCACGAGACGTGCGACGTCGTGGACTACACGTGGACGCTCGGTTACTTCCTTGAGGCGACTGGCGAGGCGTCCTACGCAGACAAGATCGAACGCTGCGTTTTCAATGCCGGTTTCGGTGCGATTGGCGACGACTTCAAGTCGCTTCAGTATTTCTCGAACGTGAACCAGTTCATCGCCACCTCTAACTCAGACCACAATCCGCAGAACTACGGGACGACATGGATGCAGTATCGCCCAACGCACGAGACGGAATGCTGCGCTGGCAATGTTTCGCGCCTTGTGCCGAACTACATTTCGCGCATGTGGCTGAGGGACAAGAAGGGGCACCCTGTCGCCGCGCTTTACGGCCCATCGGTGGTCGATTTCGGATGGGCGAAGATCACGGAGGAGACGCGCTATCCCTTCGACGGCAGGATCGTGTTCCGATTCAACGTGAAGGCGCCGACTGAAAATGCGTTTGCGTATCGCGTTCCGGGCTGGTGCACGGGCGCGTCCGTCAAGGTGAATGGCGAAGCTATCGCCGCTGCCGCGCCGGGAACCTTCGCGACGGTCGAGCGCACGTTTGCGGACGGCGACACGATTGAGTTGGATTTCCCGATGGAGGTCAAGTTCGAGGAACTCCCGGCTCGTTTTGCCGTGGACGGCAAGGACGTCAAGCGCGGCGTGAAGCGTCCGGCCGCCAAGTTTGCCAACGCGAGCCAAGGCACGGTCGTGACGAGAGGTCCGCTCCTCTTCGCCTATCCCATCCCGGCCGAACGCACGGAGGATGCCGAGGAACACGCCAACCTGAACGGCAAGAAGAGCGCGAATCCCGACTTCAAGTGCTGGAATCTGCGCCCCGCCGGCCCCTTCAACTACGCGCTCGCCGCGCACCGCGCCGAAGTTGTTGGCGATGGAGCTGCGGGCGACGGCTTCTTCAAGAATCCGGGCGGCGTCAAGCTACGCGTCAAGGTGCGCCGCATCGCGTGGGAGCTTGACGAGAACCGCTTCACGCCGGACATCCCAGAGAAGCCATTCCTGCTGGACGGCGCGGAGGAAACCATCGACCTAGTCCCCTACGGCGCAACGATGCTGCGGCTCGGCGCGTTCCCGGACGTTTCGCAGGATCGTGTCTCCGCCACGCTGTGGCGCGGAGAGACGGCGTATGTGGATATCCCTGCGGGATGCGCGGAACGGGTAACGGGGAACGGGGAACGGGGAACGGTGAACGGGCGTGCGGCGCTTTATCTGGCGGGCGATTCGATTATGGCCGACTACACGCAGGACTGGTTTCCGCAGATGGGCTGGGGGCAGGCGCTCTACGGGTTTATGAAAGACCCGGCGCGCCTCCACAACCATGCGCGCAGCGGAAGGAGCCTCCTGTCGTTCAAGAACCAGGGCCGCTGGCAGAAGATTCTCGATGCGCTCAAGCCCGGCGACTGGGTGATCATCTCCTTCGCGCACAACGACTCCGCCGAGAAGCGGCCCGACCGCTATTCCACGCCAGAGCAGTACAGGGCGCGGCTGACAGAATATGTAAATGAAGTGAAGGCGAAGGGCGCGACCCCGGTCATCGTCACGTCTGTGCCGTTCATCGACGGCTTCAGCGTCAAGGACGGCGTGATGACGGTTGACGGCGGCGCGGGGAAGCTCGCGCCCTACGAGCGTGAGATGCGCAGTCTCGCAAAAGAGCTGGATGTGCCGATTCTAGACATAAACGCCTATGCCATGCGCGAATTCCCGAAGTTGGGCATGGAGAAGTCCCTTGCGCTCTATATGCGCGTTAAGCCGGGCGAATATGACAACTATCCGAACGGCAAGGACGACCACGCCCATATTCGCGACGCGGGTGCGCACTGGTTTGCCAAGGCGGCCGTGACGCTGGCACGGGAACAGGGCCTCGGACTCGCGGAGCTTTTCAAGGATCCTGCGAGCGTCCCGTTTGTCCCTGCCGTGCACGTAATGTCGCATAGAGCCAAGGCCGTCTCGCCAGACGGGCGCAACGAACTGCGGCTTGAGCTTGGCGAAAAAGGCATGGCGTATTCTGTCTGGCGCAATGGAAGGGCGCTTGTCGAGCCGACTGGGTTCTCGATGAGCGTCAAAGGAAGGGGCTGGCTGAACGGCATTGGCGTGAAGCCGCAGATTTCGGCTAGCATGATAGAAGGCGCACTTGCGACCCCGATCTACAAGAAGCGCGAGATCAACCTGGACGCCAACGAGACCCGCGTCGATTTCGGCGACTGGGCGGTAGTCCTGCGCGCCCGCGACGACGGGGTCGCATGGCGGTTCGAGACGGCGTTCGACGGCGAGATCACGATTTCCGGCGAATCGACCGGGGTGCGCTTCCCGAAGGGCGCGGAACTCTGCTACACGATTGCGGATGGCTTTATGTCCGGCTGGGAGAAAACTGCGCGGATAGGCCCGGTCGAGAGCGTCCCCGCCGGACACCCGCAGATCGTCATGACGCCGTTCACGGCAACTGTGCCCGGCGCAGGCGCCGTCTGCGTGACGGAGTCAAACCTGCGCGACTATCCGGGACTCAACTTCTACCGGCGGGAGGGCGGCAGGGACGTCCTTCGCTCGTGGCAGGCGGCAGTCCCTAGGGACGTTGACAAGGGCCGCAGGAAAATCAAGGTGGAGAGCCGCGAGCCGTATCTTGCGAAGACAAGCGGCACGCGCGTCTTCCCGTGGCGAGTCTTCGTCCTAGGCGACACGCCGAGCGACCTTGTATCGTCCGATGCCGTCTATGCGCTTGCCGAGCCGAGCCGCATAGCCGACGCGTCATGGGTCAAGCCGGGGCAGGTCGCGTGGGACTGGTGGAACGGCTTCATGATAACCGACATCCCTGGACTCAAGACCGGATGCAACTTCGAGACGTACAAGGAATACGTCAACTTCGCGGCGGCAAACGGCATTCCCTACATCATCATGGACGAGGGCTGGGCGGAAAAGCTCGACCCCGAAAAGATGCGCGACGAGGTGAACGTCCCGGGCGTCATAGAGTATGCGAAGGAGAAGGGCGTCGGCGTCATCCTCTGGGCTGCGTGGGCGCCGCTCGCCGACCGCGAGACGCGCCTCCGCGTCTTCGACCGCTATGCCGCGATGGGCGCGAAGGGCTTCAAGATCGACTTCATCGAGCGTGACGACCAGATTGTCGAAAAATTCCTCGAAGAGACCGCGGCGGACGCGGCGGAGCGCAAGCTCGTCGTCTTGTACCACGGCATCCACAAGCCAACAGGCCTCCAGTGCACGTATCCCAACATCCTCAACTACGAGGGCGTCTACGGACTTGAGCAGGGCGGCTCGATCGGCGGACGCAAGGAAGTGACGGCGAACGACGTCAATCTCGTCTACACGCGAATGGTCGCGGGCTTCATGGACTACACTCCCGGCGCGATGCGCAACCGCGCGTACGACGCGCCGCCGTTCGACGAGGAACGCGATCCGAAATCGTGCTACGGAACGCGCTGCCACCAGCTCGCGCTGTTCCCGATGTTCGAGGCGCCCATCCAGATGCTCTGCGATTCGCCGACGCAATACCGCACCGAGCCTGAATGCACGGCGTTCCTGACGAAGGTCCCGACGGTCTGGGACGAGACGCGCGGCGTCGCGGGCGAGATCGGCAAGTTCGCGTCCGTCGCGCGGCGCAAGGGCGGCGAATGGTGGCTTGGCGCGATAACCAACTGGGATGCGCGCGATGTCGAGCTTCCGACGAGTTTTCTCGGAGGCGGCGAGTGGCGGGTCGAGGCGTTCGAGGACGCTTCGGACGCCGGGACGAACGCCGAGCATTACGTCCGCCGCGAATTCACGCTCAAGGCTGGCGAGCCCCTCAAGGTGCGCCTCGCCTCCGGCGGCGGCTTCGCGGCGCGATTCTCATCCCTCGCAACGAGATAGGCGGGGAGAAATGGGGCGCGTCAAAACTTGCTTTGATGCGCCCCATTTGTATCGCGGAGCATATAATTCCATTCGTTTTTTTGAGCATAAAAGCCTAGGTGCGCCCCTCGGAAGCGCAACGCTCGAACTGCGATTTGCCGCAGACGGGTTGGTTTTGGTACAATATTGGGCATGGAGAAGAAACGCAGAATCCCCTATGGCGTCATAAACTGGGCCACGCTCGTCCGCGAATGCATGTTTGTGGACAACACATCCTATATCCGCAATTTGGAAGATGTGGCGACCCCGGTCTTTCTGCGTCCGAAGAGGTTCGGGAAGTCGATCGTCTGCTCGATGCTCGCGCATTATTACGATATCAACCTCAAGGACCGCTTCGACGAGCTTTTCGGCAAGACCGACATCGGGCGCACCCCGACTCCCCTTCGCAACTCCTTCCTCGTATTGACCTTTGATTTCTCGACTGTACAGGTCGGCACGATCGCCGAGATAGAACAGAACTTCCTTGAACATGTTCGGGGGCGCGTGGAGCGCTTCGCAACGCAGTACGCGCATCTTGCTGATTGGTCAGAGGCGTTGAAAATGACCGGCCCGGCGGCCATGATAGACAAGGTTCGTGACATTGTACAGAACAAGTGCCTTCCGCCCCTCTACGTTATCATAGACGAATATGACAACTTCACGAACGAGCTGGTGGTCTCGAACCGCGACATGGAGTACAATGCCGTCTGCGGACACGACTCGAGGGGCGATGCGACGCGCGAGTCGTTCTTCAAGGCGTTTTTCAAGTCGTTCAAGGCGGGGCTTGCGGATGGCACGGTCGGCCGCACGTACTTCACGGGCGTTCTGCCGATTACCCTCGACGACCTTTCTAGCGGATACAACGTCGGCACGGTCGTGAGCCTCCGGCGCGACTTGATAGGTCTTGCCGGATTTACCAGGGAGCAGACAGTCCGATATGTTGACGACATTTTTGCTGAATACGAGCTGCCGGCGAACTTGAAGCCGACTGTGATGTCCGATCTTGAGAGTTTCTACGACGGATACCGTTTCACTTCAGAGTCGGAGCCGTTGTACAATGCGACAATCTGCAACTGGTATCTACAGCAGCTAGTTGCCGAACGCATGATACCGAACTTTGTAATCGACGCGAACGTGCGCACGGACATTGGATGGTTCAGGCGTCTGGCGCAGACGAATCCAAGGGCGCTGGAGAAGGTCCGCGCCTACGTCGAGCGCGGAGAGGGCGAATTCGTCAACCGCAGCGCTCTCTCCGCGAAGTTCGGGAGGGCGAAGTTCTTCTCGGAGGAATTCTTCCCGTACGCGCTTTATTACCTTGGATTGCTTACCTTTGAAAACATGTTCATGTTCAAGATTCCAAACCTGACGATCAAGAACATGTTCGTCGATTACTACGATGAGCTTTCCGAATTCACGAACGTAGACGAAGCGCGGCGCGCGTTCGGGCAGGCCGCGCAAGCACTGGCGCTGACTGGCGGCACGTGGAGAGGTCTCTTCGACGCCTACTGGCTCCACTACGTGAAGGCGCGCATTCCCGCGCAGGCGTTCGACAAGATGAACGAGAACTTCTTCCGCACCACGTTCACCTCGCGTTGTCTGGACGTGCTGCCGATGTTCTACTCCTTCGAGACGGAGTACAA
>JAEEGL012916695.1_pt1 | contig 11483 bp, 5 predicted proteins | sample 9134231 | NCBI WGS metagenome assembly JAEEGL01 (sample SAMN16246548, study PRJNA631951) | gut metagenome | biome: gut microbiome; feature: rumen; material: fiber-attached | host: Bos | place: Iran: Karaj | collected 2018-10
ATAACGATAGTGATATCTTCGTTCTTTGCTGGAGCAGAAATGATAACTTTCTTGGCACCGCCCTTAGTGATATGAAGTTCTGCATGTTCTTTATCTACAAAACGACCAGTAGATTCTACAACATATTCAATTCCGTGGTTCTTCCAAGGAATGCAAGCAGGATCTTTTTCTGCATAAATCTTTATTTCTTTACCATCTACGAAGAGAAGGTTCTTTTCTTCATCATAAGAAACATTGTGATTTAATTTTCTGTGAACAGAATCGTATTTGAGCAAGTGAGCAAGAGTCTTTGCATCTGTTAAGTCGTTTACTGCAACAACTTCAAGTTCGTCAGAATGATCAAGGATAGCTCTGTAAACCATTCTACCAATACGACCAAAACCGTTAATACCAACTTTTTTTACCATTTTTCTACTCCTGTTTTTATTTTATCTTTGATTTTTGCTTCGAAATAAAAACGATGCCCCTTTTATACTAGGTGCATCGTTTTTTGTCAAGCTTATTTCATTTTTTTTCTCAATCTTTAATTATTTTTTTAATTGAGATTTGATTGATTCAACATTGAACAAATCACCGATTGTATCAGAGAATCCTGATTCAGATTCAGCCTGATATTTCTTCAGTTCTTTTGCATCGCTGTCCATGTTGGCTTCTTTTATAGAGAGTTTAAGTCTGCGATTCTTGCGGTCAAGTTCAAGAACTTTGTAAGTAACTTCATCGCCAACTTTAACTGCTTCTGCTGGATTGTTAACACGATTAGCTGAAAGCTGAGAAATGTGAACAAAACCAGTTACGTTTTCAGCAACTTCGATTTCTGCACCATTATCTAAGAGTGCAGTAATCTTGCCCTGATGGATGCTTTCTTTTGTGAACTTGCGTTCGATTTCTTTCCAAGGATCATCCTGCATGCGGCGCAGTGACAAACCTATTTTCTGTTTGCCCTTGTCGATTTCATAAACGACTACAGTTACTTGATCGCCTACTTTAAGAACATCTTCTGGTTTTTCAACATCGCCCTGCCAAGAGAGTTCAGATACATGGAGTAACCCTTCAAGACCGTTGTCTAACTGGATAAATGCACCATAAGAAACGATGTTCTTTACAACGCCAGTTACTTTATCACCAATCTTGTATTCATATTCTACTTTGTTCCATGGATCATCAGTGGTTTGTTTCAAACCAAGAGAAAGTCTGTGGTTAGCAGAATCTATATTGAGGATCTTTACTTTAACTTCCTGACCCTTTTCAAGGATTTCTTTTGGATGGTTAACTTTCTTTACCCAATCCATATCAGAAATATGAAGTAGACCTTCAACGCCTTGAGCGATTTCAATGAAAGCACCAAATTCAGTCATATTGTTGACTTTACCTGTTACTATATCGCCAATCTTATACTGAGAAGTTACCTGTTCCCATGGATGTGGAAGAACTTCTTTATAAGAAAGGGAAATGCGCTTCTTTTCTTTATCGATTTCCTTAACGATTACGTCGATTTCGTCACCAGTCTTTACTACTTCGCTTGGGTGCTTAATGTTTCTAGCCCAAGAAAGGTCAGAAATGTGAACAAGACCTTCAACGCCTTCTTCTAATTCAACGAAAGCACCGAAATCCATAAGGTTTTTAACCTTGCCATGATACTTTTGACCAGCTTTGTATTTAACGTCTACAGTTTCCCAAGGATTTTCTTTTTTCTGCTTGAGACCAAGGCTGATTTTGCCTTTTTCTGCATCCATCTTCAATATCTTGGCTTCAACTTCATCGCCTGGATTTACAACTTCGCGAGGATTAGAAATTACAGACCAGCTAAGATCATTTCTGTGAATCAAACCTTCAGCGCCATCACCTAAGTCTACAAATGCACCGTATTCAACGATTCTTGCAACTTTACCTTTGATAATATCGTCAACATGATATTTAGAGAAGATTTCAGCTTTCTTTTTGTTTCTGATTTCATCAAGAATAGCACGTTCTGAAACAACGATATTTTTGCGTTTGCGGTCGAATTCAGTAATCATCATTTTGAATGGCTTGCCGATATTTTCTTTGGCGTTTTTGCCATGTGAAAGTTGACTCTGAGGTAGAAATGCTCTGTTTCCAAGAACGGTTACATTGTAGCCGCCTTTGATTCTTTCTTTTAGGATACCTTCGATAGGAGTCTTGTTTTTAAAGGCTTCATCTAATTCATCCCAAGAACTCTGTTCCTGAGCTCTGCGATAAGAAAGGAGAATTTGACCCTGTTTGTCATCAATCTTTTTTACAAAGACTTTAATTGGGTCGCCAACATTTAATTTATCTGTTTCGCCTGGTTCAAATTCTTCAGCTGGGACAATACCGTCAGACTTATAACCTAAGTCTACGTAAATGCCACTGTTATTTTTATCAATAACTGTGCCTGTTACGATTGCCCCTCTGGAGATAGGTCGGAACTGTTCGCTTTCGTTAAGTGCCTGTTCCATAGTCATCTGATTTGCTTCGGCGCTTAATTGTTCCTGTTTGTTGTTTTCTGATTCAGTCATGATTTCCTCCGTTGGGATCAAAGTGTCCCGAGTATTTGTTACGATTATGATAATCCGATCAACGACCTGATCAATGGTCATTGCGGTTGTATCCACTAGGATAGCATCTTTAGCCTGGATAAGAGGAGCACAATCTCTACTTGAATCAAGCTGGTCTCTTTTTGCGATATCCTGCTTTAACGATTCAAGGTCAGCGTCAAAACCTTTTTCTCGAAGGTCTTTGAGCCTTCTTTGTGCTCTTTCTTCAATAGAAGCAGTCAAGAAAATTTTAGTCTTAGCATTTGGAAAGACAACGGTGCCTATATCGCGTCCGTCTACTACCCATTTGCCTTTATAACCAATTTCTCTTTGAAGATTAGTCATTACTTCTCGAACTTCTTTAACTGCAGAAACTACAGATACGTTTTTGGAAACTTCAGGAGTTCGAATTTCCTTGGTTACTTCAACATCTTTTAAGAATACATGGGGTTGTGAAGAGTGTTCTCTAGTTTCAAACCGGAGTCCGCTTTCTTCTGCACAACGCTTAAGAGCTTGATGATCTGAAAAATCAATCTTTTCGGTTAATGCTTTATAAGTAACAGCACGATACATTGCACCTGTATCTAAATAACCGTATTCAAGCTTATCTGCAACTTTTTTTGCAACTGTGCTTTTTCCTGCTCCAGCAGGGCCATCGATTGCGACTACTTCACAGAAGTCTGTCTTATTCAGCGAATTCAACCCGAAATTACTCCTAAAGAGATGTCTGTTTTTAAGTCCTAGACTAATGGGCAGAATTGTACACTAAAATTATTCAATATGCAACTATATTTTTTTAAAAGATATAAGATTTAGATTTAAGATATAAGATATAAGATATAAGATCAAAAATGTAGACACAAGACCCCCACCACTCACCACTTACCACTAAAACTCTCATTTCTCATCTCTTATTCGTCTACGCAAAGCTTTGCTTTGCTCCCCCTTCAGTCACTACGTGACAGCTTCCCCGCATAGCGGGGCAGCATCTTCAAGAAGATAATGGCGCTTATGGCAGATACTAACGTTAGCTCTCCAGTTCTCTGCTTTCAACTCTCAACTCTCAACCTCTTGCCACTTCTCACTTATCACCTACCACTAATCACTAATCACCAAATCCTCAAATCTCAATTCTCAATTCTCAACTACTCACTGCTTGGTCTAGTGGTTTGGTTTTCCTAACATAATAGCAAGAATCTGATCGTCTGTTTGAACCATACCAGGTGCAGCAATTTTTCCGATATTGCCAAGACTTGTTTCTACGCAGTCGCCTAAAACTCCATTGGTTATAGGAAGTCTAAGTCCTTTTAATGCCATTAAAGATGATTGGAAAGCTGAATCTACTGCGCAGACCAGTTTCATTGCACAGCCGACCTTTGCCCCATCGCAGATAACACCAGTAATGCTGCCAACCATATTATTAATTGCATCGGTTGCCTGTTCCAAAGAACCGCCTAAAATATAGGTGATACCCGCTGCAAGACCTATTCCTGCACAAACAATACAGCCGCACATTGCAGATAGCGTTCCTGAATGATGTTTTAAAATACTTGTGACTCCATAGCTGATAGCTAGTGCTTCTGTCAGTTTTTTATCATCTATTTTGTTTTCTTTTGCTAAAACGTAAAGAGGTAAGGAAATTGCGAGTCCTTGATTTCCAGAACCTGCTGCACTCATAACCTGTAAATCGCAACCGGACATTCTTGCATCAACAGCTGCAGAAGTAAGGGCTTTTGCTTTGTTTATAATGTCGTTGCCTATCCAGCCTTCTGCCATCATTTGATTATAAATATTGCCTATGTTTAGAAATCCTTCTTTGTGTAAACCAGCATTAGCAACTTTCAGATTCATTTCTATGCCATTAAGCATCATTTTGCGCATATCATCAGAAAGACTTCCTATATCGTTCCAAATTTCCTTGAAAGGAACTTTGGACAATTTCTCTCTTTCCTGTAATAATTCTCCTGTTCCGTTATCACCAGAAGAATGGGAGGAAAAAACTACAGCCCCATTTTTTTCTAATAGGATTATATTTTCGTGACTGCCAGAAATGACACAACGGCCTTTATTGTTTTTATCATCAGTAACTATAACGTCCATATATAGTCCGCGCATTTCTGAAACCAATTCAACGTGAACTATTCCGGAGTCATTTAACTTCTTGGCTTCTTTAAGCCATTCATCTGTCATTCCTTCAAGTAGAGTTAAAGAAGGATTTTCTGCGGGAGATAAAGAGCCTAGGGCTGCTGCTAAAGTTATCCCTCTTTGCCCACCTGTGCCAGGAATTCCTACTTCCATAGCATTTTTTAATAGGTTAGTGGAGAGTCTTAACAAGATTTTCGTTGTTTTCCCAGAAGTCAGTCTTTTTGCTTTACATGCTCCTAGAGCTATCGCTATAGGTTCAGTACAGCCTAGAGCAGCCTTAAGGTCTAATTTTAAAGTTCTTTCTAGTTGTTTAAGACTCATAATTCCCCCCTATATTCAGGCTAAAGTATATGGATTGCAAGTGTCGTTAGGCATCGAGCAATCCATTGGTTATAGCAGATTTATAAATTAAAAATTATCGAAACCGCCACTGAAAGCGTCTTTCTTTTCTTCTACTTTGTTTTCTATCTTTTCTTTGATAGCTTCAGTTGCTTTGTTTATGCTGTTTTCTACTTTTTCAGAAATATTGGCTTTTACATCTTCAAGCTTTTGTTCAACCTTAGTGGATTCAGCAGGAACTGGTTTTTCTGCTTTAGTTTCAGTAGTTGCTTCAACTTTAGAGGGTTCAACAGGAGAAGCTTTTTCTGCTTTAGTTTCAGTAGTTGCTTCAACTTTAGCGGGTTCAACAGGAGAAGCTTTTTCTGCTTTAGTTTCAGTAGTTGCTTCAACTTTAGCGGGTTCAACAGGAGCAACTTCTTCTGCTTTGGTTTCAGTAGTTGCTTCAACTTTAGCGGGTTCAACAGGAGCAGCTTCTTCTGCTTTTGTTTCTGTTTTTTCTTCAACTTTAGCAGGTTCGGCAGGAACCGGGGTTTCAGTTTTGTTTTCAGTCGTTGCTTCTACTTTGGCTGGTTCTGTTGGTTTAGCTTCTTCTTTCTTTTCTGTTGCAGCTGGAGCATCAAAAGAATCAAAGCCGCCTTCAAAACCTGTTGATGCATCTGATTTCGGTTCTTCGGTCTTGGATTCTACAACCTTAGCTGGCTCAGAAGCTTTTGGCTCTTCTTTCTTTTCTGCGGGAGCAGGGGTGTCGAAAGTATCGAATCCGCTAGAAGCAGCCGGCTTAGCTTCTTCTTTCTTTTCAGCAGGTGCAGGAGTTGAATCAAAAGAATCGAAACCTGCATCAAATCCGCCAGAAGTAGCGGGTTTCGCGTCTTCCTTCTTTTCAGTAGGTGCAGGAGTTGAATCGAATGAGTCGAAACCTCCGCCGAAGCCAGAATCGAATCCACCAGAAGTGTCAGACTTAGTTTCTTCTTTTTTGTCTGTAGCTGGAGTTGATTCAAAGGAGTCAAAACCTCCGCCGAAGCCAGAATCGAATCCACCAGAAGTGTCAGATTTAGTTTCTTCTTTTTTGTCTGTAGCAGGAGTTGAATCGAAAGAGTCAAATCCGCCGCCGAAGCCTGAGTCAAAGCCACCGGAAGTAGCTGGTTGGGTTTCTTTCTTATCTGTTGCTGGTGTGTCAAAACCATCGCTGAAATCTGAATCAAAGCCACTTGTGGCTGCTGACTTTACTGGTTTGCTGGTAGCAGGTGCAGTTGTTGTCTGAGCTGCGGGTTTTGAGCCTTTATCTGTATCTGTTGTCGAAGTTTTTACACGAAGCATATCTTCATCTGTTGGTAATATTATATCTTCTGTTCCTAATAAAGGATCGTCGAAGATTGAGCTGGAATTTTGTTTTGATTCATACAAGTCTTCAGTGTCCTGCATTCCTCTAACAATGGCATAAGCTTTTCGGTTACTCAATTCTTTCGGATTCAGGCCAATGATTTCTTGAATTTTAGGAGAATAATTTACTGTTAAACCAGCTATTACAACTGCAACCATGCTCATTAGTTTTATAAGAATATTCAATGAAGGTCCAGCTGTATCTTTGAATGGATCGCCTACCGTGTCGCCAACGACAGCAGCTTTATGATTTTCAGATCCTTTTCCGCCAAATTGCCCTGATTCAATATATTTTTTTGCATTATCCCAAGCGCCGCCTGCATTCGACATCATAATTGCCAAAACAAAACCAGTAGAAAGTCCACCGGCCAGCATACCTATTACTCCGGCTACTCCAAGCAACAAACCTACTAATATAGGTATAATAATTGCTAAAAGACTTGGAACAACCATTTCTTTTTGGGCGCCTTGAGTAGATATAGCAACACAAGAGGCGTAGTCTGCTTTGGCATTTGGTTCGCCTTTCAGCAAGCCAGGAATTTCTTTAAATTGTCTTCTGACTTCTTCAACCATGCTGTGAGCAGCTCTTCCAACCGCTTTCATTGTCATAGCACAGAAAACAAATACAAGCATAGAACCAATAAAAATACCGGTTAATACTACAGGATTCATGAGATTTACATTATAGTAGCTCATGAAGTCATACAATGTGGCTTTATCTATTTCAATGCCTGTATCTGGAGTGGGGAATATTAATTTATTTAATGGGTCTCCACTGAATTTTGCTATTCTTAATAAGGCCATTCTGATTTCTTCAAGGTAAGCTCCTATGAGAGCTAATGCAGTTAGTGCTGCTGAACCTATTGCAAAACCTTTGCCTGTTGCTGCGGTTGTATTGCCAAGAGAATCAAGAGCATCTGTTCTTTTTCTTACTTCTGGAGACATTCCAGACATTTGTGCATTTCCACCGGCATTATCTGCTATAGGACCATAAGCATCTGTTGCTAAGGTTATTCCCAAAGTGGAAAGCATACCAACTGCGGCAATTCCTATTCCATAAAGCCCCATGGCAGGATTAGTAAAACCGTTTGCAAAACCATAGGAGAGTAAGATTGCTATACAGACTGTTATTACTGGTATTGCTGTAGAAAGCATACCGGTTGAAATGCCTTCTATTATTACTGTGGCAGAACCTGTTGTTGCTTGTTCTGCTATATTTGCTGTTGGCTGGTAATCTTCCGAAGTATAGTAGTTTGTTGCCCAGCCGATAATTATTCCAGCCATTAAACCAGTAACTATGGAACCAAATATTTCAAAATGTCCTGGTAGTAAGGATCTTACTAATGCAACACTAGTTATTGCTGTAAAGAATGCAGCAAAATTAACTCCATAGTTTATTGATTCCATCAATTCTTTCTGGTTTGCTTCTTCTTTTGTATTGATTTTATAGGTTCCAAAAATTGAGAATACTATTCCTATACCCGCTATTGTCATTGGAAGCAAAATAGAATTTAGTTGTAGACTTTGAAGCTCTGGGGTATTGAAAGCGGCTGCACCTAGAGCTGCTGTAGCAAGTATTGAACCGCAGTAAGATTCGTATAAGTCAGCTCCCATGCCAGCAACGTCACCAACGTTATCGCCAACGTTATCAGCTATACAAGCTGGATTTCTTGGGTCATCTTCCGGAATGCCGGCTTCTGTTTTCCCAACAAGGTCAGCTCCAACATCGGCTGCTTTAGTAAATATTCCACCGCCAACTCTTGCGAAAAGAGCTTGAGAACTAGCACCCATGCCAAATGTGAGCATGATTGTAGTTACTTCTGTATAATTATTAACAGCAAAAATACTTTCTTTAAATAATTCTTTGTTGTTTAATACGTAGTTTAGTATTTTCCACCAAATTGAAATATCTAAAAGACCAAGACCAACTACAACAAACCCCATAACGGCACCACTTCTAAAAGCTATTTGAAGTGCAGAATTTAAAGAGATACCTGCAGCGGCAGCAGTTCTATTGCTCGCACTTGTTGCGGTTTTCATTCCTAAATAGCCAGAAATAGCTGAAAAGAAACCACCTGTTAAAAAGGCTATTGGAGTCCATGGGCTTTGAACTTCAAGTACAAAAGCTAAAAAAGCAAAAAATGCAAAAGCTATTATGAAAAATAATCCAACAATCTTATATTGTGCTAAAAGATAGGATTTTGCTCCTTCTTTAACATACCCAGCAATTTCTTGTGATTTTTCACTTCCTGGGTCAGATTTCATCATGCTTGCATAAAAATAATATGAATAAACCAGCGCCATTACTGAACCTATCGGTGCCAGCCAAAATAATTGCGTAGCTTCCACTTGAATCTCCTTTAAGAGGTTTTAGCCTTTAAAATATAATAGTTCTCTTAATAATATCGCACATACAGATTCAAGGCAATTATATTTTTAATAAGATTTAAGATGTAAGACCAAAAGTTGAGATATGAGATATGAGATTTAAGATATAAGATATAAGATTTAAGATGTAAGATGTAAAGTGTAAGAATTAAGATTTGAGAATTGAGAGAGTAGAGTAGCTTCTCTAAGCGAGGCTTAGCGAGGGTGTGGGATACACTTCTCAGGGAGGAGGGACAGCTTAGCTTTTAGCAGATTTCCACAGTTCAATGCCTTGTTTTAGTCTAGATAATCCATCTTCAATAAGTTTTTTGGGGCAGGCGGTATTAAGGCGCAAGAAAAAGCGCCCGTTGCCACCATACTGAGTGCCGTTGGAAAGGAATAAACCAGTTTTTTCTCTAATAAAATCAGCTAGTTTTATGCTGTCGCCAGATATTTTAGAGCAATCAAGCCAGAGTAGGTAAGTCGCTTCAGAATTAACTACGTAAATATCAGGAATATTATTTGATATGTATTCTTTTATTCTATTTTTGTTTTCTTTAATATATTTTCTTAAAGCATCAAGCCAGTTTTCACCTTTTGTAAAAGCGGCTATTGCTGCTTCAACAGCAAATGCATTTGGCTCTGCAACTTCGTCTGTATTTAACGCCCGCCACATTTTGTGGTTTAATTCTGAATTCGGAACCATTACCGCTGCAGTATGCAGACCAGCAATATTAAAACATTTTGTTGGAGCAATACAGGTAACACTTATATTTGCACAGGTTTCAGAAACAGAGGCAAATGGAACGTATTCTTTGTCTGGGTCTGTTATGTCGCAGTGTATTTCGTCTGAAATAACTTTGACATTATATTTTGAGCACAGTTCCCCAATTCTTGCCAGAGTCTCTTTATTCCAGATTTTCCCGACTGGATTATGAGGATTGCAGAGAATCATCAATGTTGTCTGCGGGTCAGAAAGCTTTTCTTCTAAATCACTCCAGTTGATAGAATATTCCCCATTTGAATAGGCTAGGGGAGACTCAAGAATATTTCTTCCGTTATTTCTAATAGAATTGCAGAATATATTGTAGACAGGAGTTTGAATAAGAACATTTTCAGCAGCAGTTGTCAGTTTTCTGACAGCAGTAGAAATTGCGGGAACAACACCTGTACAGAATATCAGATTTTCTTTGTTGATTTCAAAGTCGTGACGTTTTTTCCACCAATATTGATAGGCTTTGTACCATTCTTCAGGAATATATGTATAACCAAAAATCCCGTTATTCAATCTTTTCTGCAGGGCTTCTATTATTTCAGGAGCAGCCTGAAAATCCATGTCGGCAACCCACATAGGTAGTTCGTTTTCTTTGCAGTCGCCCCATTTGCATGAAAAGGTGTTTCTTCTGTCTGTAATACTGTCAAAATCGTATTTGTTCATTATATATACCTGTTAAATGCTTTATATAAAAAGATTTTAGCTTTTTACTATAATCTGAGTTTTTGATGGGTCTACTTTATCTTTTTCAATAATTAATTCTTTTATGCTTTCAGCACGAATAATGCCGCTGGTTGGGTTTAAAACACTGTCGATGCTGTTGTCTATTTGGGCATCTACAGTAGAATATTCAAAGGCAAGAGTTGTATTAATAAGCCTGCAGTTTTTCATTATAAGATTTTCTATGTAACAAAGGCCTTGAAGACTTTCAATGGTGCAGTTTATGAATGTTAAGTTTTTGGAATTCCAGCCTAGATATTCGCCTAATATATAAGAATCGCTGACAGTAACGTTTTCAGCATTCCAAAAAGCATCTTTAGAGAGTAGACGACTATTCTTTACTTTTAAGTTTTTGCCACCGTCAAAGGGATAATTCCCGTCTAAGGAAAGGTTATCTATCTCCATATCAGTAGAATTCATGGCAAAGTAGTTCCCTTTTGCCTGAATGTTGTTAAGCTTTACGTTTTTACAGTGCCAAAGAGTTTCGGCAGCATCTGGGAAAAATACATTGCTTAATTCTACGCCGTCACATCTTCTAAAGTTCTTTGGTGCTTCTATAATAGAGTTTGTTACTTTTACGTTATTGGTATACCATACACCAGCTCTGGCCATTTCAAGCCAGTTTGTTTTGTCTGCTGTTACATTGCTGCAATACCATAGAGGGTATTTCCATTTGAATACGCTTTTAATAAGTTCTATATTGTGACTTTCTTTCAGCGGAGATTCACCGTCATGAAAAATGCAGTCAATAAGTTTCAGATCATTTGATTTAAAAAGGGCTCGTTCGCCTTCAAACATCTGCTGTATTATTTCTTTTTTCATTTGTTATCCCCTTAAAAACTTATTAATAGTATAATTTAACATAATGTCAGCATCTTTTTAAAGTTAAATTTTTTTAAGTTGTAAAAAGAAGATTTTTATAGAATTTTTGGTTTTTAACTGTTAGAGTAAGCAAATGGATAAAAATCAGAATAAAAATCAGAATAAAAATCAGAATAAAAATAGAATCAGAAATATAACTCTTAATGGATTAATGTTGGCTGTTATTGTGGCTTTACAAGCAGTAAATCTTCCTAATTTGCTTACCGGTATGATTGTAAACAGTATCTTAGTTTTCGTTTCTGTTTTTTCTGGAATAAAATCAGCTGTTTTACTCTGTTTTTTGAGCCCTTTCTGCGGTTTCCTTACTGGTCATGTTCCCGTGTTAATGTATCCTGTATTAC
>JAEEGL012962367.1_pt1 | contig 11483 bp, 9 predicted proteins | sample 9134231 | NCBI WGS metagenome assembly JAEEGL01 (sample SAMN16246548, study PRJNA631951) | gut metagenome | biome: gut microbiome; feature: rumen; material: fiber-attached | host: Bos | place: Iran: Karaj | collected 2018-10
CGAGGGCGAGAAAGCGGCCGAGCCAGAGCCCGCCGTCCAATGCGAGAATATGTCCGACGACCGTTAGGCCCGGCCAGCCGGGCCGAAAAGGGAGGAGTTGCGAGCGAGGCGGGCGCAGCGAGAGCGGCCGCCCGAGCGCTTCGGCACCCGGAGGCGTTACCCGGCGGTGGAGCAGCGAAGCAAATCCGGCACCCGGAGACGTTACCCGACGGCTAGGAAACCGTCGCTTCAAAAGCCCACCGGGATAACGGCGAAGGGTGCATAGCGCGAGGGCGGAAAAGCGGCTGAGCCAGAGCCCGCCGCCTCGTGCGAGAACATGTCTGACGACCGTTAGGCCCGGGAACCGGGACTAAAAGGGAGGAGTTTCGAGCAAGGCGGGCGAAGCGAAAGACGCCGCCCCCGCGCTTCGGCACCCGAAGGCGTTACCCGGTGCTGGAGCAGCGCAGCAAATCCGGCACCCGGAGACGTTATCCGGTGCTGGAGCAGCGCTTTATCAGACAATCTCCGAATACGTGCCCAGGTACTTGAAGTTTTCTTCGCAATGTTCCAGTTCGCTGATGAGCGAGGCAAACTTGTCGTCGTAGATAGACAATTCGATGTCGAAGTAAAACATAAACTCGAAATCGCGATTGGGAATAGGACGGCTCTCAAGCTTGACGAGATTGGCACCAGTGGCGTTGAACCGCGACAGCACACCATACAGCGACCCAGGCTTATTCGAGATGACCATCATGATGCTGGTGCGGTCGGCACCGGGATAGATGCGCGCATCTTTCGAGATGCAGATAAACCGCGTGTGATTGCCGTCGTAGTTCTGGATCTGCTCGTTGAGAATCTCCATGTTATACAGCTCCACACAGCTCCGCGACGAGATAGAGGCGCTGGTGCGGGATTCGTCCTTCGCGACCCGCTGCGCAGCGATGGCAGTGTTCTCGACCGGCACCACCTGCACATCTTTGAGCGAACCGAGAAACTGCGAGCACTGCGTGATAGCCTGCGGATGCGAATAGATAACCTTGACATCCTTTATCTGAGTGCCGCGGGCGCCCAGCAGCAGGTGGTCAATCTTGATACGCGTGGAACGCACGATGTGGACATTGTACTTGATGAGCAGATCGTAGATCTCGTTTACCGAACCGGCCGTCGAGTTCTCGATGGGCAGCACCCCATACTGGCACATGCCGCCGGTGACCATGCGGATGACACCTTCGAACGAGTTGTTGAACATGATTTCGGGCACCTCGAAGATACGCTCAGCCGCCGCCTGCGAATAGGCACCCTCGCGGCCCTGGCACGCCACGACAGCCCGCTTGGGGAACTGTTCAGGCTTGGAATGAATCAGCGTAGATATTTCGTTATAAAGCAGGGAATCCTTCTCTTTGTGCATGGCTTCGTAGGCCTTGCTGATATGGAACATCGAACGGTAAAGAGCACGTCCGAAATCCTCGAGCGCCGGCGGCATGGCCTTGGATATACGCGCAAGCACCTCGCGCTCGCGGGACGATGAATTGACAGGCTGCCCGTTGGCCCGCTTGTATTCGCCGACCTGGTCGACAATCTGCATGCGCTGCACAAAGAGGCGGCAGAGTTCGTCGTCGATACGGTCGATTTGCTGTCTGTAGTCTTGAAGATCCATATTCCTGATTATTAATATTCTACTACTTGATAAAGGCCGCCCAGCCGTTCGAAGTCGGCATAGAAGGACGGATAGGATTTGGTGATGCACCCGGCATCGCCGATGAGGGTTTCCTGTTGCATGACCGCCGCCATGACCGCGGCTGCCATGGCCATGCGGTGGTCATGGTGCGGGTCTGTCCGGACAGGTGTTCCGGAGGGTTGCCGGGACGGGTTGCCGTACACGGTCAGCGTGTCGTCGCCGACAGTGGAGCGGATGCCGAAAGCATCCAGCAGTTCGACGATGGAAGCCAGCCGGTCGCTCTCCTTGAGCCGGAGCCGGCCCACGCCAGTGAAACGGGTCTCCCCTGCCGCCCGTGCCGCCGCGACGGCCAGTACGGGCACCAGGTCGGGGGTGTCAGCACAGTCGGTCTCCGCCCCGCGAAGCACCGACGGAAGAGCCGTGATTCTCCCGGATTCTATGATGAATTGCGCGCCCATGGCCCTGAGGATGTCCATCATGCGGCGGTCGCCCTGCACCGTGCCGGCATAGTCCAGCCCCATGAGGGTCAGGGGCTGTGTCCCGGCGGCACCGGCCGCCAGCCAGAACGCCGCACCGGACCAGTCGCCTTCGACAGTCAGGTTATCTACAGCAGAATAATGCTGTCCCTCAGGTACTTCGATAGCATCAGCGGTATAGCGCACCTCGATACCGAAGCGGCGCATCGTCTGCACGGTCATGTCGATGTAGGGGGCGCTCTCCACCCGCCCCGTCAGCTCGATGCGGCCGCCTTCGGCGGTCAGCGGCAGAGCGAGCAGCAGGCCGGAGATGAACTGCGAGGAGACGTCTGCGGCCAGGCGGAAGGTACCGCCCCGCATCTGTCCGGACAGCATCAGCGGCATCGCGCCCTGCGGGGAAAGTACGGCGCCATGTTCAACCATGCGTTCGTACAGCGGTGAAAGCGGGCGCTCCGGAAGGCGGCCGCTCCCCACGAAACAGGCGGTGCGGCCGAGGGCGGCTGTCACAGGCAGCAGGAACCGCAGGGTCGATCCGCTTTCGCGGCAGTCGAGCGTCACATTGTGACGTACCTTTGTTATCGGCTGGACGTTGTAACAGACTCCGTTCTGGCTTATCTCCGCACCCAGCGCGTTCAGGCAGCCGGCCGTTGCCCGGATGTCGTCGTTCACCATATCGCAACGGATGGTGCACGGACGGTCCGAGAGCGCCGCGCAGATCAGCGCGCGGTGGGCGGCCGACTTGGAAGGCGGCGGGGTGACTTGTCCGCCGAGCGGACCATTGACGCGGACAATCATGAAGCGGTGGCTTTAAGCAGTTCGAGCGCCCGGGACACGGGCATCTTATACAATCCGCAATGGCCTATCCGTTCTGGCAGCACCAGCGTGATGGTATCCGGCAGACGCTTCTTGTCGTTCAGCATCACGTCGAAAAGTTCTTCGGCCGTATAGGGGCATGACAAGTCGAAACCGTAGCGCAGCAGCGTATCGCGGATGGGGGCCGTGAAATCGCCGAGGCCCATGGCCGCGCCCATGCGGGCCGCCCGGAGCATGCCCTTCGCCACTGCGCTGCCGTGCGAAACGGTAAATCCACTCAGTTGTTCGATGGCATGGCCGACCGTATGGCCGAAATTGAGCAGCTGCCTGGTGCCGCGGTCGAATTCGTCGGCGCCGACCACGTCGCGCTTGAGTTCCACGCAACGCCGGATGACAGCCTGCATATCCTGTACGGGCGGCACGGATACCGCCGAGAAAAGATCCTCATCGAGGATGACGCCGTATTTCACGACCTCCGCAAAGCCGTCGCGCAGGATGTCCGGCGGCAGCGTGTCGAGGGTCTTCGTATCGCAGAGTACGAGCGACGGCTGATGGAACGCGCCGGCCAGGTTCTTGCCGGCCGGAATGTCCACGGCGGTTTTGCCGCCTACGGAACTGTCCACCGCCGCGAGCAGCGTCGTCGGTATCTGGACGCAGGGCACGCCGCGCAGGAACACCGCCGCGGCGAATCCGCCCATGTCGCCGGGTACGCCGCCGCCGAGCGCGATGACGGCATCGCCCCGGGTGAGACGGTGCTCTGCCATGAAGTCTAGGAAGGAGGCCATCACGCCAAGGTTCTTGCTGCCTTCGCCGTGCGGAAAGACAAACTTGCAGGCGTCCAGTCCGGCAGCCGCCAGCGACCGGAGCACCCGTCCGCCATACAGCGCGTCCACGGTGTCGTCGGTCAGCACGGCCGGACGGCACGTCCCCAGCACCCGGCGCACCTGCTCCCCGGCTGCATCGAGAAGGCCTTCGCCAATCAGGATGTCATAGTCTTTCGAGGCTTTTACGCTCACTTTGCAGATATGCTCCATCGTCGTGCAGGATTGTTTATTGTAACTATACTATTGTTTTTCAGACATTTCCTTAGCCAGACGGCCGTCGCGCAAGAGTGTGCGGAGCCGGTCGGCGTCCCCGGCGCGCATGGCGTCGCGGTATTCGGTGAGATGGCCGATGATGGTGTCGAGTTCCTCGAGCAGAAACTCCTTATTCTCGAGGAACAGCTCGGTCCACATGTTTTCGTTGAGCCAGGCCACCCGGGTGAGGTCGCGGAAGCTGCCGGCGCTGTAGCCTTTCTGGTTCAGGGCCGACGGACTCTTGATATAGGCGTTCGAGACCACGTGCGCAAGCTGCGAGGTGAAGGCGATCATGCGGTCGTGCTGTACGGCGTCGGTAACGACATGCCGCTTGAAACCCAGCGGCGCGAGCAGACGCTTGACGCGGTCCAGGAGCTCGATGTCGTCGTGACGGTCGGGCACGATGATCATCGGCGCACCGACGAACATGGTGGCCTTGGAATATTTGAAGCCGGACATGTGCGTGCCGGCCATGGGATGCCCGCCGACGAACGTGAACCCGTGTGCGCGGGCGAGCCGGAAGCCGGCTTCGCAGACCACGCGCTTGATGCCGCAGTCGTCGATGACGATGCCCGCTTTGTTGAACAGGTCGGCCTTTGCGGTGAGGTAATCCACGGCCGCGGCGGGGCATACCGCCAGATGCACGATGTCGCACAGAGCGAGCATCGCATCGTCGAGTACAGCGTTCACCACACCCGAAATCATGGCGTACTGAAGGATGGCCCGGTCGGTGTCGAAGCCGACCACCGTCCAGCCGGCCGCCTGGTAAGCCTTGGCGATGGAACCGCCTATCAGGCCCAGCCCGACCACGCCGACCGTCCCTTTGAAGGTCTGTCCGGATGTCTCCTGAATGTTACCGTCGTTTGTCATCGGGTCTGTTTTCCAATAATTTCACGGATGCTGCGCACTTTGCCGTACACGGTGTCGAACTGGGCCGGCGTGATAGACTGGGCCCCGTCACAGAGGGCGTGTTCGGGGTCGTTGTGCACTTCGATGATGAGGCCGTCGGCGCCGGCGGCCGTGGCGGCCATCGACATCGGCTCCACCAGGCGCGCCTTGCCGGTGGCATGGCTCGGATCGACGATGACCGGCAGGTGCGAGAGTTCCTTCAGCATCGGAATGGCCGACAGGTCGAGCACGTTGCGTGTATAGGTGTCGTAGCTGCGGATGCCGCGCTCGCACAGGATGACGTTCTCGTTGCCGCCCGACATGATGTATTCGGCGCTCATCAGCAGTTCCTTGAGGGTGCTGGCCAGGCCGCGCTTGAGCAGGATGGGATGTTTGGAGCGGCCGAGTTCCTTGAGCAGTTCGAAGTTCTGCATGTTGCGGGCACCGACCTGGATCAGGTCGACGTCTTCGAACATGTCCAGATGGCTGGCGCTCATGATTTCGGTCACGATGGGCAGCCCCGTGGCTTCGCGGGCTTTGCGGAGCAGCTCCAGGCCTTCACCCCGGAGGCCCTGGAAATCGTAGGGCGACGTGCGGGGCTTGAAGGCGCCGCCGCGCAGCAGTGTGGCACCGGTGGCCTTGACGGCCCGTGCAATGCCGACAATCTGTTCTTCCGACTCGACGGAACAGGGACCGGCGATGACCGCGAAGTGGCCGCCGCCGATAAGCACTTTGTTCTCGCCCGACCCGATTTCGACGACCGTATCCTGCGGATGGAAACGCCGGTTGGCACATTTGAAGGGTTCGCTGATGCGGGTGACATGCTCGATGATGTCGAGCCCGCTGAGCAGGTCGATGTCGATTCTGCTGGTATCGCCGATGAGGCCGATGACGGTCTGGTACTCACCTTCCGAAAGATGGACGCCCACGCCCTGGTTTTTCAACCAGGCAATCAGATTGTTCTTCTGGACTTCCGTCACACCGTTTTTCAGTACTGCAATCATTTCTCAGTTGTTTTTCATTCAATAAAAAAGGCCCGAACCAATGTCCGGGCCTCGTTTGTTCTATGTCTGCAACGCATACGACAATCTTACCCGGCTATCTCAGTCTGGCAAAATAATAATAAAAATAGAAGTATGCGTTGTTTTTTGTTCTCATATCGGGCGCAAAGGTATGCAATCCATGCATTCGTTGTTCACGCGGCACGTCTTTGTTTTGCAATTTTTTTCAAATAATGCGGCCGGGAACCTGCAACCTGTCATGGCCGTGCCTCATTCCCACTCTATTGTCGAAGGCGGCTTCGACGAGATGTCGTAGCAGACGCGGTTCACGCCTTTCACCTGGTTGATGATGTCGTTGCTCACCCGGGCAAGGAAATCGTAAGGCAGCCGCGCCCAGTCGGCCGTCATGGCATCGGTGCTGGTGACGGCACGCAGGGCCACCGCGCGTTCGTAGGTGCGCTCGTCGCCCATGACGCCCACGCTCCGGACATCCGACAGCAGGATGGTACCCGCCTGCCAGACCGTGTCGTACAACGGCACTTCGACGCCGTCCCGCTCTACTTTCCAGCTGCGCAGCGCCCGGACGTACACGTCGTCGGCGTCCTGCAGCACGCGGACTTTCTCGGGGGTGATTTCGCCCAGGATGCGCACGGCCAGACCCGGCCCCGGGAACGGATGGCGCGTGATGAGGTGCTCCGGCATGCCGAGTTCGCGGCCCACGCGGCGCACTTCGTCCTTGAAAAGCCATCGCAGCGGCTCGCACAGCCGCAGGTTCATGCGCTCCGGCAGTCCGCCCACGTTGTGGTGGCTCTTGATGACCTTGCCGGTGATGTTCAGGCTTTCGATGCGGTCGGGATAGATGGTGCCCTGGGCCAGCCAGCGGGCGTCGGATATCTTGCGCGCCTCGGCTTCGAACACTTCGATGAAACAGGCTCCGATGATGCGGCGCTTGGCTTCCGGCTCATGTACGCCGGCCAGGCGTCCGAAGAACAGGGATGACGCATCGACGCCGACCACCTGCAGGCCGAGTCCGCCATAGTCGCGCATGACATCGCGGAATTCGTTCTTGCGCAGCATGCCGTGATCGACGAAGATGCACGTCAGGCGGTCGCCGATGGCGCGGTGCAACAGAACGGCTGTCACCGACGAATCGACACCGCCCGAAAGGCCGAGGATGACGCGGTCGTTGCCCAGCGTCTCGCGCAGTTCGGCCACGGTCGATTCGACGAAACTGGCCGGGCTCCACAGTCCGCGGCTGCCGCAGATGTCCACGACAAAGTTCCTGAGCAACTGCGTACCTTGCAGGGTATGAAAGACTTCCGGATGGAACTGCACGCCCCAGAGGGGCTCGTCTCCGGCCTGGTACGCGGCGTTTTTCACCGTGGCCGTCGAGGCGATGCGCCGGAATCCGGCCGGCAGCCGGGTGATGGTGTCGCCGTGGCTCATCCAGACCTGCGTCCGGTCGTCGAGGCCCTTGAAAAGCGGATTCTGACGGTCCTCGATGTCGAGCATGGCCCGGCCGTACTCACGCGTGCCTTCGGGCTCCACGCTGCCGCCATAGGTCTGTGCCATGAGTTGCGCACCATAGCAGATGCCCAGCACCGGCACACGGCCCCGGATGGCACCCAGGTCGGTCTTGAAGGCGTTCTCGCCATAGACACTGAGCGGCGATCCGCTCAGGATGACGCCGATGACCGACGGGTCGTCGGCCGGGAACTTGTCGTACGGCAGGATTTCGCAAAAGGTGTTGAATTCCCGCACCCGGCGTCCGATGAGCTGGGTGGTCTGGGAACCGAAGTCGAGTATGATGATTTTCTGTTGCATTTATATCTGGCTAGGATCTGTGGTTTCTTCTGGTTCACCGGTACCGGCATACTGGTCGCGGTCACGCCGATAGGCGTACAGGTCGGTGGGATAGCAGCCCGTGAAACACGCGGTGCAGAGTTCGCTGCGGCCGGAGGCGCTGAACAGGGCTTCCTTCGACAGGAAATACAGTGAATCGGCACCGATGAAGGCGCGGATCTGTTCGACCGAATGGCCGGCACCGATGAGTTCGTCGTAGGTGCCGGTATCGACGCCGTAATAGCACGGGAAGGCATACTTGGGGCTGGCGATGCACACATGCACCTCGGTGGCGCCCGCCTCGCGCAGCATCGCGACGATCCGCCGCGACGTCGTGCCGCGCACGATGGAATCGTCGATGAGGATGATCCGCTTGCCGCTGACCACGCTCCGCACGGGCGACAGTTTCATCCGCACGCCTTTGTCGCGCAGGGTCTGGGTCGGTTGGATGAAGGTCCGGCCCACATACTTGCTCTTGAGCAGCCCCATCTCGTACGGCAGGCCGGCGGCTTCGGCATAGCCCATGGCGGCGCTCAGGCTCGAATCGGGCACGCCGACCACCATATCCGCTTCCACAGGATGTTCCTGATATAGCAGTTTACCTGTTTTCTTCCTGAAAACATGCACGTTGCATCCTTCGATGTCACTGTCTGGCCGGGCAAAATAGATGTATTCCATCACGCACATGTCGTGCCGTTTGAACGCCGAATAGTGCATGCTCCGGAGGCCCCGGCTGTCGATGGTGACCACCTCTCCGGGCTCCACGTCCCGCAGGAATTCCGCGCCGATGGCGTCGAACGCGCAGGTTTCGCTGGCCACGGCATATCCGCCGCCGAGACGTCCGATGGACAGCGGGTGGAATCCGTATTTGTCGCGGCAGGCATAGATGCGGCCGGCCGTCATGATGACCATCGAGAAGGCGCCTTCGACCATGTTCAGCGCCTCCATGATGTTGTATATCCGGTGATCTTCCGACCGGTCTTTCTTGATGAGATGGGCGAAAAGTTCGCTGTCGGACGTGGTCTGGAACAGGCTGCCGTGCCGTTCAAGACTGGTCCGGAGTTCTTCCGAATTGATGATGTTGCCGTTGTGGGCAAGCGCAAAATTGCCGGCACTGTGCTTGAATACGAAGGGCTGTATGTTCTCCGGGCCGCCGACCTGGGTGGTCGGATAGCGGACATGCCCGATGGCCATCGAGCCGGGCAGCGCCGCCAGCGCCGCGCCGTCGAAGACTTCGCTCACCAGGCCGCGTCCTTTGTGGAGGTGCATCTCGCCGCCGCCTTCGGCGGTGACGATGCCGCACCCCTGCTGCCCCCGGTGCTGGAGGCTGTGCAGGCCGTAATAGGCCAGCTGTGCCGCCTCGGGTACGCCGTAAACGGCCAGCACACCGCACTCTTCGTGCAATGAACGGTCGCCGGTATCAATCATTTTTCGCATGGTTACAGAGTCTGTCATATACTTCCTGATAGGCCGCGATGATATCGCCCATGTCGCGCCGGAAACGGTCGCGGTCGAGCCGGCGTCCGCTCTCCAGGTCCCACAGCCGGCAGGTGTCGGGACTGATTTCGTCGGCCACCACGATCTCGCCCGCCGCGGTGCGTCCGAACTCCAGCTTGAAATCGACAAGCCGGATGCCGCACGCACGGAACAAGCCGTCCAGTACGTCGTTCACCCGGTAGGCCACGTCGCACATGATGTCCAACTCCGCCCGGTCGGCGATGCCCATGGCGACGGCATGATGGCGGTTGATGAGCGGATGGTCGAGCGCTTCGTTCTTGTAGCTCAGTTCGATGACAGGTTCGCGGAATATGGTTCCTTCGGCCTGTCCCAGCCGGCGGACAATCGAACCCGCCGCCACGTTGCGCACCACCAGGCGCAGCGGAATCATCCAGAGTTTCTGGCAAAGCTGCTCCCGGTCGTTCAGGATTTCGATAAAATGAGATGATACGCCCTGTGCCTGCAAGGTCTGGAAAAGCAAGGCCGAAATGCGGTTGGCCAGGATGCCTTTGCCTGCGATCCGGGCCCGTTTGATACCGTGATAAGCCGTAGCCATATCCTTGAAGTGGAGGACGATGCGGTCTGGCCGGTCCGTAGCATAGACGGCCTTGGTATGTCCTTCGAGCATTTTATCCCGTTTCTCCATCTGACGCTTTTTTTATGACGCTGCCGCCCCTCTCCGGGTGGACATGCCGTAAAAAACACCCTGCCTCCGAAGCAGTTTTTCCGGTACAAAAATAAGAGAAAATGCATCCGCAGGTATCCGGACGAGAAGAATAATCAACGTCGCATCGTAAAATGGCTGTGAATCAGTCAATGGCTACGATGCAGGTCTGTCGGAACCTCCTTCGGCTACGCCTCTGAAAGCCCGTTCGCCAACTCCCCTGACGGTTCCTTCGGCTACGCCTTTGGCAACTCCTCCGGTGGATTCTTCGGCAACGCCCCGGAGGGTTCCTCTGGCAACCCTTCCGACGGCTCCGTCAACGGTTCCTTCGACGGTTCTTTTGGGGGCAATTCAAACGGTTCATCCAACGACTCCTCCGACGATGCCAGCCCGCGGATCTGCCGGTCGGGCGTCACGCCGAGCTTCTTGAGGTGTTCTATCCGGCCCATCACGTTGCCCCGGCCGGTGTAGAGCCGGCGCTTGGCGGTGGCATAGCTTTCGGCCAGGTCGCCGATGCGTTTCTCCATGTCGAGGAAGGTCTCAGAAAAGCCGGCCACTTTGTCGTACAGGTCGGAGGCCGTCCGGACGATGGTGTCCACATTGCGGTTCTGCCGGTCGTTCTGCCACAGATTGTAGGCCAGCTGAAGCGCCATGAGCAGGTTGCCGGGCGACAGGATGACGATGCGTTTGCGGTACGCATAGGCGCTCAGACCGGCGTCCTGCCGCATCGCGGCGATGTAGCTGCTTTCGTTCGGGATGAACATCAGCACGTACCCGATGGCGTGGGGCACGGCCTTGTCGTAGGCTTTCGCCGCGAGTTCGTCCACATGGGTGCGGACACTCTTCAGATGCTCCTTCAGCAGCTGTTCCCGCTCCGGCCCGTCTTCGGCAGCCACCGCCGCGGCATAGGCTGTCAGCGAGACCTTGGCATCGACCACGACACACCGGTCGCCCGGAAAACGTACAATGACGTCGGGCCGCAGCAAATGTCCCGCTTCATCGCGTACCTGCTCCTGCACGAGGAACTCCTCGTTCCGGCGCAGTCCGCTCGACTCCAGCATGCGTTCCAGCACCATCTCGCCCCAGTCTCCCTGGGTCTTGCTCTCGCCCTGGAGCGCCCGCGCCAGCTGCTCGGCGTCCGAGCCGATCTTCAGGGTCTGCTCCCGGAGCGACGAAACCATCTGCTGCTGCTCCTGCTGGAAGAGTTTCAGGGTGTTTTCGAAAACGGATTCTATCTCTTTCTTGTCCACTTCCTGACGGGTGCGGGTCTCGTCCACCGATTTCCTGAAGTCGGCGAACTGCTCCCGGATGGGCTTCAGAAGTTCGTCCATCTGGGCGCGGTTGCTCTCCTGCAGCGCCGTCTGCCGCGCCGCCAGCTGCTCGCCCGTCTGTTGCTGCATCTCGTGCCTCATCGCCGCCAGCCGCTCCTCCCAGCGGAGGTCGCTTTCGCGGCGCAACGCTTCGGCATGGAGCCGTTCCTGCTGCAGGTTCTCCTGCACGGCGGCCACCTGCTGCGCCGCCAACGTCCGCTCGTGCTCCGCCTGCCGGGCCAGCGATTCGGCCTGCGAG
>JAEEGL013127830.1_pt1 | contig 11483 bp, 8 predicted proteins | sample 9134231 | NCBI WGS metagenome assembly JAEEGL01 (sample SAMN16246548, study PRJNA631951) | gut metagenome | biome: gut microbiome; feature: rumen; material: fiber-attached | host: Bos | place: Iran: Karaj | collected 2018-10
AAACTCGGTAAATGGGGCGTTCCCGCCCCCGGAAAACCATGTCTGTTCTCGTCATAGACGCCGGCAACACCTCGACTTCCCTCGCCCGCTACGAGGACGATGGGCGCATCTCCGCCCGCTCGTCTGTTCGGGGGGGGCTCCTCGGCGACCGCCCCGGCTGCGAAGACGCCGTTCGCCGCGCCATCGAAGGAGGCGGCCCCGATTGCGCGATGATGGCGTCCGTGACGCCACGCCTCGACGCCTCCTGGCAGGCGCTTGTCCGCAATGTCGCGGGCCTCGAGCTCCGCCTTGTGCGCCATGACACGCCTTCCCCCGTCCGCATCGGCTATCCTCACCCCGAATCGACGGGCGCCGACCGCATCGCCAACGTCGCGGCCGCCGCCGCGCTCTACGGAACGCCCTCCCTGGTCGTGGACATCGGGACGGCCGTCACCTACGACGTCGTCTCGCCCGACGCCGTCTTTTTCACGGGGGTCATCGGCCCAGGACCCGACATCCTCGCCCGTTCGCTCCACGACTACACGGCCCTGCTCCCCGTCGTCGAATGGTGGAACAAGCGGCCCCCTGATCGCCCAGAAGATACCGAGGGCGCGATGCTCTACGGCATCGAGGCGGGGTTCTGCGGGGCGATCCGCGAGACCGTCACGCGCCTGCTCCCGCTTGCCGGCCCCGGGGCGAAGCTCGTCGCGACGGGGGGGTTTGCCCCCCGTTTCGTGGCGCCGCTGGACATGGGGTTCATCATTGACGTCGACCTGACGCTGAAGGGCGTGGGCATTCTGGCCACGCGCTGACGCGAGAGGCGAAACGGAAAAGGAAAGGCTGAACGAATGAACGAACATGCATTTGCCGTCATCATCGCAGGCGGACGCGGGGAACGCTTCTGGCCGCTCAGCACCGCGGCCCACCCCAAGCAGTTCCTGTCCCTCTTCGGGGGCAAGCCTCTGATCCGCCATTCGTTCGACCGCCTCGCAGGGTTCGTCCCCCCCGAGCGCATCCTCGTCATCACGTCGGCCGACCTCGTGGACACGACGGCCCTGGCCCTCCCCTCGCTCCCCGCGGGCAACATCGTCGGCGAACCCTGCGGGCGCGACACCGCGGCCGCCTGCGCTCTCGCCTGCGGGCTCGTCGCCGCGCGCGACCCCGAGGGCATTGTCGCCATTCTCGCCGCCGACCACCTGATGGCCGATGTCGAAGGCTTCCACCGGACATTGCGCGACAGCTACACGGCCGCGGCGGCCGGCGGATGCATCGTCACCATCGGCGTCAAACCGACCTTCCCCTCGACGGGCTTTGGCTACATCGAGGCGGGCGACGACCTCGCGCCAGGCCTGGCGACGCCTTTCTCCAAGGCGCTGCGCTTCGTCGAGAAGCCCGACGCCGAAACCGCCGCGGGCTACCTCGCGAGCGGCCGGTTCTTCTGGAACGCGGGCATGTTCATCTGGCACGTGCGCACGATGCGCGACGCCGTCGGGCGTTTCGTGCCTGACCTCCTGCCCCTCGTCGGACTTCCCCTGCGCGCCCGTTCGCCCGAGGCGCTGGCCTCCGCCCTTGCCGACATCTACCCCGGCCTCCGCAAGATCTCGGTCGATTACGCGATCATGGAGCATTTCGACGACATCGTGATGGCCCACGGCGACTTCGGCTGGGACGACGTCGGCACCTGGCCCTCGGCCGCCACGCATTTTGACGCCGACGCGGAGGGCAACGTCGTCATCGGCAAGGCCGAGACGCTTGACGCCTCCGGCAATTTCGTCGTCTCCGAAGGGCGGCTGACCGCCCTTTTCGGCGTCCGCGACCTCATCGTCGTCCAGGCCGGCAACGCGACCCTTGTCTGCCCGCGCGACCGCGCCCCGGAGCTTAAGAAGCTCGTGCAGCAAATCGGGCGCCGCCCCGACGGCTCGGAATACGTATAGTCCAGGTCGTCCGGGCCATCGGTTTTGCAGGGCCTCGCCAAAGGCGGGGAAGGTTGCCACGTGGACCTCGATGGCAATTTCTCGGATTTCTAGAATATCATCGTAGAATGTTGCCGAACCGCGTATAATGGAACCCATCGCGGACGCGGACGCGGCCTTTTGCGTTTTCCGCTTCGCATGCGGGTGTCTTTTTGCGAAAATGGTTGCGCTTCGGGCAGGAGCCCGAACGCAGGCAGCGAGGCCCCGCACTGCCGACCGAAGGCGCCAAGCACCTCGGGGATGCGTTGGCGAGGCCTCGCAGGGACTTCCATCAGACAGCATCATCGTAGAAGCCTTCCGCAATGAACAAGACCGCTCTTGCCACACTGGTTTCCGTCGTTCTCGTCGCCTCCGCCTTTGCCGGGTGGGAGGACACGGGGGCGCCGAATCGCCCCGCCGCGCAGACGGCCCCCCGGACCACGGCGCAACCGCAGCGTTCCCAGGCCACCGCCCGGCAGACGCGCCCCGCCGCGCAGGCTCCCGCCCAGGCCAGGACCAGGCCGGCCCCGACCCGTTCGGAGCAGCCGAGGCGGTCGAGCGCTCCATCCTCCGGGGGCCATGGCCCCTCGCAGGTCCGGACGGGAATCCTCCCGCCCGACCTCTATTCGGTTTTCCTGGACGCCCACGACCCCACGGAGAACTGGTACCGGGTCCGGTATTTCGCCGAGGGGGACGCGACGGCCGACTATCGGATCGTGAACAACAAGGACGGAATCGCCTTCCTCGACCTGGAAGCCCATTTCGACCTCTGGCAGTTCCGCAACGTCCTGGAGGGGGACGTCGACATCGGCACCACGCCGAAGCTGACGTATGTCATCGGGGACGGCAGTTATTACAACGTTATGCCCGACTTCCTCGTCGCCGCCGGCCTGGAGGCGGACTGGCTCTGGCGCTTCGTGAACGGATGGTCTTTCGAGGCGGGGGCCGCCCCGGGGATCTACAGCGACCTCGAGGCGATCGACATCGGCATGTTCGGCCTGCCATTCCACGGGTGCTTCTACTACGCCCTCGACCCACAGCTCTCGTTCAAGGCGGGATTGGAAATCCGCCTGGGGTGGGACCAGGTTGTCATGCCGATTCTCGGCGTTGGATGGCAGCCGGCCGACAACCTTCTGCTTGAACTCGCCCTGCCGCGCTCCATCGCCAGCTGGAAGGTCGATGGGTTCGGTCTTTTCGGCCAGATCGAGTGGCGGAACACGACCTACAACATGTCGGGCGACGGGAAGGAACCCGACTCCATGACGTTCGAGGACTGGCTGGTCGGCGGCGGCGTCTCGTTCGACATCTCGCCATCCGTCCGGCTCCAGGCGGAGATCGGCTATGCGTTTGGCCGCTCCATTTCTGCGGAGGTCGCCGACGGCACGGATGAGATCGACCTCGACGCCGCGCCCTATGTCGGCGTCATGCTGGGCGCCGAGTTCTAGCCGTTCGCCTCCTTTTCTTCCGCAACATTCCCGCTATTCCCAGGAGACCCCATGATCAACAAAGCCAACGCAGCCAAGGCCATGCTCAACGCCGTGAAGGCGCAGGAAAACGCCGAGAATCCCGACCCGCATCCGTCCGGCGAGCGGGAGGTCCGCATCGCAGAACTCATCTCGACGCTCTTCCAGTCCTCCTTCGAAATCGCCGAGAACCTCAAGTCCAACACCGAGGCGATCCAGAAGCGCATGGAGCACCGCGAGAAGAAGCTCCGCGAGCTCGAGGCCCAGCTGGAATACCTGAAGAAGAAGGAAGAGCGCAAGGAAATCGCCGCCGAGAACGCCGCCGAATCGCCCATGGAGGCGATCCAGAAGGCGATGCTCGAACTCAAGAACCAGGCGGTCGCAGACTGCGCGGAGCTCCGCCAGCTCATCGGCAAGTACGACGCCGAGATCGGAGAGCGCTTCAACGCCATCGGCAGGCTCGCCGCGGAAAAGAAGTAGCGCCCGCCCCGTCCGACCGGAAGGCCCCTATGAAGATCGACCCCTCCTCGCTGAAGATCACGGACATGCGCTTCGCCGACATCGACGGGGCGCCCAAGCGCTGCACGCTGGTCAAGCTCTACACCAACCAGGGGCTTGTCGGCTACGGCGAGGTCCGCGACGCCTCCAGCCGCACCTACGCCGCGATGCTCAAGAGCCGCATCCTCGGCGAGAACCCCTGCAACGTCGAGAAGATCTTCCGCCGCATCAAGCAGTTCGGCGGGGACTCCCGCCAGGCGGGCGGCGTCTGCGCCATCGAGGTCGCCTGCTGGGACCTCGCGGGCAAGGCGTGGGGCGCCCCCGTCTGGCAGCTGCTCGGCGGCAAGTTCCGCGACCGCGTCCGCTGCTACTGCGACACCGATTCCGACGGGCGGGGCCAGGAGATGGGCCGGGCGCTGAAGGACCGCATGGCGAAGGGCTTCACCTTCCTGAAGATGGACCTCGGCATCGAGCTGCTGATGGACGTCCCCGGCGCCCTCTGCGCCCCGCTCGGCTTCCTCGACACCATGAAGAAGTACAAGCGGACCGTCTTCTCGACCCCGCACGGGTCCATCGACCCGCGGGCCATGCGCGGCGACGCCTACGACCTCTTCAACACCGCCCACCCCTTCACGGGCATCCACGTCACGGAGAAGGGCCTCGACTTCCTTGAGCAGTACATGGCGGACGTCCGCGCCGAGGTCGGCGACGAGGTGCCCATCGCGATCGACCACCTCGGCCACATCCCGCTCGAGGACTGCATCGCCCTCGCCCGCCGGCTGGAGAAGTTCCACCTCGCGTGGATGGAGGACGCCCTCCCCTGGCAGCTCACGGAGCAATGGCGGCAGCTCCACGCCGCGACGACGGTCCCGCTCGGGACGGGCGAGGACATCTACCTCAAGGAGAACTTCCGCCCGCTGCTCGAATCGGGCGCGCTCGCGGTCGTCCACCCCGACGTCCTCACGGCGGGCGGCATCCTCGAGACGAAGAAGATCGGCGACATGGCCGAGGACTACGGCGTGCAGATGAACCTCCACATGGCCGAGAGCCCGATCGCCTGCCTTGCCGCCGTGCACGTCGCCGCCGCCACGCGCAATTTCATGTCCCTCGAACTGCACTCCGTCGACGTCCCCTGGTGGGGCGACCTCGTGAAGCCCGCGCTCTCCTTCGAGGGCGGCTACATCGACGTCCCCGACAAGCCCGGCCTCGGCATCGACGAGCTCAACGAGGAGCTGATCGCCGAGAAGCTCCACGCCGACTTCCCGAAGGCCTGGGCGCCCACGACGGAGTGGGACAAGGAGTGGGCCAACGACCGCCGCTGGTCCTAGGGGATCTGACACAAAGGTCTTGTCCTGACCGCCATGAACCTCTTCCGCAAGGCCAAGGAACGTCTGGAATACCTCGGGGCGCGCATCGCCTTCGGGATGATCCGCCGCCTTCCGCCCGCCGCGGCCTGCCGTTTCGCGAAAGGCCTCGCGGACCTCGCGTTCCTCGCGCTCGGGAAACGCCGCCGCACGGCCGTCGACAACCTGCTGAAGGGAGGCGTCGCCGCGAACCGCAGGGAGGCGCGCCGCATCGCCCGCGCCTCGTTCGAGAGCATGGCGCTGACGGTGGCCGAGTCCTTCCTCGTCGCCCCGCTGCTCGACGACCCGCGGAAACGCGCCGAGATGATCGACACCATCATGCCCCCCGCGACGCGCGAGGCGCTGGAAGCGCCGGGGAAGGGCGCGATTCTCGTCAGCGGCCACATCGGGAACTGGGAGTTCGGCGCCCAGCTCGTCTCGCACTACAAGCCCGTCACGGGCGTCGCCCGCCCGATGAAGAACGCCCGCGTCCAGGCGCTGATGGACCAGGTCCAGATGCGCGGGAACTTCGAGACGATCGACAAGCACTCGCTCCATCCCATGCAGCTCGTCCGCGCGCTCAAAAAGGGGCGGGTCCTCGCCCTTCTCACCGACCAGCACGCCCACGGCGACAGCTCCGCCATCGTCCAGTTCTTCGGGCGCCCCGCCGCGACCTACACCTCCCCCGCCGTGCTCCAGCGGCTCACGGGGGCACCCATCCTCTTCGCGACGGGCATCCGCACCGGCTTCCTCCACTACCGGGCCTACTTCTCCGAGCCGCTCTTCTACCCGTACCGCAAAGACCATCTCGAGGAGGACATCCAGGCCGCGACGCAGGACATCGCCTCGCGTCTGGAGGCGGAGATCCGCAAGACCCCCGAGCAGTACCTGTGGGCGCACCGCCGCTGGAAGGTCAAGCCCGCCACGGAAGTCCCTTGAATCGTGGCATGGATCATGCTTTTCCAAAGGCATGAACAAAAGATTCCTTTCCTTCCTTTTCGCCGCTCTTTTCGTCACGTCCGCCTTCGCGCAGGGGAACTGCGACAACCCCCGCGTCCCCGACGACCGCCTCTGGGTCGACGAGCCCTGGAACGGCAGCTACGTCCCCGACGACTTCGTCTTCGTGAAACCCCACGCCTCCCTGGCGGGCGACGGGAAGCTCGAGATCGTCTGGCTCACCCGGAAGCCCGCGACGGGCTGGGTGGAGTGGAGCCAGGACGGCGGGAAGACCTGGACGCGCACCCGCACGGCGAAGTACGGGCTCTACGACGTGTACGAGCGCGTCCACAAGACGCTCCTCAAAGGCGTGGACTTCTCCCGTCCCGTCCTCTACCGCGCCTTCTCCCTCCCCGTCCTCGAAGGCGCCACGGGCCATGTCCGCTACGTCGGGGAGGAGGACGCCCCCTGGGTGGCGTACAAGCAATGGGCCGCCAAGACCATCAACGCCTTCACGAACACCATCGAGAACGCCGGCGCCGAGAAGTACGTCGAGGAGGGCGTGGTCAACGCGCTCGCCCCGGAGGGCGGCGTGACGACCATCCTCTCCTTCAACGACGTCCACCATGCCGTGCCCTACTATGAGGGGAACCTCAGGCACCTCGGGGAGGGCAACGTCGCCCTTTCCGTCTTCAACGGCGACATCATCGACCACAGCCGCTCCGAGGAGGACATCGTGAAATTCCTGACCTCCGCGATGACCTATGTCGGGAAGCAGACGGGCTGCGCCGTCCGCTACGTCCGCGGCAACCACGAGCTGACGCACCTGATGGCCCGGCACCTGCCCGACTACGTCGGCCTCCAGGACGACCGGCTCTACGGCGCCGTCACCGTGGGCGGCGCGCGCATCGCCTTCCTTGACTCCGCCGTGTACAGCCCGAAGTCCTGGTGGGGGAACGCCGAGTTCGAGGAGTATGTCGCAGAACAGGCCGAGTGGCTGAAGAAGGAAGTCGCGTCCGACGCATGGAGGAACGCGGACTGGCGTCTCGTCTTCTCGCACGTCCCCGCCGCCCCCGGGGTCGTCCGGAATTGCCTCAAGCGGGGCACTCAGGATATCAACACCCTCCTCTACGGCATCCTCAAGGACGCCAAGGTCGATGCCTTCTTCGGCGCGCACTACCATGACGCACGCGTCATCGAGCCGAGCGACATCTTCCCCTTCCCCACGTTTATCGGCGGCGGCTCAATGCCGTCTGGCGGCCAGATCCAGACACTGACCCGCATCGACATCCGCGGCAAGGAGGAAATCGCCGTCCGCTGCACGAACTACGCGGGGTCGAACGTGTACGAGCGCGTCATCCGGCGCTAGAGAGCCGGGACGCTAGAAGGCGAGCGTGGCGCGGCGGAGGGAATCGCGGACGAGATTGGCGCGGAAGATGTCCCGCCCGTCGGGACTTTCGATGGCCGCCGGAGGCATCTTCGTGGTGGCCATCATGTGCTGCGTGTGCGCGGGAGAGGTGGCGCGGAGCAACTCGTTGATCATGTCCATCGAAACGCGGCGGACGAGGCCGAGTTCATGCCCGAGGCGGACGGCCATCAGCGCGGCGTAGGTTTCGTCTGAATTCAGCAGCCGGGCGTTGCGGAGGAGGGCGAGGGCGCGGGCGATGTGGTCGTGCAGCACGGCGGGTTCCCTGCGGAGCAGATGCCGCCGCGCCTGCCGTTCGCAGCGGACGACCTCGTCCACGATCTGGAGCAGCCCCGTGATGACCTCGGCCTCGGTGAACCCGAGCGTCCCCCGGCTGGAGATCTGGACGACGCCGCCCGTCGAGTTCGTGCCCTCGCCGTTGCGCCCGCGGGTGTTGTATCCGAGGCGGTCGATGGCGCGGCAGACGGCGTCGAAGTCCCCGAGGAGATAGAGCCCGGGAAGCGCGAGCATCACGCTGGCGCGGAGCCCCGTGCCGAGGTTGCTCGGGCAGGCGGTCAGGTAGCCGAGGCGCTTCCCGAAGGAGAAGGAGAGGTGTTTTTCCAGCTCCGAGTCGAAGAGGTCCGCCGTCCGCCAGGCCGCCATGAGGTCTTCGTCGAGGCGGACGACCTGGAGGCGGACGTGGTCCTCCTCGTTGACCATCAGCGAGAACGGGACGTGGATGTCCGTCTTGCATTCCGCGGGAATGAGGAAGCCCGCGCCCGCTCCGCGGTCGAGGAGGGTCTGGCTGATGACGTTGGATTCGCAGAGGCTCTGGATGACGTCGCTGCCGTTGTACTTGGCGATGTCCACGGCGAGGAGGCGGAGGCCGAGCGCCGACCCTGCGGCCTCCGCGGCGTTGGCGACCTTGAGGAAGATGCGCGAGAGCGCGTCGGGGTCGCTCCAGTCGGGGAAGCGTTCGCCCGCGAGGTTGCGGGCGAGGCGGATCCGGGACGAGAGGACGATGGAGCCGAACTCTTCCCGGGGGGTGGGAACGGGGTCGAGGAGGGTTCCGAAAACGCGGCGGATCTCCGCGGCGGAAGGCCCTTTCCGCCGCTGCGAGGCCCCCGCCCCGTCCGCTTTGGCGGAGGCGGGGACCTTGCCGACGTGGCTGGTGCCCGACTGCATGTCGTGGATCGCGGGGGTGACGGCGTCGGCGAGGTGTTCGTAGCAGGCGGGGCAGCCGAGGCGCTGCTCGCGGCGGAAGTCCACGGACGTCATGCCGCACTCGGGGCAGGGGTGTCCAGGCGGCGGAGAAGTCGGATTCTCAAGCGTGTGGGCGGCCTGGATGCCCGACTCGAGCATCTCCTTGAGGAGGCCCGATAGGAACTCCTTGGGAAGTTCGAGCTGGAGTCCGCCCAGAAGCGTCTTCTCCTGCTTCTCGCGGCGTTTGGCGCCCTTGCCGGACGCCGGGTCGCCGTCGGGGGCGCCGGGCGCGGAATCCGGGGCGGCGGTGTCCTTGCCGGGCGCCTTCGCGCAGTTCTTGCAGACGTAGAGTTCGCGGTCCTCCCCGTCGATGGTGCGGTGGATGGCGACTTCGGCGTCGGCGTTATGGCAGATTTCGCATTTCACGGTGGAAAGCCCTTTGGGGATTGCGCCCTACCAGCTCTTGCGGTGGCGGGGGACGTACTCGTTGTAGATGTCGTCCTTCGCCTCGAGGCGGACGGAATGGGCGCCGAGGAGCGACTCGACGTCCCCGATGAGGTTGAAATCGGGCGTGACGTTGAAGGCGGGGCCCGCGTTGACGACGACGTAGGCGCCGCTCTCCGTTTCAATCCAGAGGTTCAGTCGGGACTTGCCGGGGTGGAGCGAGGCGAGCTCCTTGAGCTTCGCGACCTGCTCCTCCTGGCGCTCGGGGGTCGTGTACGGGACGATGAAGGTCGTGCCCTTCGCGAAGACGGGGACGGCGTCGGAGAGGAGCATCAGCTCGTTCACGCAGAAGTTGGGCTTCCCGTCGCGCAGGCTGATTTCGCCGCACGCGAGCAGCGGCTGCCCTTCCTGGCAGGCGAGGGCGTTGTTCCCGAAGTCGTAGGCGCGCGGGAAGAGGAGGGCCTCGATGTGGTCGTTGCCCGATTCGAGGTCCACAACCGCCATGTCCTCGTTCTTGGCCTTGGTCTTCTTGTGGACGACCTTGGTGGCGAGGCCGCAGACCCGGACGTCGACGCTCTCCGCGCGGTTGTAGTTCACGAGGAAGTCGAGGCTCTCGGTCGAGAGGTCCTTGATGAAGGTGCGGTAGCGGTCGAGCGGGTTGCCCGTGAGGTAGATGCCGAGCAGCTCGCGCTCGTAGCCGAGCTTTTCGCGGAGCGGCCACTCCGCGGCGTCGGGGAGCTCGGAGTCGCTGATGGAGTCGCCGGCGTCGACGTCGAAGGCCTCGAAGAGGTTGCCCTGGCCGCTCGACTTCTCCCTCTGGCGGCTCTGGGCGCGGGCGAGGACGAAGTCGATCGACTCGAAGAGGCGGCGGCGGGGGAGGCCGAAGTCGTCGAACGCGCCGGCCTTGACGAGCGCCTCGAGGACGCGCTTGTTGATCACGGCGGGGTCCATGCGCTCGCAGAAGTCGCAGAAGCTCTTGAAGAGGCCGTGTTCCTTGCGCTCGCGGACGATGGCGTCGCCGGCCATGGAGCCGACGTTGCGGATGCCGCCGAGGCCGTAGCGGATGGCGTTGTCGCCGGGGGAGAAGCGGGAGAGGGAGAAGTTGACGTTCGGCGGGAGGACCTTGAGGCCCATGTCCGCCGCCTCCTCGACGAGGCCGGGGAGCTTGTCGAACTTGCCGAATTCGGAGGAGATCTGGGCGCACATGAATTCGGCCTTGTAGTGCGTCTTGAGATAGCCGGTCTGGTACGCGACGTAGGCGTAGCAGACGGCGTGCGACTTGTTGAAGGCGTAGGAGGCGAAGGCCTTCCAGTCCTCCCAGATCTTGTCGATGAGCCGCGTCGCCGCCGCCTCGTCGGCGCAGCCGGGGGCCGCGCGGAAGTCGGGGTTCGCGAGGCAGCCCGCGAGGAACTTGGCCTTGAGCTCCTCCATGACGGCGAGCTGCTTCTTGCCCATCGCCTTGCGGAGCTTGTCGGACTCGCCGCGCGTGAAGTTCCCGAGGAGGCGCGAGAGGAGCATGACCTGCTCCTGGTACACGCAGACGCCGTAGGTCGTGCTCAGGTACTTGGCCATCAGCGGATGGTCGTACACGATCTTCTCGCGCCCGTGCTTGCGGTTGATGAACTGGGGGATGTACTGCATCGGCCCGGGCCGGTACAGGGCGTTCATGGCCACGAGGTCTTCGAGGCAGCTGGGGTGGAGCTCGCGGAGGTACTTCTTCATGCCCTCGGACTCGAACTGGAAGAGGCCGGTGGTCTCGCCGCGGGTGAAGAGGTCGTAGGTGGGCTGGTCGTCGAGCGGGATCGCGTCGATGTCGAGGTCCACCCCGTAGTCCTCCCGGATGTTCGCGAGGCACTCCTTGATGACGGTAAGGGTCTTGAGCCCGAGGAAGTCCATCTTGAGCAGGCCGATGGGCTCGACGAAATGCCCGTCGTACTGCGTCGTGAGGAGCTCCTCGCCCGACGTCGGCATGATCGGGAGCGTCTCGATCAGCGGGTCGCGGGAGATGATGATGCCGCAGGCGTGAATGCCCGGCTGGCGGAGGGTGCCGTCGAGCTTGCGGGCGAGTTCGAGGGCCTTGCGGATGTTCGGGTCCGGGTTGTCGAACTCCTTCGCGAGATCGGGGCTTTGCTCGAGAGCCTGGTCGAAGGTGATCTTCGGCGCCTCGGGGACGAGGGCGGCGAGGCGGTTGGTCTCCGGCAGGGGGATGTCCATCACGCGGCAGACGTCCTTGATCGCGGACTTCGGCGCCATCTGTCCG
>JAEEGL013872191.1_pt1 | contig 11483 bp, 9 predicted proteins | sample 9134231 | NCBI WGS metagenome assembly JAEEGL01 (sample SAMN16246548, study PRJNA631951) | gut metagenome | biome: gut microbiome; feature: rumen; material: fiber-attached | host: Bos | place: Iran: Karaj | collected 2018-10
GATAATGCTTTATAGTGGTTACAAAGTTACAAAATTTCTCTCGAATAAACGTCGGTTATTAGAAATATTTGCCGTTTTGTGACTCGATTTTATACTTTTTGGGGCAATTATATACAGATGCTAAGCGCAAAATCCTCAACTACGGTTGAGGATTTTTTGTGTTCAGGGGGCTCTTCCCAACGACCCGGGTCGTGGTTCTTTCTCCGCACAGCTTCGAAAGCGGCAAAGCCGAGCGCAAGCCCATCCTGAAGCGCAAAATCCTCAACTCCGGTTGAGGATTTTTTGTGTTCAGGGGGCCTGCCCTCAAGCACCGTCGATGATGTCATCAGCGACCGTCTGGCCGGCAAGTCGAAGTACACGCTCCCCAAGATGATGCGCTTAGCCCTCAATGGGGTCACCGCCTTCTCCGCACGCCCTCTGTTCGCCATTTACAACATTGGCATTCTCTTCCTCATCGTCGCCCTCCTCATAGGCATCTATGTCGTTTATTCCCTGGTCAGCGGTCATGTCGTACAGGGATGGGCCTCACTGATGCTCTCCGTATGGCTGGTCGGAGGCTTCATACTCATCTCACTGGGCATCATTGGCACCTACATCGCACAAATATTTACCGAGGTGAAAGGGCGCCCACTCTATCATATACAGGAAATTCTCTCCTGACGAGGCAAAAAATCAGGCAAGGATATAACAGATGGCAAAACTACACTTAAAGTACTGTTTTCAGCAAAATAAAACGCTATGATCATCATCAGAATTTACTAATTTCAGCCTTTGAAGGTGTGCGGCTCTTACCAAGAGTTTCTCCTATGTATTGAAGATGCCAATAGCCGTCCGTCTCCATGTGCCAGAAAGGTTTCTCGATACCTGTTATATCTTCAAACTGCGAGTTTCCTGTGTTCATCTGCATCAGCATCTTGTATCTTCCTTCTAACCAGTCGTTGATAACGAACCGATTACTCTTGAACACATTTGCATCTATACCGTCAATGAGAGCCACCAACAGCACAGGCTTCGCAACAATGGTTTCACCATTGATTCTTTTTTGACGAATGCTTTCTACTCGCTTTACATAATGCCTATAACATTGCTCGTAATCAAAGAATTGAATATCTCTATTCATGTTAGTTCCTTCCAATTAGCACCATACTTATCTTCTATGAGTTTATTCCATTCCTCATAGAAGATTTCTTCAACATCCTCGCTGTCAATGTATCTCTCTATAAGATTCCACTTGTTCCCAATTTCATATTTTCCCTCATATTCGCTCTCAGGGAACAAGTTTTCATCTGGTTCTATATCATCTGCTTGCGTATCACCATATAGAGATTCTGACACTTGATCACAATATCCATTGTCTAACCATCTAGGACTTATACGGCCATCAGCCAATAAAACTTTTCCTTCAACATCTCCTGTGTTAAACTCAAAATAGTCTTCTGCAGTATTTCGAGCAGCAACACGGATGGACTTTATCAGAGAAATCCGTTTCAGCTCATCATTTAGGCAACGACACATATAACAATAATTTTAAACTGATATACCTTTCTGCGCCAACTTTTCCTTCACAGCATCCTCGTCCTTTCCAAACAGCCGAACAAGTTGGTCTATTGTCATTCCTGCCTTATAATAGCCTACAAGGTCTTTTTCTTCCTTGAAAGTCCAACGGCGCGACTTCCTTGGAGTTGGTGCTGGTGTTTCTGATACGAATCCTTCTATAACCTCTTCTTTCGTTTCTTCCTTTCGATTATACAACTCTTCAGGAACCATGTATGGCTCCGATTCAACCTTTGGCTTTTCCGTTCCTGAAATATCATAATTTCGCGAGAAAATCTCTTGTTTTACTTTCTCCAAATCGTTAAAAGAATTTTCTCCGTTTTCAATTAACTTCATAATATGATAGAAGCCCCCGTTGGCAAATTCGTTAATAAGATTGATCGCATCAGTTGGATTCTTCATAATATCCAAGGATCCAGCCTTTGCTATTGCCAAACAGATTAAAGCTTGGGCATCTTTCTCGCCGCCATTGTTGAACATGGTATTCAAGCTAAAGGGCTTATCAGCAATAGGTGGAGTCAATGACCTTTTCTCATTTCTAAGGAATCCAATGATAGCGGCCCATACGAAGCATTGCCAATGGAAAGAAAAGACGTTGTAATCTCCCCCCTGCTTATTGGAGAACTTGTATATCACCTCTTCTTTTGCCTTCTGCTCAAAAGAGAACCTAATCTCGAATATATTATCCATAACGAACTGTCTATTTAAGTGATTTTACAATAGTTGAAACTTCCCATATTTCTGGTTTCTTTCCATCAGAACGATAGCTTTGAGTGTCTAATTGATAAATGCGTGAAACCTTATCTTGTCTTACCAAGTCCTCATATTTTTCGCTTCCAATTTCTACATCCTTTGTCATAATAATTGTCTGATGGAAAATATCCTTAATACCCATCAAATACTTATGAGTTGTACTCGGATCAAAACTTGAGGTTGGAGCATCGCTGATAAAGGGATAGTAGGTTCCTATTGCTTCTTGATTAAGAGAAAGGAGAGCATTTATTATACTCATTTTCTTTCTGTCTTCATGGCTTGTATTCAATCCTGCATCAAAAGTGATAGTATAATCATCATTTATTTCAATACTACCCTTGTAACCCATGTCATGTTCAGTAAATTTGTCATAAAACTCATTTGCTCGTTTTTCAATTTTAGAAATCAGCTCTTTGCGAGCTTTTTCTTGTACATCTTTACAGATGGCCTCTAGAAATGTCGATATATTCTTCCATTCTGTCTCAGCCACTTTTGTTATAGTACCTGTGTTAGTATTTGAGCCAAGATTTCGTTCAGCTTCTTTCAACTGATTAGTATAGTCGTTAATTGTTGAAACACAGGTGTCGAGTAATTTTCTTTGCTTTTCCAAGTTTGAGCGAGATGCTTTAATATTTGTCGTCAATCTTGGCACATTGCTTGCCTCTTTATGTGGGTCGACACCATACTTGCGTTTTACATCTTCTATTTTTTTTTCTATTTCTTTTTTTTTGTCATGTTGTTTTTTACGCAAAGCTATTAGCTTATCCATGTCCTCATCTATATCTTCACATTGCTTATCAATTCCTTTAATTGAACGCAAAAGAGAATCAGGATAATCTTGTATTTTTCCAACAAACATATTGAACTGCTTGGAGAACTCCATATTATTACGATAGTCTTCCAATGCCTGATAATACTCTTCTTGCATTCTCAAACGGTTTCTTATCCAATTTACTGCGTCAGGATGATCATCGTCAACAGGAGAGCCGCAAACAAAACATTTATGATCTTTATTCAAAATCTCTTCCAACTTTGCACGGCTTGGTTCATCTATATATTTCTTCTCTGGCAAGCTCGATTCTTCTTCAACATGTGAGGCTATAATCTCTTTACATCGCTTAACCATATCATCAATTCCACGCAATAGCCAAAGTGAAGGCAACAATCGGCGTTGTTCATTATCTAAATCTGTTAATTTATTATTCAGCCTTATTATTTCCTTTTCACAATTGTCATAATCAGAAATCAAATTAGAGAAACCTGCCAACCCCTCCATTTTAGACATGTCATCAGCTAATGCAACTTGGATGACGTCAATATTCTGCTTATATTGCTTTCTGTTTTCCTCCTCTATTTGAATACGTTCATTGAGAATTTTAATCTTAGACAACAGACCTCTCACTTCATTATTTTGTCTATTGGCCTCCGTTAATTTCCTTACTTCCTGTTTGGCAATTTTTGTTTTTGCTTCTGCTATGATAGCGGTTAATTTTTCATAGAAGGGATAGTACGAAATATGTCTTACAGCATCTTTCAAATTCTGCTTATTCCTGAAGTTGATAAGGCTATCTAACGATTCCCCTTGGAACCAGATATAACCTCTTATTCCTTCAGGGAATAATTCTGGAACAATGCCTTCTGCTAGTACCCCGTTTACATTTTTTGTTCCCGTAGGAACTTCATAAGTTACTTTTAAGGAAGATGTCGGCATACTCCAAGCTTCAGCTTGGTCCCATTCCGGCTGGGGCCGTCTAATTGTACTGGCTTGACGTTCGATAATATAATTGTTACCTCTGTCATCTTCCAAATCCAGCATTACAGAACATTTAACAATACCGTCAACATGCGCCTCACTTAATGCTTTTTTATTGAAGAACTCATAGTTATGAAGGGCTTTATGTGAACTTTGAAACAAATTATCCGTAGTACACCAACCCTCGCTCGTAACATAGATTTTACCAAATAATACCCAATAGAAAGAATTAAACAACTTTGATTTGCCCTTTCCTCCATTTCCAATTATCAAGTTAAGCCCATCACTAAAATCAATGGTCTGCTCCCCATAATATGACTGGAAATTTTTAATACTAATACTGTTTATCTTCATAGCGGTTATGTATTACAGATGTTCTTAATATTTGCCATATACTGATTAACCAAACTGTCGGCCTCAGTTTTTTCCACGCTAAGTTCTGTCAGCATCTTTGCAACAAGTTTTGCTTTGTCAATGTCAACGAGAACCTTCTCTCGTCCTTCTTTCACGACAAGCTCAATTTCTTGCTCTATCATTTTATACATTTCATCTTGTATAGCCATAACTTTGTATTTTTAGTTAAATTGTTCTTCTTCTGTATCAAGTAAATCAAACATAGGAATGTTCAGAGAGTCGCAAACCAGTTTCAGTTCGCCATAAAGTATGTCAATCTTATTATCAGCTAAAGCAGCGAAGTTCAGAATACGCTTTACCTCACCTATAAAAAGGTTACGCTCTACCGACGACGCATATTCTGACACGTTGGGCGGCATTACTATCAGATCCCAAATGTAGGCCATATCCTTACCTTTGCAAGTTCGAAGTACACGGCCACGACGCTGGATAAACTGACGAGGATTACCCGTACTGGATATGAAAATTGCATTCTGCGCTCTTGGTATATCAACACCCTCGTCCAAGCATTTCATCGATAACAGTATTTGAATGTCGCCACGCTCAAACGAATCAAGTATTGATGGAGCATCGTCAAGTCCGCTAATGTATTGATGGTAGGAATACTTACGGTCACGAAACATCTTGGAGTATTCATCTATGATGTGAATATCCTCGTTGTCAATCTCGTAGTCATCAATTTCTGCATAGTCAGGCTCATAACCCTCTGGAACAAACACAAAGGTATAGTTAAGACTACCTTTCTTTTTCTGTTGGCCAAGCAACTCAGCAACCTTCAACTTCTTGTTTGCTGCCTTGTGGATAATTCGCTTTCTGGCCATCAGAAGCATTTCCGCTTCCTTCTTATACTTGCCAGTTACCGGGTCTATAAACTTCCTCAATTTTTCTGTAATATTATTGTATTGCTCCATTTCATCTGAGGTAAGGCTGATGAATAATGGATAATACTCATAGTGACAAAGAATAGGAGGTTCAGATTTCCAAATAGCGTCCTTCATCGTGAATCTATATGTGTACTTAGGGGGCTCAGAATCGAAGAAATCATAAAGTTTTTTGGACCCGCCTTCATCGTAGATACGCTCTGGTGTTGCCGACAAACCTATCCTGTATTTAATGTTAATTGGCAGTTTCTTGATTGGGCCAGTTGCACCCAAGTTATGCGCCTCGTCAGCAATAAAGATAAAGTTCTCAATTCCTTTCGTAATCTTTATGAAATCCTGAATATACTTGCGAATAAAGGTTGCATAAGTCGTAATGATTACGATGTTCTTCCTCTGGTTAAGCAGACTCTTCGTCGTATATCGAGACAATAGATGTTTCCAGTCTTTTTCTGTGTGGGTAGAGATTACGTTTTGGAAATTGAAATGCTTAACCTCGTCTTCCCATTGCAATGCTAATGCTCTCGTTGGTACGACGATTATCACTTTATAGAAACCATTCTCACGATATTGTTTGAGTACGCAGTTCAGGGCTGTAACGGTTTTACCTGAACCTGTCGCCATAGCAAAGATTCCATTTCGATTATTTTTAATCCAAGCATCATACGCATTAATCTGAATGGACCGCTCTGAAGGGAATGGGAATCGAGGTTCTTGTTCCTTGAATTCCATCTTTTCAACCAAACGGTTGGGAAGAGGTTTTGATGTAATAGGGTCATCAGAGTCTATCTCATTAACTTCTCGAAGGTCTATTTCCCTATCAAGTAGTTTATTTAACTGTACACCACCAAACTTATCCTTGATGTACGATATCACCTTGCTGATAGGGATATGAATAAGGTGTGTATTGTCCTTGCTCCAGTTATCGTTAAACTTATCCTCCAAGTCTTTCACGTAGTCAGGATTCTTCCACGAAGTAAACGCTGTAATGGTTTCACCATTCAACTCCATTGCTGTTTGTGAGAAATTGGCCGAGCCGCTGAAAGCCACCTTATTTCCTTTTTCATCAGTGAACACTCCATATTTATCGTGTCCAAGTCCACCTTGCGTAGAGACAGTAGCAACGAATTCTATCCTATCTACCGATATAAGATAAGAAAAGCATCCGAAGAATTGTTCGTCCTGGCGAGATAGCGTATTGCACAGTTTTGTCACATCGTTTAATATGCGGTCTTCAAAATCATCAATGACACCAGCCTGTCCTTTTTCTATCGCCATCTTATCTTGTTCGCTGAGGATGTGATTGATAACGACACGCATCTTGCCACCGTTAGCAATGAACAGCGCGAATCCATATGCTAAACAGCGAATACCAGAGGTGGAGAAGAATCCCAAGCCGAGGTCGAACGATTTACTTTCAATCAGTGCCTCAGTAAAGAATTCTTTAGGTTCATGTTTTAACCCCGTAGAATAAGATAATTCAAAGTTACAATCTCTTAACATATCGCTTCCAGTCCTAATCGTATTTTATCAAACAAGTAATCAAAGCCCACCAAGTTGGGATTATCTTTCACGTCAGCCAAGATTTGTTCCAAACCATCATCGAGATGTAATTTGAAATATCGTGGCAGATCCTTATCAGACATCTTAATATTATAATGCTTACACATGATGGCAGCATACATAGGGTAAAGATTACCAAACAGGACATTCTTAGAATACTCCTTGCCACCAGAATCCTTCACATCCAATGGAGAGAAGCGAACACCGCTTTGCAAAGAATAGGCTATAGCAATACGAGCTATAACATTCTCTGCTCCCAAGGCGAACTTGCGAGTGAGAACCGTTACGGTCTCTTTATTCTTTGCTGTTGTCTTAATCTGGGTAAACATATCAGCTTTCCTTTATGAATTCGTTTACAGCCACCTCCTCAAAAAAAGAATGGGTGACATCGTTCTTAATTAGGTAAGTCGACTTGACCAATGGCTTCATTACATCGTACTCCTCTGCTGTCAACTCCTTGTAGAGTAACGGGAACAGAACAACCTGTTTTGAAATATGAGGATAGAATTCCGTAATAATCTTGGTAGCATGACTTTTGTCAAACTTCTGCAAAGGGGAATCAATGAATACTGGGAATTGTATTCCTGACTCGTCTACCAAAGATTTTAATATTGAGGTTGCATATAATTGCTGTTCGCCTTTAGATAATGAATCTTTGTTGATAGCCTCGCCATTGACAGAATACAGTTCAATATCCATATCTTCTCCTTTTACGACCACTTCAACCCTGCCGATAAAATCCTCTTTATGCATAAGGGTGTTAAGCGTGGCTTTAATTCTCCTCTCCAAAGAGTACTTCTTTTCTTGTTTTAGAGATACCAAGAATGCTGACAGTTCATCAATTAGCTGTTCGGCAATCCTATCTTTCTTAGCATCACAATCATCTAAACTAACTCTTTTGCTGAGTTCGCTAACTTGTTTTGACGTTGTCGCAAGCTCTTGGGTCATTTCGCCTATAGTTTCATGAAACCGTCGAATTTCTTTATCTTTTTCAATAATCTTTGCTTCAACCTCGTTTTTCCTCGACCTAATCTCTTTTATCAGTTCATCTTTCTCCTTACTTTGGATATTTGAAAGTCTTCTGCTATTACGCTCTAATATCTGTTTGTTCTTCCGATAATCGTCAGCCAAATGTTCGAATTCAGCTCTATATGTCGTAGTTAAGTTATTATATACAGCAAGAAACTCCTCATATTCCTGCTCAGAGACTGAAAGCAAAACCTCTTCATCAGCGACCTCATTTTTGTACTTATCAAGCACATCCTGTACTTTGATAATGAGTTCGTTTTTTTCTGCAGATGCAATTGTTGAATGCTCAAACATCAACATTAAGTCTGATGTTATCTGACTGACAACTAAGTTCTTGCTGAGTTGGTCATTTTTTGACTCTTTCAGTTTGAAATCGTATTCAATTTGTTCTCGAGTTTCTTTTAGCAGCTTGCCAGTAATAGCAAAAGGGGCATAGTCAATAAAGTTCCGCAATTGGGACTTGTATTCCTCATCTTTCTGTTTTGTTGTCTGAATAAGTCTTTCCAACCTAGCTATTTCAGCCGAAGTAGCATCATTACCTTCACGCATCAACTGCAGCTGGAGCGCCTCGTCATCATTTCTTAACTGTTGTAATTCTGTTTCAAGAGATGAAAGCATCAGCCTGCTGCCCTCACTTTTTCTTTCAAGATGCTCCTGTTTGGACAGCATACCTATCAATTTCCCACGACTTTCTATATCTGACGATTTTTTGCGAAAACGTAGTCTTACATTCTCCAAATTCTTCTTCAAGTCCTCATACTTGCGAACACCAAGAACCTCATTATATGCTGAGCACAAGCGTCTTTTCTCTGTAGTCGTGTTTGTTTCCGCCAAAGCCACAATTTGTTCAGAATCGAAGAAGAAGAAACGAGCTATGTCTTTGTTTAAGATAAAGTCATTGATGAAAACCTCAGGGCCTATCGATGCCGTCAGTTCATTTTTCTTTCCATCAATCAAAATATCTACCGTTTCCTTTTCTGTAACCATGTCATAGGAACGGACAACTTTTAGCGATGTACATGGGAGTGAAGGAATGACCACATCTTCAAACTCGATGGCCACATAATAAGTAGTTATATTTTTTAGGTTTTCATTATCTGAAGAATACCCCCTCCGCTTTATCAATTCTTTTTCTTTTGTATCTAATGCTTCAAACTTTGCCCTTACATTGTGGTTCATGTTATGTTTTAGAAAGGCATTATAACCGCTATTTGCAATATCCTTTCTAACTTCCGCTTCAACCTCTGTAATCAGTCTACCATATAAGCACCAAATTAACGAATGAAGGAAGGTGGTTTTACCAAAACCATTCTCGCCGGAAATTAAGAATATAGGTTTCTCATTATCTTGTGTGAACTTGATAGTGTTCTTTCCTTCATAGAGGCGATAATTGCCAAGTGTTATGCTTCTGATAATCATGACTCAACCTCCTTTACAAATGATTCCAGACGAGATTCGAGGTCAGTTTGCAAACCATATCTTCGCATCAAAAGAACTTTATTCTTCTGTAATGCCAACAATTCTTGAATTAATTGGTAATGCTGAGGGTTATCAATACAAGCCTTTTCCAAAAGCAAACGTTCTTGCAGACCGATATTTGTATTTGGGATATTATATCCATACACTTCATTATAGATATCATTCACCGTTGTCGTAAAATTACCATCGCGATACCACAACACCTGAATGGCTATAAGCTCTTGGTTGGTGATAAGGTCTATGCTGGAGCGATATGCCTGGGTGTCTTTCTGCACAGTAAGCAGCTCTTGGAGGAGCTGGATTCTATACTCCATCGTATAGTTGCCGAGGTTGTGGCCTGTCTCGTCAACAGCTTTCTGTCCATTTCTTCTAGTGGAGCAGCGCAGTTCTGACACATTACGATTTTCGACAAGCCTATTTCTAAAATCCAAGAGAGGCTGCATCCACTCAATACCACTCCTTATAAGTGATGACATCGACTTGTCCTCCTTTACCACCGTACAAATCCAGCAACCGAAACGACTCTGGCCACAAGAACGATGGCTATCATCTGTCACAACAGTAGGACATTCGTAGTCATCAGCAGAAGCATCCTTATATATTTTATATAGCACTTCGTTGTTGAAACCCCAAGGGGATGGAATAGAGTTGATAATCCACCAAATCTCTTCAAGCATCAACTCCTTGATAGGAGCATATGTATATGTATTGGGATTCAAGGGATGCTTTGATAGACGATGGCCCTTAATCTCATGACGTTTGATAGAGCGTTCACGTGCTTGACTCTCTGAAAGTCGTGTACCTACAAGCACGATAGCCTCTCCATCAGCAGCCACCTGATCAGTTATAAACTTGGAGGTGGGCTTAATCTTCATTTTTTCCGTACAGAAACGGAAAGAATTGTTAGGGACAGGATAACCTTTACCTATGACACAACACCAGAACGAATCTTCTAACTCTGGAGTCGTGGTAGCCACTGAGATCGGCATCTGCTGTTCCTTGGCCGAACGCTGAATCTTGTCCAGCACAGTGGTCACGTATTCCTCAATCACAGGATTCTCCACCATTGTATCATTACACACTACATAAACATTGCGCTGGAGCAATTTCCCTTCCTCGCGCAGTCTTTGCAGCGCAATCCACACCAACGTCAGAAGTACTGTAGAGTCTTTTCCACCGCTAAACCCGATAATCCAAGGGCGAGTATAACGGTCTTCCTCCTGATACTGATCCATCAATTCCTCAACGATAACTTCAACGCGTTTGCTATTTATTGTCATTGTTATAAGTTCCGTAATAGGCAAAAAAAGAACGTACCCTATTCTTATGTATTCCCGCTACGCCTGTCCTGGAAATGAGGCTTGAAACGAAATACAGAGAAAGGGTACGCCTATTACGGCGTACCTAACTTCCTCCGAGGCACGTTCCAATAAAGTTTTTCCAGGACTTTGTAGCTGAGACCTCTTCAGATAGTTGATACTATCAACTTTGCCAATAAGTTCTTGCAAGGCATCCTTTAGTACCACCCGCTCGTCACTACAACATGGGCAGCGGACACAATGCATTTGCAAAGGTACGAATAAAACACCTTATTAATATAACAAAGGTGTTATTTAACACGATTTTAACCGTTAGAAGCTCTACATTCTACTCAAAAATGCCTCTTTTAACTAATCGGCAAGAATATGTGTTCGTAGAATCGGTAGTATACACTCACCATGTGTGAAACGTTCTTGGACTCGTCATAATTATGGGAAAAGCGCTGCCACTCTGTGGCAATGGCTTTGTCAAAAAAACTTCGAATTTAAGTGGGGTGATACTCGCGTATTTGAGAATAAAATGTCCGCCGGTCGGAAAAACAGCGAAAATGAGCGATTTCTGTAACTCATTGTATGCGAGCGGTTTACAAGAAACGAGCTTTCATTCACCCCTGAAGCATTTCCAATTTGCGTCACTTCATCTTGTGATTTGCGTCACTTTACCCTGCAATCTGCGTCAAATCACCTCGCTATTTGCGTCACTTCACGCGCTCATTGATGTTGTTTCGCACCCTCATTCCC
>JAEEGL013973105.1_pt1 | contig 11483 bp, 8 predicted proteins | sample 9134231 | NCBI WGS metagenome assembly JAEEGL01 (sample SAMN16246548, study PRJNA631951) | gut metagenome | biome: gut microbiome; feature: rumen; material: fiber-attached | host: Bos | place: Iran: Karaj | collected 2018-10
CTCTGCCATCCCGGTGTTGTTGTCGATCTTTCCGACGAGTTCGGCGAAGATGACTTCGCTATCTATACATCAAAGGATATTGAGAAGAGAGTTGAAGTGAAGGAAGGAGATATCCTGATCATCAATACGGGATACCACAAATACGGCTGGGATATGCCCGGAACTGCGGATGAAAAGCGGTATATGATCCGTCATCCGGGGCCGGATATGGATTTTGTGCAGTGGGTGCGCGACAAGAAGCTCCGCTGGATCGGTGTCGACTGCGGCAGTGCCGATCATCCGATGAACACGAAAATCCGTGATTGGGAGCCGATGGAAGCAAAAAAATGCGAGGAGAAACTCCTTGCCCGTTACGGAAAAACTTTGGCAGAGCTGTATCCGTGGCCGGATCACTATCAGGCGATGCATATTGAACTATTCAAACAGCCTTATGAAGCAATTCATGCGGAGTGCCTTGGCGGTGATATCGACAAGCTTTCCAATAAACGTTGTGTTATTGGCGCGTTCCCGTGGAAATTGGTCGGCGGGGAAGCCTGCGTGACGAGAATCGTTGCGTTTGACGGATTCGAAGACGCATAAGCAGATAGAAATACATGAAATGCGCCACGTGTTCCCGAGAACAATCTTGTTCGGAGTAACTAGTTTCATTTTTTGAAGTGCTTGAAATCAAATGCGGTTTGCGTTATCCTATAACTGAATAACGAGGAAACTATGATGCGTTTATTTGGCGGAGAAGAACCGGAAGAAGCTGTCAGAAAAGCCACCATGGATCTGACGGCCGCATTATATCAGAAGCAGGTCTCTGACTTCGAGTTTTTCGAGATTTCTGAGCTGGAACGGGACAGTTTCGGTCGTATTCTTGTTTTCACTAGTTTCAAATCCGGAGAACATAACGGACAGCTGCTGCTGATCTTCACATCCGTTGATTCCGACGGTTCATTCAGAGCTTCACCAAAATGCTATCTTGAGGTGCGGACTGCGTCCTTTGGCGCAGGCGTGGAGCATCATAAAATCCGCAATTCCTGGAATTGCCCAATAGATTCGGTACCTATATTTAATTGATTCAACACGCAGTTTTGCTGTGTGTGTTTTTGGCAGAAAAGACAGTTCACAAAACCCGCCGCAGCGGAGGGATTGCGGCCAGAAAATGTGCTTATGCAGACGGTTGGATTGATTCTTGCAGCTGGGATGTCCAGAAGAATGGGAAGGTTCAAGCCCCTGCTTCCGTTGGAAGGGAAGCCTTTGATCGCACATTCTGTGGACATGTTCTTCCGCGCAGGAATCACGGACGTTCGGATCGTGACCGGATTCAAAGCGGAAGAGATCCGAAGTGCCCTTTCGGATCAGCCGGTGAGATGGCTCCATAATCCGGATTATGAAACGACGGAGATGTTCGATTCCGCACGGATTGCCATCAGGGATGTGCTGACAGATCCTGCTGTCGATGCCGCTTTTCTGCTTCCGGGGGATATGCCCGCGATTCCGTCGGGGATACTTCCGGAACTCATCCGGAAAATGGAGGAGACAGACGCGGATCTCGTTTTTCCAAGCCGGAGCATGAAACGCCTTCATCCTCCGCTATTATCCAGAGCCTGTCTCGAACAGCTTGCGGTTTATGACGGGCAGGACGGATTGCGGGGAGGGTTCAAAGCCTGCGCGGGGAAAACAGAATACGTCCTGACGGATGACGCGGGATGCGGGATTGATGTGGACACGCCGGAAGACTATGATCGCCTGCTGAAATTCAGAGGCAGCAGTTAATTGAGATGATCGGGAAGAAATTCTGTAACATATCAGGTTCACCAAGAAGGAGGTAGTATTTTGAAGGATTTCCAGTATCTGCTTCCCCAGACTCTGGAGGAGGCCGTCAAACTCAAAGCAGAGTATGACAAGGCGGCTGTCTTTATGGCAGGCGCTACGGACATAGTCGTGCGTATGCGCGACTATCTGTTGACCCCGGACGCAGTAATCGACTTAAAGAAGATTCCGGGACTGAATGGCATCACGTTCTCGAAGAAGGACGGGCTGCACATTGGTTGCCTGGCTACCATGAATGAGATTGCAGAGAACAAAGATGTCCGGGAGTATTATCCGACACTCGCTGCCGCGGCGGAATCCGTGGGTTCCAAGCAGGTTCGGAATCGTGCGACCTGCGTGGGAAACATTGTCAATGCTTCGCCTCTGGCGGATACGGCAACTCCGCTGTATTGCTATGACGCGATCGTTGAGATCCTCGGACCTGAAGGCAAACGGGAACTTCCGATTACGGAGTTCATCCTGTTTGTCCGCAAGGTGGCGCTTGAGCGCGGAGAAGTCGTGACCGGAATTCGTGTCCCTTACCGTGAGGCAAAAGGTGAATTCCGCAAGATCGCCAGGAGAGATCAGGTCGATCTTTCCACGGTGTGCGGTACGGTGCTGAAATTCGGGGATGAATACCATATTGCGATGGGATCCGTCGCTCCGCAGCCGCTCCGCCTGAAAAAGACAGAGGAATTGCTTTCCGGCAAGAAACTGACCAAAAAACTTATCGAAGAAGCAGCTAAACTTGCTCCGACGGAAGTCAACCCAATCGACGATGTTCGTGCTTCCAAGCAGTATCGCCTTGACATGGTCGCTTACATCGTTCGTGATGTGCTTACCAAGTTGGCGTAAGGAGGTACGACTATGAAAGAATATCCTGTCAAATTCTATGTGAACGGCGCACCGTTCGAACTTTCCGTTCCCGCCAACCGCACATTGCTCTCCGTTTTGCGCGACGATCTGGCGCTGACGGGCACAAAAGAGGGGTGCGGTGCAGGCGAATGCGGCGCCTGTACGGTAATCGTAGACGGTAAAGCGGTCAATGCTTGTCTGATCCTTGCCCCGGAACTGGACGGAAAGCATATCGAGACCGTTGAGGGTCTTGCAAAGGGCAGTCAGCTTTCGCCTCTGCAGGAATCCTTTATTGAGCACATGGCTTTGCAGTGCGGCTTCTGCACACCCGGTATGCTGATGAGCGCTGAGTCGCTTCTCCGCGAGAATCCGCATCCGACGAGGGATGAAATCAAGAGCGCCATGAGCGGAAACCTGTGCCGCTGCACAGGGTATAAGAAGATCGTTGAAGCAATTGAGGCGGTCGCAGAGAAGGGGGTCTATGACAAATGAGAGTTGTCGGAACGTCCGTAGAACGGCTTGATGCCATTAAAAAAGTAACCGGAACCGCGCAATTCGCGGATGACATCCAGTTCACCCGTCCGCTGTATGCGCAGGTAAAGCGCAGCCCCTACGCACACGCAAAGATCCTGAAGATCGATACGAGCAAAGCGGAACAGCTGGAAGGCGTACGCTGCGTTATTACCGGTGATTACTATAAGAAACGTGCCGGTCTGTATCTGGAAGATAAAAACTTCCTGGCAGTCGGAACTGCGAAGTTCAAAGGTGAGCCTGTCGCGGCAGTCGCTGCGGAGACCAAAGAACTTGCCGAGGAAGCCTGCAAACTGATCGAAGTCGAGTATGAAGAGCTTCCTGCAGTATTTGATTCTCTGGAAGGCATGAAACCGGACGCACCGCTGATCCATCCGGATCTGCATACGTACAAGGTAGCTCCGATTTTCTATCCGCAGAAGGGCACCAACATCTCCCACCATTATGTCCTGCGCAAAGGAGACGCCGATAAGGCGTTCAAGGAAGCGTACAAGACATTTGACAACAGCTTCTACATTCCCCATGTTCAGCATGTGCCGATTGAGCCGCATGCCTGTACGGCACAGTACATGCCGGACGGCGAGCTGTGCATCTGGGCTGCGTGCCAGTCCCCGTTTGCTGTCCGCCGCGCTCTTGCGGAGACATTCGATTTTCCGCTCAATAAGATCCGCGTTATCAGCAAAGCGGTAGGCGGTGGATTCGGATGCAAAGCCGGAACGACGCTGGAAGGCATTGTTATTCCTCTTGCTATGCTCTGCCCGGGACGCCCGGTCAAGCTGACCTATACACGTGAAGACGAGTTCCAGTATGCGTATGTCCGCCAGGGACTCCATATCCGGATCGAGACCGCAGTCAATAAAGACGGCAAGATCATCGGTTCTAAAAACGTGCTGGCATGGGATGGCGGCGCTTACACGGAATACGGCGTCAATATCGTCAAAGCGGCAGGCTGGGGCTGCGTCGGTCCGTATGATATCGAGAATATCGCAACTGACAGCTACTGCGTCTACACGAACCACCCGGTCGGCGGTCCGTACCGCGGTTTCGGCATGAGCGAAATCCATTTCGCTATCGAGCAGAACCTGGATATGGTAGCGAATGAACTGGGCATTTCGCCTCTTGACATCCGCCGTATTAACGGTATCCGCCCGGGCGGCGTCTCGGCGACCGGTCAGGTCATCGACGTTGCCGGATATCAGGAGTGCCTTGAGAAAGCCGCAGCCCTCATCGAGTACGATAAGCCCTGCAAACCCTCCGGCAATCCGAGAAAAGTGCGCGGCAAAGGCTTGGCGGGCGGCTGGAAAGCACCGTCCATGCCGACGGATGCGCAGTCTTCCGTTATCATCCGTATGAATGAGGACGGAACGTTTATTCTGCTCTGCTCCTGCCACGACATGGGCCAGGGCTCCGATACGGTCATGGCGCAGATCGCCGCAGAAACGTTGACGGTAGACGTCAGTAAGATCACAGTCAGAACTGGTGATACGGACCATACCCCGTATGAGTGGCAGACGGTTGCTTCCCGCTCCACATACTGCGCAGGTAACGCAACGAAACTCGCCGCGGAAGATCTGAGAGACAAGATCCTCGAAGTTGCGCAGATCAAGATGGGAACATGGAAGAAGGACCTGTATCTGGAAGACGGCTATGTCCGCAGAGTGTTCTATCCCGATATCAAAGTCCCGATTTCCACTTTCGCACTCGGCCTGATGCTTCCGGATCAGAGCGGTATCGCCGGCCCGATGATCGGTGTCGGTTCCTATACGGTTCCGAACAACATCGCGGCGGATATCAAGACGGGTCTCTCACCGAAGCCGGTCGCGTTCTGGACGATGGGTGTCAATGGCGCAGAGGTCGAGGTCGATCTTGACACCGGCAAAGTTAAAGTGCTGAAGATGGTATCCGTCTTTGACGCCGGCAAGGTCATCAATCCCCAGATGTATGAAGGACAGGCGGAAGGCGCCATGGTCCAGGCAATGGGCACAGCACTCTGGGAAGAACTGAAACTCAAGGATGGAAGGGTCATGAACCCGAGCTTCGTGGACTATAAGATTCCGACATTTGACGACATGCCTGAGATGATCGTCGAAGCTGTTGAGAATGCGGAGCCGACCGGACCTTACGGAGCGCGCGGTATCGGCGAAATCGTCATGGTTCCCGGCGCACCGGCAATCGCTAACGCGGTAACCAACGCGACCGGAGTCAGATTTACGCGCATGCCGCTTATGCCGGACGTTGTGCTTGCAGCACTGAAAGCCGCCAAGAAATAACCTGAGGAATGACCAGACGGGGGCTCTGCCCCGTGTATGAGCCCCCATCCGGATTCATTTCGGAAAGGACCGGAAACAGTTTGCAGCAGCTATTGGGAATTGTTGTCATACTTGCGCTTATGGTTATGATCCTGCTTCTTTCGAAGCTCAGGAAGAAGAAGATCCAGCCGTTTATCGATTCGTTTGCGGAAGCATACTGCAAGGTCACGGATCATGTGCTGAATGGAAACAATGTGATCGATAGAATCAAGTATGATACGGAAGAAGGGGGATATATCCGTGCGCTTCCCCCGGAAGATCAGCCGGAGAGCATCCGTCGGATATTTGAGCAGGGAGTGGACGCTGACGATATTGAACAGATTAAGACCATGTTCAGTATGCAGCATGAAACCCAGGAATATCTGACATCGTTCAATCTGATTGGGAAACGAATCAATCTGATCATGAACCGCTGCTACGATCTGACAAATCTATGTCTGTCGCTGATTGACGATCCGTCAAAAATTCGCGTAAAGAAAGACATAGAGGAACTGGAATTCTACTTTACAAAGCAGAAAAAAATCCGTGAAGAAATGCTGAAGGAAATCGTTTCACCGGAATGCTTCAGCAAAATGAAAGCCTACTGACATCATAGTTTCGCTTATTGGCGCGGGGAACGGCAAAGCCGGGATCCGCTTCCAATAGATCACTGAGAAGAAGCAAAAATAGGTTCCTTGATGAGGAATGGAGACCCTTATCTATTCAAAACAGGAGGTAAACCATGGAGAAGAAAGTTGATGGCATTTACGATGGCTTTAAAGAGCTCGGAACGGGCAAAATGATCGTTCTCGGACTCCAGCACGTATTTGCAATGTTCGGTGCTACCGTTCTCGTACCTATTCTTACCGGCCTATCTATTTCTGTTACCCTCTTCTGTGCTGGTATCGGTACAATCTGGTTCTATTTCATCACGAAGAGAAAGATCCCGATCTTCCTCGGATCTTCCTTCGCATTCCTCGGCGCATTTGCATCTGTTGCAAACGGTGAGCTTGCTAAACTTCCTTATGCAACGCTTGGTGTTGTCTGCGCCGGTCTTCTGTATGTCGTCCTTGCGGCTCTGATTGCTATTTTCGGACCGAAGAAGATCATGACACTGTTCCCGCCGGTCGTTACTGGCCCGATCATCGTTCTCATCGGTCTGATTCTTTCCGGATCTGCTATCAGCAACGCACAGAACAACTGGATCCTTGCGATCATCGCGATCGTGGTCATTATCTGCACGAACCTGTTCGGCAAGGGCATGATCAAGATCATCCCGGTTCTCATGGGCATCATCGTATCCTATGTGATCGGCGCCCTGATCTCTCTTGTTTCCGGAAACGCTCTGTTCGGACTCCCCTGGGTCGACTTCTCCACTCTTGCGGGCGCGAAAATCATCGCGGTTCCGCCGTTTGCAACATACTCTCCGCTGCCGCTGCTCTTCGGAGGAGCCATGGACGGCGGCATGGCTGCCAACGCGATCATTACCTTCGTCGTAGTTGCTGTTGCGGCCATGGTTGAGCATATCGGCGATATCTGCGCGATCGGCGCAACCTGCGGCAAGAACTTCATCGCGGATCCGGGCCTTACCCGTACCCTCCTTGGCGACGGTATCGGCACATCCCTTGCAGGTCTCTTCGGCGGCCCCGCCAACACGACCTACTCCGAGAATACCGGTGTTGTTGCTCTGACAAGAGTCTATGATCCGAAGGTCATGCTCATCGCAGCTTGCTTCACGATCATCCTGTCTTTCATTTCCATCTTCGAAGCATTCATTCAGACCATTCCTGCCTCCATTATCGGTGGTATTTCGATGGTCCTCTACGGAATGATTTCTGCAACTGGTATCCGTACCATTGTTGAGAACCAAGTTGACTTCAAGAACCTGCGTAACATCCTGATCGCTGCTTTGATCCTGGTTTGCGGACTTGGCTTCAACGGCAACCCGCTCATCCTCGGACCGGTCCAGCTCGGCGGTCTCGCTGTCGCAGCTATCGTTGGTATTATTGCCAACGCGGTTCTGCCCGGCAAGGATTACGAGTTTAAGATGGAAGACTACGAATAACGCACGCAAAAGTTCATAATAAGGAATTGACGAGATTGCTCCATTTCTCAGTGAAAAATATGCGTGCCGGCGATTGCCGGCACGCATGTATTATTCTGGAACAAATCGGGAAAGATCAGCACTGCTCAGTACGGATCTCAACGCTGCTTTTTCCGATGCGGTCTTTCTTTACGATGATCTGATTATCGATTTGGTTTCGCAGTTCCGATACATGGGATATGATTCCTACGAGACGGTGATCGTCGGTCAGGCTTCGAAGCGCGCGCATCGCCTGCTGGAGAGTGTCATCATCCAGAGATCCGAAACCTTCGTCCACAAACATGGTATCCAAACGAATTCCTCCGGCAGTCTCCATGATCTCCTCTGAAAGGCCGAGCGCCAGAGAAAGAGAAGCCAGGAAGGATTCTCCCCCCGACAGAGTTTTGACGCTCCGCACTGTGTCATTATAATGATCGAAAACATTCAATTCCAGCCCGCTCTGACTCCGAAGGGATTCGGAAGAAGTATTGCGGATCAGATCATACTGCCCGGAAGACATCTGGAGCATGTGTACGGACGCGCGTGCGAGAATACGATCAAAATATGCTGTCAGAACATAGGATTCCAGAGATATCTTTTCTTTTCCTTTTATATTTCCATTTGCCGTTTCGGAAAGAGCATTCAGCCATTGATATCTGTGATACAGCTCCTGCAAATCTTCCGAACCTTTCTGAATGTTTTTTATTATGTCAGAATTGGCTTCCAAACGGATTCCTGCTGATTCGCGATTTGAAACTAGAGAACGCCGCGTTTCAACAAGATCGGCGCGTTCTGCAGTCAGCTTCTTTATGTCTTCTTCCTTGACGTCCTTCAGGCTGTCCTCCAACTGGTGAATCTCCCCTTTAAGCCTCGCGCCTTCAGTTTTACTGGCGGTGTAGTCTTCCTGGAGCTGTTTAACTCTTTTCTCATAATCGGAAACAACCTTGCGGAGAGAATCGATTTGTGCGACAGCCTGATGTTTTGAGGCGAAATGAAGCCCTGACCGGATTGAATCAGCCTGTTTTTCGAGTGTGTCGAGTTTTGCTTTGCGTGCAGATACGGCCTCGGAAAGCGCAGACTGCTTTTCTGTCAGTGTCTGGATCTCTTTTTCACGGTTTGGAATGAGCAGGTGCAGCTCATTTTTTCTCGAGACACGACTGGTTTCAAGCTTGATGAGTTCTTCGCTTTCGGAGAGCTGCTGATTACTTTCCCGTATGGATGCGGTCAGAACAGTGTCCAGGTTCGGAAGATCGTCCCCGCCCAAAAGAGAACGGGCGCGTTCTCGCAGAGAACGTTCCATGCTATCGCACTGCCCGAGAAGCTCATGCGCTTTCCCTCCCTCACGGTTCGCGGCATCCTGCTGATCTGAAGCTTCTTTCTCGGAGCGGGTGACCTCTGCTTCGGAGGGAGCATTTTCTGAGGCAAGGGCTTTCTTCGGGTGATGTGTGGATCCGCAGACAGGACATGGCTGTCCTTCTGTCAGGGAGGAAGCCATTATTCCGGCCTGTTCGGCATTGAACTGGAGCCGAAGCAGTCTTGCTGTTTCGGAAAGTCTTTGTGCTTTGAGCTGTGAGGAACGGAACCGATCCTGCTGATCGGACAGCAGTTGGAGACGAGAATTATATCGGTTCAGACTGTCCTGCAACTCATTCAGGTCCGATAGTTTCTTTTTGAGGTTGTCACGTTGCTGAGTCATTCTGATCAGGTTTTCGCCTGCATCAGAAAGCCCCCGGAGTTCTTCCTGCAGGGCGTTAAGGTTCGTTTTTTTGTCTGTTAATGTCTTTTCAATGTCGATACGGCTCTTTGTATCGTACAGCAGGGCGTCCTTTTCATTAGTGAGGTTCTTCTCGACTTTTTCTAGATCGGTGTAGAAGGACAGTTCGTTTTCAAGCGCAGCACATTCTGACGCTATCTGATTCAGATCCTTCTTTCGCGCGTTCTCACGGGTCAAAGAAGCAAGAATAGCAGATTCCTTTTCTTCCGAGACGGATAAAGCTTCCTGTGTTTTATGAAGTGTCTCCCGGCTCTTTCTGGCTTTTTCAGCATCAGAAAGGCGGACAGATACGGTTCCGATCTTTTCGTCAATAGAGCTAATTCTCTCTGCGAGTTCTTGTCTGATTCCGGTATCCGTTTCGATCAGCTTCTCGATCAGTGCAAGAACGTCTTCCTGAGGAAGCTTTCCTTCCCTTGCAAGCTCGGTATCCTTGAAAAAGGGGCTGTCCGCATCGCATCGGATGCCGGATAAAAACTGGGCGATGCTGTTCTGAACCAGTTCACACTGACGGGCTAGATCCTTTGCCTTTGTATTTAACCGGTTCTGAAACCGTTCGAACATCTCGGTTTTGAATATACTGCGGAAGATGCCCTGACGGTCTTTTGTGTCCGCAGTCAGAAGTTTCTGGAACTCGCCCTGTGCTATCATGGCGATTCTGGAAAACTGATCGCGGGTTAATCCGATGATGTCTTCGATAGCTTTGTTGACACGGGAAATCTGGGTTTCGCTGTGACCGTCCGGATAGACCAGTGTCGCGTCTGCAAGACGGCTCGTAAACCCACCGCCCCGTTTGCTGGGACGCTGATACGCCGGATTGCGTGTTACCGTGTATGTCTTGTTCGCGTATGAAAAAACCAGTTCCACTTCCGTGGGAGTTTCCGGATCCGCATACTTGGACCGGAGCGTAGCGGTATTCCTGATTTCCCCGCTTGTTTCTCCAAACAACGCAAATGTGATGGCGTCAAAAATAGTAGTTTTCCCGGCGCCGGTATCTCCCGTAATCAGATACAGACCGCTTTCGCCAAGCCGGTCAAGATCCAGCGTGACCCGATTGGCATAAGGGCCAAATGCGGAGATTGTCAATTTCAGCGGTCTCATCTGTCTCCCTCCTTAATCTGCTCGAAGAGGTCTATGGAGTACTGTCTTTGTTCTTCACTCATCGGCTGGCCGTTCTGCTTTTCATACAGCTCCATAAACAGTTCAATGTCACTCTTCTGTGCTACAGCAGCGCTTGCGGCAAAGGAGGCGCTGTTTCTGGTTCTCTTGTTGTCATAATCAAGCGCAAGTATGTTCGGATAAATTGTTCTGAGCCGGGCAAGGGCGTTGGGAATATCCGCCTCGTCGGTCAGAACTGCGTGGAGATAATCGTCCACCGCGGTTCCCGTATAATTCTGTTTCAGAGTCAGGTCGTTATATGTGCCCCGGATCTCGCGCATATCGTGCAGGGGAATCAACGGAATTTGCCTTACGGCGACGGTTCCTTTCTGTTCCATTTCCACAACTGTTACGGATTTGGTATGGCTTTTTTCGGAGAACGAGTATTTCAGCGGTGTTCCGCAGTAACGGATGCAGGAATTGCCCGCAATGCTCTGCGGACCATGCAGGTGACCGAGCGCGACATAATCAAACGGAGCGAACACGGAACTGTCCACGTTACCTGCCCCTCCGACGGATATATCTTCCGAATCGCAGGTTTGCGCGCCAGTGACGAACTGATGGGCAACCAGAACATTCCTGTTGCCCGGGTCTATATCCATGTGCGTGATTGCCGTCCGTATCGCATCGGTATAGGAAGTGACAGACTCATCCGGAAAGAACGGACGGACTGCCGAAGGTTTGACAAACGGAAGAAGATAAAAACACACTTCCCCGAAACGGTCGGTGATTTTTAGCGCCTTGACAGATCCATCATACGCAGGAGACAAATGTATTTTCGGATCCACGAATCTGGATCCGAAAGCGATTCTCTGCGGTGAGTCGTGATTCCCGCTGATGATGAGTACGTGAAGATTCCGTTCATGCAGGGCGGACAGAAAATCATCGAAAACCGCTACTGCTTCCGAAGGTGGAGAAGGTTTGTCATAAATATCGCCGGCGATGACGACCGCATCCGGCTTTTCGGAATCAGCAAGGTCAAGTATCTTCTGGAAGATAA
>JAEEGL014576862.1_pt1 | contig 11483 bp, 7 predicted proteins | sample 9134231 | NCBI WGS metagenome assembly JAEEGL01 (sample SAMN16246548, study PRJNA631951) | gut metagenome | biome: gut microbiome; feature: rumen; material: fiber-attached | host: Bos | place: Iran: Karaj | collected 2018-10
AACAGAAACTCTATGGAAAGAAACACGAATGGGTGTTGGATAAGATGGAGAAGTATTATTTGGCCAAAGGCGATAACGAGGCATACCTTGCTCTTAAATTGAGGAACAAGAAAAGCATGAGGAAGGAGAACTCTCTGAAGATGGCAAATATCTATAAGGCCAACGACAATTATGAGTCTGCTCTTCGCTACTATCGAGAATCCTTCCTTTGGCAAGTCAAAAACAAAGGCGAAAAATATGACCTTTATAGTGCTGCTAGTGGCGTGCTCGAATGCTTAAAGGAACAAGGTCAGACACAGTTGCTGCCACAAGAACTGGTCACTATGATGAAGCATATTTCTGATCGTCGCCCGAATGACTTGCGCTATGTGGTGTTCTCGTTGGCTGCCTTGAAATTCCGTGCACCTGATACTGACACTTATCGACAATGTGTAGAAGCCCTCGTGACATCTGTTCCCCAACTTGCTGATCCTGAGACCCAGGCCTGTTTGCTTACCCAGGCCTATATTCATGGCTATATCAGGGAAGCAGAGATTCCTTCGGTCGAGGCTCTTTTCGACAAAGCACTTAGTCTGACTAAAGATGTCAACATGACACTCCACGATGAGTTACTACTCTGTAAATTGAAGACAAGTTTTGACTCACATATCTCTTCTCTTGGTTCTGTAAAATATGATGCCTTTTATCTCAAATCGATGGGTCAGCAGATGGAACAATTGCTTAAGGCCTATCCAGAACGGATGGACTGTTATGACTATTACGATGCCATAGCCTCGCAATTGAAGTCTGCTATCCTCCTTCATCAATCAGATGAAATCACCCGTTTTAGCGAAATTTTGCTTCCTGCTCTGAAAGAAAAACACGGATATTTCTGTGACGGGGGAGAGATGGGCCGTATTACCAATCAGCAGTCGTTGCTCAATCGAAGAATTGCAAATGACCAGGATTTAGAAGACCTTGTCATGGAGGCAGCCATGCTGGGTGATGCGCGCCAGCAGGTACGTCTGGCTCTTCCTGCTCTGCAGAAACGTCTGGACATGGTGCGTAGCCATCTGGCATCACAATACTATCGCAGTTCTGTGCAGGACGATATTGACAAACTGATTCACGAGGCCACCTATCTGGCCTTCCTCACTGGCAGCGACACCTTGGCTGCTACAGCCTACAATGCTTCTATCTACTGCAAGGGTGCCCTGCTGCGCTCTGAGAAGCAGATGGAACGCCATATCCTGACCAATGGAAACGAGACCTCCCGCTTGATGCTACAGGAGTTGCGTACCATTACTTTACAACTAGACGATGCTACTGATGCCAACCCTGCGCTCACCGACTCATTGGCAGTCCGAAAGACTCAATTGGAAAATCAGTTGATGGGTATGTCGGCAATGTTTGGCGATTATACGCGCGCCATGATGGCTAGTTGGCGCGATGTGCAGCAACAACTTGGCAATCATGATGCCGCCATCGAATTCTGCCAGTATGAACGTCAGGATACTATGTACTATTGTGCATTGCTTCTCAAACCAGATGGTCATACGCCACATCTCGTACCTCTTTGTACTAGTCAACAGTTGGCGGCAGTGAAAAATATCTATACCGATAACGAAATTTACAATCTTGTGTGGAAGCCATTGGAACAGTTGCTAGCCGATGTGCGTAACGTCTATTTCTCGCCAACAGGCGTACTCCATCAAATGGCGATAGAAAGTGTCTTAGATGATAACAGGCAATTGATATCCCAAAAGTACAACCTGAGACGTCTTTCCAATACAAGGGAACTGATACGGCAAAAGACAGACCCACTTCAGAATAATGCCTTCCTCGTTGGGGGAGTCAGTTATCAACTTGGGCAGGATGACTGGCATCACATTGCTCAGACTGCCGCACGTCCCTTTGATAATGTCTATGCCATGCGCGATGTCGGCTCTCTTGAAGAACTCCGTCTGCGTGGGGCTCTTGACGACTTGCCTGGTACGGAAGTTGAGGTTGATGACATCACCCGTGAGATGGACAAGAGCCATATCCGACACCTATGCATCAAGGGAACTGATGCATCCGAGGATCGCTTCAAGCAGGTAAGTGGTTCCGATTATACCATTATTCATATTGCCACTCATGGTTTCTGGTTGACTACAGATACGCTGATAAGCCAGCGAGGCCGTGTTGATAAAGATAATATGGAGGATGTGGCAATGAGCCGTTGCGGCCTGCTGATGGCTGGATCTGAATCATATATTAAAGGAGAACCTGTACCCGACAATGTGGACGATGGCATTCTCACGGCTCGCGAAGTCTCTCGCCTCGACCTAACCTCAGTCTCGCTTGTGGCTCTCTCAGCCTGCGAGACTGCTCTTGGCGACGTGACAGGTGAAGGTGTCTTTGGTCTTCAGCGCGGTTTCAAGAAGGCGGGCGCGCAGAGCATCCTGATGTCGCTGTGGAAGGTGGACGACGAGGCCACCTGCCTGTTGATGACGGAGTTCTACAAACACTGGATAGGAGAGGGAAAGACCAAGCATGAGGCTCTCCAACTGGCAATGAAGACCGTGCGCTCTCATAAGGAGAAAGGGTGGGATGACCCCAAATATTGGGCAGCATTCATTCTGCTTGATGGATTGGACTAAAGGCTTCTGATGGCGAGGTGCCTTAGCGGACTACCTTTTTGCCATCCACTATATATAGGCCCTTGGTGGGTGAAACTACCTTGCGGCCCTGCAGGTCGTAGGCCGCATGGGGTAGGGTGGATGGCGACTGGGCTATTGACTCGATTCCCGTTGAGGGGCTACTGAACTGCCAGTTGTCAAACTCCAGCATGCAGTTGGCAGCGCCAGTAAATGTGAAGTACAGGTCGTGCTGGCCCGGGTCGGGCGTATAGCGGTCGTAGATAATCGGGGTCTGTGCCCATAGCATGGTGGTCAGCATGCAGCATAGATCGCAAACTGCCAGTCTCTTCAGTATCATTCCTTTTTTTCAATTATTATTGCATTCCTCAATGTTTCTTTCGCCACTCTGCAAAAGTACACGAAAAAGTCGGACTGACCAACCATCATCCCGACTTTTTCAGTTTTCTGGCAGATATGGCCGCCATTTTTTTTAATCCCGCCACGCTTGGAAAGAATGGTGACCGGATGGCACTGCTCCAGGTCGTCGAAGGTGAAACTTCATAATCCGTGTAATTTGTGATATCTGCTGTCGAAAGTAATTTGGAGGCTCAGAAGGGGGCAGGACGGTAGTAGGTGCGCCTGTCACGTTCAGTCCTGATGATGACGTCCTCGGCCTGTGCCCTCTGCAGCAGTTTTTTAATTATTTAATACGTTGTCTATGTTTTTGTAGTCAAACTATTTAATAAAGAAAAAATAAATGATGACCCATATAATGGGAGAAAGATACATTGATACCGTTATGAAAATAGCCCATATTTTATCACCTGTACTTTCTTTATTGCTATTCACCGTTTCTTTTAAACTCTTAATTGACAAATCGTCTATCACATCTTTCTTTGCTTTTTCCCATCCGTCAGTGAATCCTATAACAAAAAAAGATATTATATATATTGCCAGGTATATTGTTCCAAAACATAATAATAGTATCAAAATGACAAATAAAAATAGTAGGAAGTAACCCTTTACGCCGTCCTCACTATATGATGCTAAGATGTCATTCCCTGATGTTGTTCCTAAATCAAACACAAGAATTGGCTCATTTCCGATATCATCAAGGGTCATACTACTGTTTCCTTTGATTTCCCTATAAGATGACGAGTGTCCTGAATATCTGAATACGCACAACAAATCAGAATTGGTTTTGTTTCTGAGTTCAGCCTTTCCGTCTTTGTTGCTTATTTCCAAGTAGTCTTCTGTATTGACATTCGATATCAATTCTTTGAATTCTGTTATGTTGGTGCTACTCAGGTTATAAATAATCTTTTTGCTTTCACTTCTCGCGTATGTATCTAAATAGAGATAACCTTCATTTCCTGTGTTTTCCTGAGCATCGGTTGCGTCATATATCAAGACATACTCCTTTCCAGCCTCCAATTCTTCATTTAACTGAATTTCATACCTTATATAATCACCCTTGTCTTGTGCCACATAACTCTCTATCATTAACTTTTCTGACGATGAATTTGTGTCTGATTGAACTGGGGCTTCTTCTGTGATAATTGGGGTGACATGCTTTGGTGGCTCTATCTTCTCAACCTCCTCTACAATCTCATCCTTCTTTGAGGGCTGCTGCACGTTCGTCTTATCATCTCGAGTGTCTTGTTGGGACAAATTTACTACTTCGCCTGTCTTGCTTGTCTCAGATGAAGCAGTAAGGGCCACATCAAACTGATACTCAGGCTGATGGTTTTTTGCATAGTAGTAAACATCATAGAATTGCTCGTCAATTATTTCAAAGATTCTCTTCTTGCAATCTATCTTCCAATTATCGAATGAGAGGTTCTTAGAATTCTTTTCAATAATAAACCAAACATCAGTATTATATTCAAAGGCAGATACTGCTCCGTCATAACTTGCCTTGGTTTTTATATAACATCTGCCTACATTATCCTTTAAATGATATGAGGAGAATGGTTTCTTTGTATCATCATGCGCTGCAAGAATATCATCTTTATATTTATATATCCACTCTTTTTTACCATATTTGTGGGTTTCAACGAACGATGTTGGTTCTATCTCAATATTTGTACATTCTACATCGTATGATAACAAAAAATCTTTTAAGGAGAATTCAGAAGGGTTGTCAAAGGTGGGCGTAACATAAAGATCCTGTAAATCTATAGTGCTATCTTCCACACATACGATAATAGTCCTGGCATCTTTATTATTCAACAGACGGGAGTGAAATGTCGCATTCAAGGTGCCGCCCATTTCGTGCCTCCTGCTTTGATATTGCCAATATAAGCCTACAACACCTATAAAGACAGAAATTAGAACTACCAGCCAATTGTCTTTTAATTTACTGTTTAACTTCGTGCTCATATCATTCAAATGTTAATGGCTTCTCCCGGTGTCACTCATATTAGTGGGTGACATCACCAGATTCTTTCTGAATGCAAAGGTAACAAATCCCCTGCTATTTACCAAATAATTATGTCACTAATTGTCGTTATTGAAGTTCAGGTAGTATCTGAACAATTTAAAAAAGAACCACAAAAAGTATCACATCTGTCACTACTACTTTATTTATCGTGGTTTAAGCGATGATAGATATGGTGATAGATGTGACACATTTTATATTATTTCACACTATTTATAGGTGAAATACTTGCAAAACCAAAGAATTCATTGTATCTCGCCAAGTATAGTTGCACGGACGACCTGCAGAGGAAGAGTCACTAAAATCGTCAAACTACACTTCTGAGCATGTTCCAAACCCTGGAACAACTTGTTCCACCCCCTGAAACACTTTGTTCCACCCTATGGAACATACCGTTCCATCCTTTGGAACAACTCGTTACACCCTATGGGAACAAAAGACATCTGTCACATCTATCACCACATCTGTCACCCCTTAACCCCCGATAAACAAAGGAAAGGTGACAGATGTGACACTTTTTTGAAGAAAAAACATAAACACTTGACCTTTGGTCGCTTGCCAATAACGGGACGCAAGAAATGGCGGAAATGCTTTTTGGCGCAAGCGGGTTTTTGCTTTCGGAATGGCGATTTCGTTGTTCTTTAACTTATATTTTTGATCAAATTGCCGTGTTTTATGCCCCATTTTTGTCAATAACTTTCCATAAATACGCAGATTTAGTATTTTTTAACTCTAATTCTTCTTTGTTTATTGTCTGCCTCCGTACCTTTGCACGTCGCCTAATGAATAGGTGTTGACCAAAGAATAATTTTATTAACAAAAACTAAAAGAACAAAAATGAGAAAATTTACACAATTGATGCTCACCCTGGCATTGCTAGTTGTCGGAGTGGGGGGGGTAAAAGCTGAGAAAGTATACACAGTTGATTACTCTACTTACACTGGGTTCCCGTTCCCATACAATGTAATGGGGTATGTACCTGAGTGGGTTGGAGGCGTGATGACCGACTATGGTGCAGACTACAAGTACCAACTTAAATCAGAAGCTGATGAAAAAGGAGTTGATACTTCCGGGGCAGTAATAGTTGAGACGGACAATGGTACTAAGTACTACAGATGGACAACAGGTGGTGGTTGGCATCAGTATTATTTTGCAGCCGATATCCCTACAGTTATTGGCGGTTCATATAAAGTTAAGGCACTTGTTAAGGCTTCTGCAGAAGTTACCTTTGATGTCGAAATGCGTTGGAGTTGGGTTGGTGATTATCCGGCTACCACTACTAGAGTAACGATTCCACAAAGCGATAAATTTGTTGAGGTTGAATGGGAACACAAGAACGTCGGAGGTGTTTCTTCTGTTCTTATTGCAAAACCTGGAGACAGCACAGTAAAAATTGAATGGAAATCGGTTGCTGTTTACACGGCAGACGTTGAGCCTATGGTTGTTTATGGTGATTTGGTAGAGGTTACCCCAACCATGCATGTACACAATCATGGTGGTAGTACGGACATTGCATCCCCTGATGGTGAAGGTGTGTATACAATCACTGATAAAGAAAGCGAACCTGCAGGTTTAGCATGGGACACACAGTTCTGGATTATTGCTCCCTATTCTCTCCCTGCAGGACAGAAGTTCAATATCTCGTTTAAATATAAGGCTGATAATGCGGGTTCTGTAGAAACTCAGACACATGGAGCATCACCTGGTAGTTACATTATTTGGCATTGCATTGGTAATGTGGACTTTGATACAGACTGGAAAGACTTCGAGAAGGAAGTGGCCATTAGTGGAGATATGGATGGTTGGCAGTCTATCGCATTTAACATGCATCTCAACTCTAATACAAAATACTATATCAAAAATGTTAAACTGAAGCTTCCTGAGGTACTTGGCGAGGTTGTTAACTTTATGGTTGGTCCTTCAGATTGGGCAAGTTATAGTTGTGCTACCAAGGCTGTTTCTCTGGGTGAGGCCAAGGGGTATAAAGTAAAATACGAAGGCGGTAATATCTTGTTAGAGGCTGTGACTCAGGTTCCTGCAGGCGAAGCTGTCCTCATTGAGGGGGCGGGCGCTTATTCGTTCTCGGTAATTCCAAGTGCTGCCGCTATCACAGGTAACGAATTGCGGGTTTCTGATGGGTCTGTAACTGGTGACGGCTCTACCATCTATGCACTTGGTAAAAAGGGTGGTGATGTAGGTTTCGCGAAAGTTAAGTATGGTGCTACTGTTCCTGCTGGTAAGGCATATTTGGAAATCGGTGGTGGTCTCGCTCGCGACTTCATCGGTTTTGGCGAAGAAGAGGCAACAGGAATCAGCCTAACTGAGAACTCAGAACTGAGAACTGAGAACGCGGTTTATGACCTGCAGGGTCGTCGCGTGGCTCAGCCTACGAAGGGACTGTACATCGTGAATGGCAAAAAGGTGTTGGTGAAATAAATTCCCCCGTTTCCAAATAATTCTTTTAAACATAATAAATAGACGAAACAATGAAAAAAACATATATTATCCCTGCAACGGAGGTCGTTGAGATTAAAATCAGTCAGTTGATAATGACCAGCCAAATGGGCGTGTTAGATGGCGAACTGGAATCTGAAGAAATCTTGTCACGCGGTACTAAGGGTGACATGTGGGACGACGAGGACGAAGACTTTTAAGTCATCATGACTAGATAAAAGCAAAAATCCCGCTATCGTCAGGAAAGGACGATGGCGGGATTTGTTTTTGTTTAGGGCTCACAAGTGGTGTATATCAAGCCTAAGTGATATTCCACTATACCATTACTATACGTGATATCCTTCACCTGAACCAAGGCACTCTCTCTGTCTTTATGATACCCAACAAAGAATCGGATTGCATCATAGCGACGTAGATAGCGCTTTCCATCTGATTCATCCAGATAGGTATATTTATTGAGTGTCGTCTGTTTCAATTCTCGATACTCTATCTTCTTTGTCCCTTTCATAATCTCATCAAAGTATATCTTCTTGATGTTGAGCGTCAGGACCTTCATTCCTGTGGTATCAAAGGTTGATTTCTCCTTGACTATTCGTTTTTCCAAGCATTCTAACTTTGGATTGTACGTGTACCCCACAATACTACCGTCCATGATTTTCTGGATAATGACATCCACGACAGGTAGAGGAACGACGAACCATTCCTGGGGCTGATGCTCAACACCTTTATCGTCGAATACAATCACTTGGAATTGGACAGGTTTTAACACCTGATGTATCAAGTCTTCAAACTTTTGAGAATTAACATTAACCACCTTATAACTGGCCTGTATTTTTACTGGAGCCATCAAGTAAGTGGGTTCATTCTCTGCATTTGCTATTCTTTGCTCAACGCTATTTGTCGAGAATCCTATCTTATAGAGATGCTTTACTTCTTTGATGACAGGGTCTTGCGACAACGAACTAAGTACATATATAAAGCCAGTCACTTTATCATCTGCTGTTACGTCCGAACTCCCAAAGAACTTTCCATTTGCATCTTCCTGCAATTCTGTTACTGCATACCCGTCACCCACAACATTCTTTCGAAGTGTTTGTAACAGGATGTCAGCCTCAGTACCATTCTCATAGATACAACGCGTTCTCGCATCTGGCAGGAAGTTGCTGCTTTTCTTCAATTCGCCAATCTTTTCCAATAGCAGCATCTGGCCACTTACAAAATAAAAGCGTCCTTCGGAAAGCGTAGCCGTCTTGGTAATCTTAACCAAAGAACGAAGCCCCTGTTTCAGTTCACGATGCACTTTTGCGAATAATGGCTTGTAATCGTCAAAGTTCTCGCAGAGTTTATGCTGGGCCACATAGTCCGCTTTCTTCTTGGCAATCACCCTTCGCATATCCTGAGGAATATCGAAGAGTTTTTTCTCTTCCTCACTAACATTCAACAACGGGTCGTCAAACAGAGCCTCCAGTTCTTTATCTATGTCCATAATCCTTTTTCCTTCAATGTCGTTAATGATGCATTCATCAGTTTCTCTTTCAGGCTACCATCCTTTTGTGGTTCACGACCATTCTGGGCTATCCATTCCTTAATCTCTGCTATCTTTTGCATGATTCTGTCATCTGCAGTAATAGCCTTAGCAAAGGGACGTGCCCCATCCAACAGAGGATCATCAAATAGTTCAAGCAATTCTTTCTTAATATCCATACCTTATTCCCCGATTTCTAGTCCGCTCAATTGACGGCGTTTCTGGTTCCATATCTTTGCATAAGCCACAGCCAACTCCCTTACTCTTGGATCAGGATCATCCATCGAAGGAATCTTGCCGTCATGTGTGGCCACATATTCTTTTAAAGGACCTTTAAACAGGATGATGGCCTGCTCTAAGGTCATATCATATTTTTGTTCAGCAATCGTATCCTGAATCAGTTTCAGCGTCTTGGCATCCACCGACTTTGATATCACCTCGTATGCACGTTGGAAAGGATTTATCGTATCAATCAGGTTAATGCTCAGTTGGTCAATATTGATAAACCTGTTGGCAATCTTAATGAGTCTGTTGCCTTCGCTCTTTTCCTCATCATCGCCACTACTTGGTATCGAAGGTATAGGCTCACCTTTCTCATTAACAACATCATTGCCTTTAATGATGGTGTCGAGGAGCAAACGCTGGCGCACCTCTTCAATTTCTTCATCCGTCAAATCAGGATAGCGTTCGCGAATGATCTTTGGAATGATATGCTGGGTGATGGTTTCTGCTGTAGTAGAACCACTCAACGCCTTAACCATCATGTCGTCCTGCAATACAGCAGCCTTCAGATCGTCAAGTTGACTTTCCACAATCGTCTTTGTCTTTTCGCTTGATAGTGGCTTCAGTCCCTCCACCACAATAGTATGCGTCAAATCGCCTTTGCCGTCGTCTTCCTCTTTTTCTGTCTTAAACTTACAACTGGGAGCCATCACCTGTTCCATCAGAAGCGATGCCGTAATGGCTTTTAGGAAATCGTTAACCGCTACTTTCACCTCTGCCTGCTCAGCATCTGGCATAGCAATCAGATTCACAAAGCGAGCCGTTTCTTTCCCTTCACAGTCACGCGTACATCTTCCTATTATTTGTATCACCTCAGTCAGCGAGCCGCGCACGCCTACTGTCAGACACATCTCGCACCATTGCCAGTCGAAACCTTCCTTGGCAGTTCCCAATGCAATAATGATATCCACATCGTCGCGATGCTTGATGTTCTGCAAATAGCCTTGTACCAGATTTCGTTCCTTCTGATCGTCTTCCACAAGGTCTGCCACCTTCAGCAGTCTGCCATCAGCAGTCCTTACATAATAGATACCTGTATTGTAGTCTTTCGATTCCACAGTACCTATCACTTTCATGATTTCGCCAGTCTCTGTGTATTTGCCGAGTCCCGTTGAACTACGTGCATTCACACTTGGTATGTGGATAATTGTTTTCTTTCTTGTGTCGAGCACTTCACCAATACGGTCCAGATACGAACCATGATAGAAGTGGTAACCCAAGATCAGATTCTTCAGATATTTGTAGCCATTCAACTGTTGGTAGTAGTTATAGGTTACTGGGAAGAATCGAGCCTCATCCTCTGCTCTGAGCACAGGCACGCCATCGCCTCTAAAGTAACTTCCTGTCATGGCCACGATGTGTCCTGTAGAATTATTCATCACTCTACGCACAACATCGCCAAGATTAGAGTTGGCATCAGCGCTGGTGTGGTGAAACTCGTCAATAGCCAGTAATGTATCATTAAAAGCCTCGTCTTCCAATTCCTTCATGCCATTTCGCAAGGTGGCATGGGCACAGACCAGTATCTTTGCGCTATTCTGACGGAAGAACTCTATGAAACGCCCTTTCTTGTCCTGCTCGTTCTTGACGTCAGTCAGATTGAAATATGCTGGAACTACCCAGTTAGCAAAGAAGCCACTATTCATCAGGTTGGTATTTTTAAACGAGCGACCAATACTCTTTTCGGGTACTGCCACTACCACCTTTTTAATACTCTGATTCTGTAACTTGTCTAATGCAATAAACATCAGCGCACGACTCTTACCCGATGCAGGAGGAGCCTTAATCAGCAGAAAACGTTTGTTACGATGTTCGTAGGCCATTGCCTGCATCTCTCGCATTCCCAACGGGTTCACGGCGGTAGCCGTGCCAGTCTGTTGATACTTGATATCAACAATTGTGTTTTCGGTTTTTAGCATGTTAGAATATCTTTAGTTCAGCGCTTATTCTCAAAAGATATTCTCTACGTTTGTCTGTCTGCGGCCAAGCTTAAGAGACGTTTCGAATTCTAATTGTTGCGCTATGTTATTTGTCTTCTGTCAGCATCTTGGCTGTCAGTTCAAAGTCATCAATAATTGCTTGAGCCATAGGATTCCTGTTTTCAACAATGATAGCAGCATATATCCCCTGCCCTTCTATCACAGCACTTGCTGTCTTGATGGTAAACCGTTCTGGTTCTGCT
>JAEEGL015446640.1_pt1 | contig 11483 bp, 10 predicted proteins | sample 9134231 | NCBI WGS metagenome assembly JAEEGL01 (sample SAMN16246548, study PRJNA631951) | gut metagenome | biome: gut microbiome; feature: rumen; material: fiber-attached | host: Bos | place: Iran: Karaj | collected 2018-10
ATCTGGCGCGCTAACCAACTGCGCCACACCCACCATAAGTCATCGGCAGGATTTGCTGATAAGTATGCCCGTGGGGATTCGAACCCCAGACCCTCGGCTTAGCAGGCCGATGCTCTATCCAGCTGAGCTACGGACACTCATCTGCCGCACAGCGGAATGCGGACTAAACGATTATACCCCCATATTAATAATAAAACAAGTGTAAATTTAAAAGTTACTGAATCAAATATTTTTCTAAAAGTAAAGGCGACGGAAAACCGCCGCCTTTGAGGGGAGTATAAATAATTAATAAGGGGTTATCATAAACGAATTATTGAAGGGTTAACTCGTTTACAGATTGATGGTAACACCAAGTTAAGAATACGGGCAAGAAGATTTGGATGGAGTTCATAAATTGTTCATAAATGTCGAAAACGCTGAAGGATCAATTCAGAAGCTTTCTGATTATCTTTATGATAAATCCGATAACTATAATGCCTAAAATAACAGGAAGCAGCACAGCGGCAACATTTATCGCTAGATAGATCGCTATCATTATTCCGAAAATTATTACGAGTATCATCCACCAGGGCATAATATCACTACGGCTTCCCATTATACGGTCATCAGGTTCATTTTCTTCCTCAACTGTTCTTTTCTCGGAACGGTCTGCCGTGTCTATAACAGTCTTTGCAAGCAGCCTCGGATTGCCGAGTTCTTCGAGAACTTCACTTTCTGTGCGGCCCTTGCGGATCTCCGTATTTATAAAGTTCTCATAAAAATTGAGATTATCATTTATAACATCGGCTGAAACGCTTCCGGAGAGTGCTTTACGAAGTTCGATTAAAAAATCTTCTTTTGTCATCATGTATCCTTTCAAATAATGTATCTGTTGTGGTATAATAAAACAGCTTATAAATAAAATCAACCTTAAGGCGGTTTTTTGATAAAAGATACTTATTCGAAAGCTGATGACACCGTCCGGAGAACCGACAGATGAATGTGTGAGTATAAACTTCGTATGAAGAGGGAAGGACAGGCCGTATACAGATGAAATTTACAAAGCTTGGCGAAAACGATATAAGGTGCGTTATATCTGAGGCAGAGCTTTACGGATTCGGGATAAGGCTTGATGACATTATTGAAAGGAACAGCAGGACGAAAGAGTTTTTCAGAGCTATCCTTGACATGGGTTCAAAGGAGCTGGGAATGGATAAAAGGGAGGGCATACACCTGGCTTCAGCCCAGATCAGCGTACTTAAAGACAACAGCATTTCGATCATATTCCATGAGGCAAGCATAGAGGAAATACTGAAAAATCTTGTCGGGGATAATATGGAGAGGCTTGAAAAACTTGAGAGGGATATAGCGGAAAATATTAAAAAGAATCCCGGGCGTCTTACAAAAGAGATCCGTAATGAACTGATAGATATAATGGAAGATAAGATCAGAAAGGAAGGAAATCTTACCCCTGCGGTTATGGCTGAGATCCGCCAGATTCGGGAAGAGATTAATGCTGACGATTCCGGAATGTGGATGAATGAAGACAGATTCAGGATGTGTGCGATCAGATTCACTTCCCTGGATGATGCCATACGATATTGTTCAATGACGGATTTTAAGGAGGAGTTTAAGTCCGGCTTCTATAAATCCGTTAAGGATGAAGAATTTTTCCTGATTGTATACAGAAACGAAATGCCGCTTGAAAAATACAGCGGAATCCTGTTTGGTGCTTCCGAGTTCGGAAGCGTGACGGAACTTACAGAGGCGGGAAGAGCATTTCTTATATCCCACTGTGAAGTGATGATAGAGGATGATGCATATCAAAAGCTTAAGAGCATAGGTTGACGAGGGGGACAAAAGATTGAAGCTTATTTTTATAGGAGCCGATCATGAGGTGACAGGAAGCTGTCATTACATGGAAGTCTGCGGGAAACATATTCTGGTGGACTATGGAATGGAGCAGGGCAAAAATCTTTTCGAGAATGAGGAATTGCCCGTTTCAGCTGCGGCAATAGATTATGTTTTTCTGACGCATGCACATATAGATCATTCAGGTCTCCTTCCGCTGCTTTATCAGAAGGGGTTCCGTGGAAAGATTTACGCAACGGAAGCCACCTGCGGACTGTGCAGCATAATGCTTAGAGACTCGGCACATATACAGATGTTTGAAGCTGAATGGAGGAACAGAAAGGCAAAAAGATCCGCAAGTCTTGAGAAGTTTGTGCCGCTTTATAATATGGAGGATGCGGACGGTGCCATAAGACTTCTTGAACCTGTCAGCTATAATGAAAAAAGACAGGTATGTGACGGAATAACGATAAGATTTACCGATGTGGGACATCTTCTGGGTTCGGCTGCTATAGAGGTGTGGCTTTCGGAAAACGCTATAGAAAAAAAGATTGTCTTTTCCGGGGATGTCGGAAACCTTGACCAGCCTATTTTAAGGGATCCGCAGTGTATCAGGGAAGCGGATTATGTTGTTGTGGAATCAACATACGGCGACAGGGTTCACACGACGGAAAAGGTGGACTATGTGGCAAAGCTTACCGAGATCCTGACCAGAACCTTTATGCGGGGCGGTAATGTGGTCATCCCTTCCTTTGCTGTAGGAAGAACCCAGGAAATGCTGTATTTTCTGCGGCAGATAAAGGAGGAGGGACTGGTTAAGGATTTCAGTGATTTTCCGGTTTATGTGGATTCTCCACTTGCAGTGGATGCAACAAATATCTTCAGAAAAAACCAGACGGACTGCTTTGATGAAGAAGCGATGGAACTTGTAAACAGAGGGATAAACCCTCTGACATTTCCGGGACTTAATCTGGCGATAACCTCCGAGGAATCGAAGCTTATAAATGACGATATGGAGCCGAAGGTGATAATTTCCGCATCGGGTATGTGCGAAGCAGGCAGAATAAGGCATCACTTAAAGCACAATCTCTGGAGGAAGGAATCCACCATACTGTTTGTGGGATATCAGGCAAACGGAACCTTGGGAAGAGCGCTTATGGAAGGGGCCGATACGGTCAAGCTCTTCGGAGAGCAGATAGAGGTAAGGGCTGAGGTGATCGGACTTGCCGGAATGAGCGGACATGCAGACAGGGATGGGCTTTTAAGGTGGATGAAGGGGTTTGAAAGAAAACCTGCATATACATTTGTGGTTCATGGCGAGGATACGGTTACAGACCGGTTTGCAAAAACACTTGGGGACGAACTGGGACTTAAGGCCTATGCTCCGTACAGCGGATGCATCGCTGATCTGGCATCGGGTGAGATTCTGTTTAAGGCTGAGCCGAGACCTATTCCCGTATCTACTACCGGAAGGCCTATCAGTGCCGTATTTGAGCGTCTTTATGCTGCAGGACAGAGGCTTCTTGCGGTTATTAAAAAGAATGAAAGAGCGGCGAATAAGGATCTTGCGAAATTTGCGGATCAGATCAATTCTCTTGCAGATAAATGGGACAGATAAGGGGTTGTTGTTATGGAAATTTTTAAGAGGATAAGAAGACTGCTTTCAGAGGATAATTCGGGGGAGGATGTGGCGAATGATCTGATCACTCTGATCAGGTACAATGCAGTCATTATCGGAATATGGAGCCTGTTTCTGGCGCTTTTCTTCTTTGTGCAGGGACAGCTGAAATTCGGAATATGGTTTCTGGTGGCAGCAGCGGCATACAGCATTATAATTTACATTACTTTCAGATATGATGATAATATATTTCTGACATCGATTTTCGGAATAGTTGCGTTCGTAACGGCGGCAGTTTTTTCGCGGACACTCGGATGGGCATGTCAGTTTCAGAATTATATCTACCTGTTTATTCTTCTTGAATGGTATGATTCGCAAAGAAGCAGCCGTCAGAAGATAGTATACAGCGGGCTGGGCCTTATTGCGTGTGCCGCTGTGTATATTCTGTGCAGGCCTGAAAATATAATTGTAGATATGAATTCCAGCCCCTATGCCTTCATAGGGGTTATAAACATGATCATTTTCGGTTTGTGTCTGTGTTATATCGTTCATTCCTTCAGTGCACAGTACCTGTCAACGGAGCACAAGCTTTACCAGTACAATAAAAAGCTCAAGCAGATGGCCGGAATGGATCCGCTTACACAGCTGATGAACAGGAGAGCTGCTACTGAGGAGATAAATGATATCATCAACAGGTATGAGTCCAACGGTAAATCGGTGAGCATTGCCATAGGAGATATAGATTTCTTCAAGAAGGTCAATGATACCTACGGACATGACTGCGGAGATTATGTGTTGAAGTCTCTTGCAATGCTGTTTAAGGAAACAATGAAGGATTACGGTTTTGTCGCCCGCTGGGGAGGAGAGGAATTCCTGTTCGTATTCAGAGAAATGAACGGAGATGAGGCTGTCGTGATATTAAACCGCCTCAGGGAAAAGATCGGAAAGATGGAACTGAATTTCAATTCGGTAAGCTTTAATGTGACTATGACCTTCGGACTTGAGGAGTATTCAAGCAATCACGGAGTTGAGGACGCTATCAAGGAAGCGGATAACAAGCTTTATATGGGAAAGGAAAGCGGAAGAAACAAAGTGGTATTTTAAGCTGTAAATATGCTTGCATCGGATGATATTCATTCCTGGTATAGCTGAATAAGAAATGCTATACCAGGTATTTATGTGCAGGGATTGTGCAGACAAAGGAAGTATATGATGATGAAAAGGATAGCAAACAGAAAAAAGCTGACCGATAATCCGTTCTTAAATATGTATGATCTGGATGCGGTGAAGACAAACGGCGATCTGTTCAAGTATTATTTTGCAACCAGAAGAAGTGATGATGACTTAAGGATCGATACTCACGATACGGAGGCTGACGGAATATCGCTCTTTGCAGTCTGCGGAGATAAAAAAGACAGCGTGGTTCTTATACGGGAATTCAGATATCCCATAAATGACTACATTTATGATGTGCCGGCAGGCCTGATAGAAAAAGGGGAATCAGCCAGAACAGCTGCAATAAGGGAGTTTAAGGAAGAAACCGGAATGGATTTTGAACCGGTGGAGTTCGGTGACGATGCGGCAAGAAAAGCTGCATTTCCGACTGTGGGTCTTACGGATGAGATGATAGCAACAGAGTACGGGTTTGCCTTCGGTGATCCGGATAAGAGCAGACAGGAAAGCTCCGAGGATATAACCACCATTATTGCCGACAGAAAAGAATGCGTGCGTATCATCAGGGAGGAGAGAGTGGCTCTCAGGGCGTTGTTTTTATTAATGCTGTTCTTAAATTCACCGGAGGATGATCCATTTGGATTTTTGAGGATATAAATGAGTATTATAAAGCTTAAACCTGCCTTCAAGGATTATATCTGGGGAGGCAGCAGATTAAAGAAAAAATTCAATAAGGATTTTAACGGAGATGTACTGGCGGAAAGCTGGGAGTTATCCGCACATCCGGATGGCAGCAGCATTGTTGCAACCGGGAAATATGCGGGAGTTTCATTCAGGGAATATCTCGAAAAAGAAGGAAAGGCTGTACTCGGAAAAAACTGTGAGAGATTTGATGACTTTCCTGTCCTTATCAAATTTATTGATGCCAGGGAAAATTTATCGGTTCAGGTGCATCCGAGCGATGAATATGCGCTGAAAAATGAAAACCAGTACGGAAAAACCGAGTGCTGGTACATAGTTGATGCCGAGCCCGGGGCAGGTATTTTTTTCGGATTGAAGGAACCTCTTACAAAGGAGGAATTTGCGGAAAAAATACATGATGGCAGTCTTCTGGAGGTTCTGAATTTCGTTCCCGTAAAAAAAGGTGAGATGTATTTTATAAAGTCAGGTACACTTCACGCTATAGGGGCAGGTACACTTATCGCGGAAATCCAGCAGAATTCGAATGTCACTTACAGGGTTTATGATTTCGGCAGAGTGGGAGCGGATGGAAAGCCAAGAGCACTTCATATAGATAAGGCTTTGGATGTATCCGACCTTTCGGGAAAAGTACCTTCATATGACTTCGGGGAACACCTTGCGCAGTGCAGGTATTTCACGGTGGATGGTCTTGATATAGATAAAAATGCAGAATTGAGTGCCGGCGGGGAATCCTTTGTATCTGTTCTATTTACGGAAGGAAGCGGGCATATAGGAGTTGGAGGAACTGATATGGATTATGATGCCGGGGACAGTTTTTTTATAGAGGCATTATCCGGGACAATAAAGATAAGCGGCAGCGGTAAAGCTCTTATTACGAGGATTGGAGACGAATATGGTATTTAAGTGCAGATCATGCGGTTCCTGCATGATTTATGATTTCACAAAAAAAGGGCTGATATGTCCAAACTGCGACAACATGGGTGAACCGGACATAGAATACGACAATAAGAATGATGTAAATATCTGTCCGATCTGCGGGGGAAATCTGAATCTTGGAAAATACGGAACATCCGTAAAATGCGGCTACTGTGACTCCTATTCTGTCAGTGACACAAGACTTTCAGATGGTAATGCTCCGCTGAAGATCGTTCCCACAACCATAACGAAAAAAGAAATGTTTGATCTTCTTATCGGTAAGTTTTCGGGTTATATGTGTCTGATACCCGAAGTATTTTCTCCAAACCGGCTGAAGGAGGTCATAATAGAATATGTACCTTTCTGGGTTTATCGTTTCGATACAAAGATGGAGTTTTCCGGACAGATAAAGGAGAGCGTTACTACCGGAAATACAACGGTAAGGGATACCTACAGTGTAACGGAAATATGGGATCTTACCATGAGGCATGTTCCGGTGGATGCTTCTGACCGGATGCCGGATCAGATAATGGATGAGCTTGAGCCGTTTGTACTCGGAAACGCACTGGATTTTAAGCCGGAATATCTTTCGGGGTCGGAGAGTGAGCTTTTTAATCACGGGAGTGATTTTTACAAGGAACAGGCTTCCTATAAGGTTGCTGACAAAGCCTATGAATTTATGGCAGATAAGCTGAGGCAGAGGTATAAGCATGCGGATAATATAAACAGCAAAATGATCAGGGATAATACGGATATTAATATAACGACGCTTTCCGGTGATTTTTACATGCTTCCCGTATATAAATATACATATACCTTTAAGGACGGAAGACAGCTTGATTACTATGTAAACGGTCAGACAAAGGAGATATTCGGAAAGGCACCCATATCCATAGGAAGGCTTTGGGCTGCTGTTGTTGCAACACTCACTGCATTTATGGGAGCGGCTGCGCTGATAGCCACTATTTTGATGCTTATCGGAGGTGCCGTATGAAAGCCATGAAAAAAAATGCAGGAAAACAACGAAGTCTAAAAAAATATCTGATAATCTGTTTTACATTCGGGATCGTCAGCCTGATTGCATGCTCAGTTGCAGTTGCAGCAATGTTTTCCCACAATTCCCAAATGCAGAATACGGGATGTAAAACTACAGAGAGGGTATTTGATTACGGCGAGCTGTTAAACAGTGAGGAGGAAGATTTTTTAAGACAGAAGATAGCTGAGCTTTCGCCGAAATCCAGGACGGATTTTATCATATATACCGACAATGAAGATCTTAGTGATAATGAGACAATAGAGAAGCTTCACAATTTTATGAATGAGAACAGATTCGGGTGGGAAAAGCCGAACGGAGACAGTGTGCTTCTTTACCTGAATATGGTGACAAGATATGTATATGCCGACACCTACGGCAGGGCAACCGATGTGATGGGACATGATTCCTCACTCTATGACAAGCTTGTTGAGATTGTGGGCAAGGATAATGCAGCAAACGGGCGTTACTGCGAGGGTCTTTATAAAGGGCTTAAATATCTTTCCTGGCATATGAGAGTCGGAAAATATTTGCCCTCTCCCGGTATATTTGTATTGATATTGATAGCGGGGAGTGCGATATCCATAGCGATCCTTGTGATAAGTGAAACAATGGGACTTTCCGATGTTCCCGTGCAGATGCAGGATTATCTTGAGGCCGGAAATCTTATGAGTGAAAGACATATACATACCGGTCATTCTGTTATACATCACAGTTCGTCAAGCCACGGCGGAGGCGGTGGCGGAGGTGGCGGCGGAGGCGGCCACGGCGGCGGGGGAGGACATTTTTGACGAAGGGGCTCAGAAAATGGTAGAATACTTCTTCGGGTTTAGATTATAGTATTTTAGGAGACAGAGTGTATTGAGTATATTAAGTGACCTGCTTTCGGAATGTATATGTAATGCAAAGGAGCTTGGAGAGGCTCTGGGTTTTTCTGAAAGTGAGAGGCTGGAAGCTGAAAAAATAATTGAAAAGTATCCGATGAGGATAACGCCCTATTATCTGGATCTTATAGATAAAGATGATAGGGAGGATCCTTTACGGAAGCTGTGCATTCCAAACAGTATTGAATATTCGGAAGGCGGTCTGGCGGATACCAGCGGAGAGCAGTTAAACACGGTGGTTACGGGGATGCAGCATAAATATGCAAATACCGTTCTTATTCTTTCCACAAACAGCTGCGCCGTGTATTGCAGGCATTGTTTTAGAAAAAGAATGGTGGGTGTTCCAAGCCACGAGGTGGGAGATAGTATTCCGGATATGACGGAATATATAAAAAATCATCCTGAAATAGACAACATTCTGATCTCCGGAGGTGACTCCTTTGTCAGTGAAAACAGCAGGATAAAGGAATATCTGGATGCTTTTTCGGAGCTTGAAAGCGTAAGATTCATAAGATTCGGAACAAGAGTTCCGGTTGTGATGCCAAAAAGGGTCTATGGTGATCCCGAACTTCTCGGCATGATAAAGGGGTATGCAAAAAAGAAAAATATCCTGATCGTTACCCAGTTTGATCATCCGAGGGAGATCACCGAAGAGTCAAAAAAGGCGATAGATTCGCTTATATCCTGCGGCGTGACTGTCAGAAACCAGACTGTACTGTTAAAAGGAGTAAATGATTCTCCGAAGGTTCTCTCGGAGCTTATGAACGGTCTTGTCTGTATAAATGTGTCGCCGTATTATGTATTCCAGTGCAGACCTGTTCTGGGGGTTAAAAACCAGTTTCAGGTTCCGATTCTTAAGGGTGAGGAAATAATGAGACAGACCAAGGGATATTTAAGCGGAATAGCCGGAAGCTACAGATATGTGCTTTCCCATCCTGCCGGAAAGATTGAAATAATCGGAAAAAGCGGTGACGAAACTGTATTTAAGTTTCATGAGGCGAAGGATCCGAAAAACCAGGGAAGGGTATTTACAAGGAAGCTGAAGGATAATGAGTGCTGGCTGGATGAAATACACTGAAAAAAAGTGAGCATAGAGGAGATTTGAAAAATGCAGATTTATGAAGAATTAGTTGAAAGGGGTCTTATAGCCCAGGTTACCGATGAAGCGGAAATCAGGAATCTGATAAACGCCGGAGGAGCAAAGTTTTATATAGGCTTTGATCCTACGGCAGATTCACTGCATGTAGGGCATTTCATGGCGCTTTGTCTTATGAGGAGGCTTCAGCAGGCCGGAAACAGACCGGTTGTGCTTATCGGCGGAGGAACCGCTTATATCGGGGATCCGACCGGCCGTACGGATATGCGTTCCATGATGACGCCGGAAACGATACAGCATAATTGCGAGTGCTTCAAAAAGCAGATGGAAAGGTTCATAGAATTCGGTGAAGACAGGGCCATAATGGTCAATAATGCAGACTGGCTCTTAAAGCTTAATTATATCGAATTTCTTCGCGAGGTCGGAGCTCATTTTTCGGTAAATAACATGCTCAGGGCCGAGGCGTATAAGCAGAGAATGGAAAGAGGACTTTCCTTCCTTGAGTTTAATTATATGACAATGCAGGCCTACGATTTTTATTATCTGCATGAAAACTATGGTGTGAATATGCAGTTCGGCGGAGATGACCAGTGGAGCAACATGCTTGCCGGCACTGAGCTCATACGGAAAAAAACCGGTGATGACGCATTTGCGATGACCCAGACACTGCTTTTAAATAATGAAGGGAAGAAGATGGGTAAGACAGCCAAAGGCGCGGTATGGCTTGATCCTGAAAAGACTTCGCCTTATGAGTTTTACCAGTACTGGAGAAATGTGGATGATGCGGATGTGATGATGTGCTTCAGACTGCTAACCTTCCTTTCTCTGGATGAAATAAAGGCGATGGAAGGCTGGGAAGACAGCCGCATTAATGAAAAGAAAGAGATACTTGCCTTTGAACTGACAAAGCTTGTGCATGGCGAAGAAGAAGCCGAAAAGGCCCGGACTACGGCCAGAGAGCTTTTTTCGGGAAAAGGAAGTGAGGAAAATATGCCGACTGCAGCCATTGCAGACGACGCCTTCAGGGACGGAAAGGTTGATATACTTTCGATGGTGACTGCGGCCAAATTTGCTCCCACAAGAAGTGAGGCCAGGAGACTTGTTTCCCAGGGCGGAATTACTGTCGGGGATGAGAAGGTTGTGGATGTCGGAAAGAATTATACAAAGGAAGAAATAGGCAGTGGTCTCATATTAAAAAGAGGGAAAAAAGGATTTTGTAAGATCACGGTATAATGAATGTCACAAAAAGGGGACGGGCCAACCCGTCCCCTTTATCATATCCGTATTATTCCCTGCCGTCCCAGCAGTAGGTGCAAAGATTTTCTTTCGGGATACCTACCGCTTCAAGCATATCGTCCAGACGGTTATAGCTTAAGGAAGTAAAGCCCAGCTGCTTCCGTATCCCTTCAAGCATGTTTTTATATCTGTCCGAATCGGGATTGACATAGTCTGTCAGTATGTCCCTTTCGACTGTTTCCCCCTCTTCTTTATTGATTATCCTTCTTGCTATAAGCTCCATTTCGGATGTGGAACGCGAGAAATTCAGGTATTTGCATCCGAACATCAAAGGCGGACATGCGGGGCGTACATGAACCTCTTTTGCTCCGCTCTGATAAAGAAACTCAGTGGTTTCGCGAAGCTGGGTGCCACGGACTATTGAATCATCTATGAGCAGAAGTCTTTTTCCGTTGATAAGCTCGTGAACGGGAATGAGCTTCATGCGGGCTATCATATCCCTTCTGGACTGGAGAGTGGGCATGAAGGAACGGGGCCAGGTGGGAGTATATTTGATGAAGGGTCTGGAAAACGGAACGCCCGATTCATTTGCGTAGCCGACCGCATGGGCCGTTCCGGAGTCGGGGACTCCGGCAACATTGTCTATATCTGAAACTGTCATCTTATCACGCCGTGCCATGGAAGCACCGCAGTTATAACGCATTTCCTCTACGGAAACACCTTCGTAGCCGGATGAAGGATAGCCGTAATAAACCCAGAGGAAGGTACAGATCTTCATCTTCTTTGAAGGAGATACCAGGGTTTTTATTCCCTCGGGGGTCATTATAACGATCTCGCCGGGACCCAGCTCTTTGTAATCACTGTATCCCAGATTAAGATAGGCAAATTTCTCGAAGGAAGCGCAGAAACCATCGTTTTTCATACCTATCGTAAGCGGGGTTCTGCCCATTTTATCGCGGGCGCAATAGATCCCCTTTGCTGTCAGGATCAGAAGGG
>JAEEGL015652295.1_pt1 | contig 11483 bp, 11 predicted proteins | sample 9134231 | NCBI WGS metagenome assembly JAEEGL01 (sample SAMN16246548, study PRJNA631951) | gut metagenome | biome: gut microbiome; feature: rumen; material: fiber-attached | host: Bos | place: Iran: Karaj | collected 2018-10
AAACGATGCTCCTTACGAAAGATATGGGGCTTGACAACTTTAACGAGCATCCGAACAGGGCGTTGTTCGTCGTTCTTGGCTCAAGCCTTGCTTTGAGCGGCGGCTGGAATTTCAAGCTTGAAACTTACTACAAGTACTATCTTTCAAGAATTTTCGCATATTCGGAAACGGACGCAAAAAGCGACTATCAGGACGCAAAAATTTTTGCAAAGACCGACGGTCAGGGACATGTTTTCGGAATCGACTCCATGATTGAAAAAAAAGCAGGCGGAATGTGGGACGGATACCTTTCCTACTCATTCACTTTCACAAAATTCAAGAATTCCGCAACGATTAATCCTGACGCTTACTCGGACTCAACGATTTTCGGAGAGCCGATTAACGAATGGTATTATCCGAACTACCATCGCTTCCACACGCTGAATCTTGTGAGCAACCTGCACTTCGGAACCGGCTGGACTTTCACTGTGAAAGGAACTATCGCATCAGGAACTCCAATGAGGGACGAAGGGAGCCTTGCTTGTTACGCCGCAAAAGCAGAAGACGGAACTATAATCCAGCGTTACACAAAAAGTTATTTTTACAGCGACACGCTGAGGACAGATATTTCATGCCCAATTGACCTGAGACTTTCAAAAAAATGGAAATCGCATGGCGGCAAAGCTGAGTGGGAGTTCTACATTGCTGTTCAGGATGTGTTCGTAAACCTTTACTCACCGAAAAGATACGAATTGTTCAACAAATACACTGGCAAAAAAAGCGACATAAAGGAATCAGCTGATTTCAATATCGGTATTCCAATTCCGTCGCTTGGATTAAAAATAAAGTTCTAACGAGGAGGCATGATAAAAATTACCTCCATGTAATTTTTATCATTGGCAGATTTTGCCGTTGGCAAAACTGCGATTTCGTGCCTCCTGCACGACCGCTAACGCGGAGTTTTTATGGGAGAAACGAAAATGGAAAACGGATTCAAGCTAATCGAGTTGTTCAAGCTGGGAGGACCTTTCATGTGGGTTCTGCTTGCTTTTTCCGTTGCAACAGTCGCAATCGTCATAGAAAGGTGCGTTTACCTTGTCTGGCATGACTGCCGTGTAGGATTTCTTTGCAAGAAGATAAAATTTTTTATTTCACAAGGAAAAAAAGAAGAAGCCGTGCATTATCTTCTGAACTGCAAAAGAAGGCAGACAGCGGCCTCAATCCTACTTGCGCTCCTACAGAACGCAAAATATGGCGAGAGCAGAATGGAGCGTGCGGCGGAGGCGGAGGCACAAGAAAGACTTCGCAGAATGGAAAGCGGCTTCAATTATCTTACGGCTCTTTCTTCACTTGCGCCGCTCACAGGTTTTCTCGGAACTGTTTCCGGAATGATAGGGGCATTCCAGTCAATCGCAGAGGCAACAGATGTGAACGCGCAGCTCGTCGCAGGCGGAATCTACGAAGCCTTGATTACGACAGTATTCGGTCTGATTATAGCAATCGTCGCTCTCGTAGCGTACAATCTTCTGATTCAGAAAATCGACACTTTTGCGGCAGAAACATCTAAGGCAATCAACGACCTTGTTCCTGTCCTCATTGAATCATAGGCGGAAAAAATGATTAAACGGTTCGTAAGGCACAAAGTTGAGGACGCAGGAAGCTCCGGGTCTTTGAACGACCTGTCCTTCCTTCTGATAATATTTTTTATCGTAATCGCAGGCTTCAATGTGAACAAGGGGTTTCTTCTGAATCTTCCGTCAAAGGACAAACCGATTATCGTTCATAATGAGGATATTCTCAAATGCGCCCTCCGCGCCGACGGGAGTATTCTTATGAACGGAAAAAAAATCAGGGCGGAAGATTTGTCCCGCACGATAGACGAAAAGCTAAAGAAATGGCCGAACATGACTTTTCTTCTCACGATTGACCCGGAAGTTCCGTATCAGAAAGTCGTCGATGTGATTATGACTGTGCGAAGACTGAAAGTTGAGAATTTTTCGTTCAGAATGGGTGAGGAGGCATGATAAAAATTACATCCATGTAATTTTTGTCATGCCTCCATGCACGACCGCTAACGCGGAGGTTTTATAGGAGTGATTTATGGTGAACATGAAGAAAAAGCGCCGAAATCCGTCAATTACAACATCATCAATGTCTGACATCGGCTTTCTTCTTTTGATTTTCATTATGCTTATTTCGCTGATGAACCAGCGTTATGAAGAAAAAATCAATTATTCTGAGAGCACTGTGCTTGAAAAGACTCAGGCGGACTCGAACTTTGAGATTTGGATTCAGAAAAACGGCATTGTCTCGGCAAACGGAAAAGAGCTTGATTCTCTGGCTCTTGAAAGGGCAATTGTAAGCGCGATTTCTGAAAACCAGAATGTCCGCATTCATGTAATTGCGGACAAGGACACTCCTTACAAATATGTCAATTCCGTTGTTTCTGTCCTGCAATCTCTTCAGCACAGAGTGGTAAGTTTCGTAGTGAAGGAAAAATCATAATGAGTGAGGAAAAAATCGCAAAGTATTCGCCGTATCTCCGTCCGCTGCTCTTTGCCGTAGTTCTTCTCTTACATGTGGCGGCGATTTATCTCTTCAATTTCTCAGTGCGCAAAGACGACTTAAAGAAATCTGAGCCTGATGAAGAAGAAGTGTTCAAGCTCGTTGACATTCAGGAATATCTTCCGCCCCCTCCCCAGCCAGAAATAAAGAAAGAGCCTGTTCCAGAGCCGCCAAAGCCACCGAAAACTCAGGAGCCGCCTCCAGTTGAAAAAGACACTCTCATTGTTCCTGAGCAGCCGAAAGCGGCGGAAAAAATCGTGGAGACAGCCGAAAAAGTTCAGGAAGAACAAAAAGAGCAATCATCTGACGATTCGGGAGAAATTACATATCTTCCGCAGCACAAGATTTCTTCTGTGCCTGTTATTCCGAGCAAGGAAGTAATATCAAGAATCGTATACCCGCAAATGGCATTAAAGCAGGGAATCGAAGCTGTAGTGTACCTGGAGCTTTTCATAGACTCACGCGGCGTAATAAGAAAAATAAAAGTGCTGAAAGACCCTGGATACGGATTCGCACAGTCCGCAGTAAAAGCATTTGAAGGTCTTTCGTGCATTCCTGCAAGCGCGAACGGAAAAAACTGCGCCGTCCGCTACAGGTATCCTGTGAAATTCACATTGAACTAACAAGCTCAACCATCGATTTGTTCAGGACTAATCCGCGAGTTTGTTGCACCTTTGGCGAAGCCAAAGGTGCAACCACCGGATTTTACGGAAAAATATCACTAGCCTTACCAGCAAGTCCTATACATATTCGCTCTTAAGCTCAGAAAAAATTGCATCGCGGTCGAAACTTCCAGCCGCCATGCCTTTTACTTTTTTAAGCCCCATGCAAACCGAAAGACTTATTTCAGACAAAACCTGACTCATCTCTTCGTCCGTAAACGGACAATCATCCGTAACAATCATAGTCGCAAAGCTAGTCGAAACGAGCCACATATTTCTGAAATACTTTTTGGCAGCGGCCTCGCTCATATTGTAAATGCGCATAACAGAATCCAGAACCAGCTCCTGCATGAATTCCATGTTTTCCTGCACGCCGCCAGAAGTTCCGTTCGGTTTTGTTAAAAACAAGAGCTTATAGAGGCAGGTCTCTTCTTTTGCAAAGCAAATGTGTTGTCTTCCTGCTCCCAAAAAAGGAATAGGCTCGGAAAGACCTTTCTCCAGATACTGCTTGAAAACAGTCTTTGCCGCATCATAAACAGCTAATCTGACTTCCCCCATATTGTCAAACCATGTGAAAATCGGGCGAGGCGACGTTCCCAGCTTATCTCCGAGCTTACGAGCCGTAACAGCATCTATCCCCTCTTTACGGGCAAGGTCCAGTGCGGCAGCAATTATCTCTTCTTTTGAAAATTTTATCTTAGGTGCCATTTTATCATATCTCCTGTAATCAATAGACATGTTCGGAAAACTGATGTTTCCGAACATGTCTAATATTTAAAACTAAGCCTTTGGATAGGGCTTGGCCCAATCCTGCGGCAGATTTCCTTGTGTGTTTTGGTTGGATAGCCCTTGTGCTTCGCATAGCCGTACTGTGGATATAGCTTGTCCGCCTGAACCATCATCTTGTCGCGCTCAACTTTCGCTATTATACTCGCCGCCATGACGCATGGAAATTTTCCGTCGGCTTTTACCTCGCTTCTGACCGAGCAAAGTATTTTTGGAACACGATTACCGTCAGCTATAGCTTCGACAAGCTCTTTCTGCCTTTCAAAAAAATCAGAAGGAAGCGTGATTCCGTTTTTTTCCGCCCACTCAGGGAATTTTTTCATCATATCGTCATACGCAAGGCTCATAGCAAGAAGAGATGCGTTCAAAATATTTATCTCATCGATTTTTTCATGCCCAACGACTCCGAGTCCCCAGCAGGCTTTTTCAATTATGACTTTTTCAGCGGACTCTCGCTTTTTCTCGGAAAGCTTTTTTGAATCGTTAAGAATCCCCACAGGAAAATCATCAGGCAGAATTACACATCCAGCAGTAACAGGCCCTGCAAGTGGTCCTCGTCCAGCCTCATCAAGTCCCGCAACAAACATAAAAAACCTCCTAATCAGCCGTTACCTAAAAAGCGTTGCTCCGAAAAAAGAATCAGTTTCATTTTCGCCTGTCCAAATCAGGCTACTGTTCCGCATCTTTATATCAAAATCGCACTGATAGGCATTTTCTTTCAAGACCGTCTTTGATGAAACAAGCTCCGCGATTCTGCCAAAATGAGCGATTGAGCGGCATAAAGAAGAGTCCATTGAAAAACTTCCGCCCTCCGCACTGAAACATACGGCAGTGTTACCGATTGCCGAAACGCGGGATGAAGAAATTTTGATTTCCGAGCGTTCTGACATAACAGGGCAGGAATATGATGTTCCCTGAACGGTAAGCCCAGAGTCCGAAAGCTCCAAATCAGAGTCGATTATCTGGAAAGCGACGGCATTAAAATCAAAATTTCCGACAATCTCACAGTTTTCAATAGAAAGAGAAGATTTTTCCATTACGAACATTTTTTCCGCCGCACCAGACTCCCGCTCAATCACAAAGCCGTCCAAAGCGATTTTTGCTCCGTTCATCGAAACAAAACCGTTCCCAGGAATTATGATTTTTGAATCCGTCGTTCCCGAAAAAGAACATTGGAACGGCATTGCATTTTTTCCTTCGGAAAGACGCAAAGTTCCGTCAACGAAAAAACGCGCTCCCGGGGATTTTTTTGCAGCCTCAAAAACTTGGGCAGTTTTTGTAAACGGAGAGCGTCTGCTTCCGTCACCGTCCTTCTCGCTTGATTTTTCCACGAAATAGTATGTGAACGGGTCAATAACAACATCGTGTTCTGAAATATCGCTTTTGTTTCCTGCGCTATCCATTGTGTACGCAAAAATCTTGTACCATGTGGTTTTATTTCTCACAGGAAGAAGGACGATTTTCTCATTCCAAGACACAGGCCGGAATGTCTCGCTTCCGTCACGCAAAAAGCCAGCCGACTCATTGCCGAAAGGCGCGCCAAAAAAAGGCCCTTTTACAGAAAAAAAACGCCTGCTAGACTCTTCAGAGCTAACAACAATCTCGGCTTTTCCCCGCGCCCCCTCGCAACCAGGAGCCAGGGCAAAACCAGGCTTCTCTGGCTTTTTTCTGTCTATGCTGAACGGGATGCTCGCCACTCCAAAAGGCTCATCGTCCCTGAACACCTCAAAGCAAGCTGTTCCGCAGATTTCCTCTCCGTCAAGGGCATCTATGGAAAATCCTTTGTAAAGAGTACGCCTTACGCTCTCGCCACGGATTCCTGCTGTCAGAAGCCTTATGGAAAGCTCCCCGCCTTCAGGAACATTGTCAGGCGCAAAAGTCAGAGGCTCGTTTCCGCCGTTAGTTCCGTAGACTATGACCGTGGCAGCTTTAAGCCCCTCCACCGCCTCATACCCGGAAGTCTCCTTAAAATCAGGGTTCAGCTCAATTGAAGAGACATAAACCAAAAAACGCCAGTTATGATTTCCGTCAGAGACAGTGCAGGGAACATAGCGGGAAAGATTGTTCTCACGGCGGACACGCAAAGATTTTCCGTCCAAAACTGGCTTTGCGTCCCAGAAAGAATATTTCAATTCCGCAGGAATATCAAGGGATTTTGCCGTGTTCACGGAAACTACGCCCCTTGACGCGGATTCGCGCACAAAATCTGAAACAGCCTTTTCAGAACCGTAGAACTCATCTACGGAATAAGATATGTCATATTCTTCTTTTTCAGAAATCCCTCCGCCAATTTTCAGAACCGTCACTTTCACAAAGACTTTACCAGCCGCATCCAAAAGAACAGGTCCGTCGTACACGAAGCCCGACTCAAGCGGGTCAGAGCCTGACAGTGAGTAATAACATTCCTCGCCATCCTTCAAATCAACGAAAAGACACTGCTTATTGGCCCATGTACCCGCTGACGGGGAAAGAATGCGGCTTTTATCAGACGCGAAGAGAAAAAATGAGCGCAGAAAGATGACAAGAAAAAGAAGAAACGATTTTTTCATCTCCTATTTTTTCCCGACAAATCCTATTCGCTCGAAAACAGGACGAAGTTCCGCATCATCTTTGAAATAATGTTCGCAAAGCTCTTCCTCGGAAAGCCCCACAAGCTCGTGGCTCAAAAAATGAATCCACCTGTCCTCAGAAGGAGAAGGTATGTCAATTTTTCGGCAATAATAGTCCGGAATAACTTTCAGAGGCTCTTTGTACAAGAAATTCTTGTAATCATGCACGACTACCTTTATGTCGTCCCGTGGAATTCCGTGGGACATGAGCACTTCAACAAGAAAGCGGATTGTGTTGCCGCTGTCGCAGATGTCGTCCACAAGAAGAATTTTGTCCCCAGCGCGCAAGTACTCGGGGGAATAAGTCCAGCCGTCAATGCGAATTTGCCCGCACTGATTCACATCCGTGTAGGAGCGCGCCACGACTGCCGCATAAAGGACGGGCTTTTTTCCTTTCAGAACAAGCTTAAAGTACTCGCTTATCACATTCGCCATGTAAGCCCCGCCTCTAAGCGAAGAATAAATCACATCCGGAATGAAGCCGTCGGTAAAAATCTTGTCCGCAAGTTTTATCGCATTGTTCCTAACAATCGAATAATCCAAAAATTCTTTCATAAGCACTGCCCCTTCATTTTATTTTCTGAATGTAATCAAAATGAGTCCTGAAAAATCTTCCGTTCGCTGCAAGCACAATCTCAGGAAAATCAAATCCGCAAGATTCTTCCATCTCAAACGCTTTCTTCAAAAGAGAAGATTTTTTTTCCGCAAGGCTCGCATATTCAGCAGGAAGCACAGCATACGAATACGAGCCTGAGATGAGAGCTGGAATTATCTCATCGTTTGAAAGCGAGAAATCCAGCACATCAAATATGCTTTCCATAGCCCTGTAATACGAACTTATGAGGAAATTGAAGCACAGAACTTTCTCACCGCCTTTCCTTATATCATCAAACGAAAAGCTGTTTCTGTCAAACTGAATTTTTGCGTCTTTCCGTGCGACAAGAAACATATGCTCCGCCCTTGACTTTCCAAGCGGAACGACGACATTTTCAAGCGACTCGTTCCGCCCGATTTTCTCGATGCACTCGGACGGGATATAGCCAAGGTCAAGGTCTCCAGACACAAGCCTTGAAAAAATCTCCTCGGCAGAGTCAAACTCCATCATGTTCAAGTTTTCCCTGCCATTTATCCCGAACGGCTCGAAAAGAACATAAGTTCCGACATTTATAATCTCATCGTCACCAAAATCAATAGTTCCGCCGTCAGAAACCTCCTCTTCCTTTTCCTTTTTGCAAGAAGATAATAAAAAAAGAAAGAGAACGAAAATCAAAAAAGGAATAAAAAAAGACGCATTTTTTTTTCTCATACGCTATGCAAATTCCTTCACAATTTCTCTTACAGCATCCAAAAGTTCATTCATTCCCTGCTCGCTCGTTGAAAATCCGAAGCTGAAGCGAACAGCCGAATCCTGAATCTCTGGGGAAGCTCCCATCGCCCTGAGAATAGGTCTGGACTGTTTTTTTGCAGAACACGCGCTTCCTGTTGAGATGCAAAATCCTTTCGCGTCAAGCGCGCGAACCATGACTTGCCCAGGAATTCCCAAAAAAGCCGCCTGAACGACCCACGGAGAGAATTTTTCCTGCGCATCTGGCGACAAGTCGGCTCTAATTGGCGGAACAAGACGGCAGTTTTTTATTTCGGAGAGTGATTTTATGAAATTGTCCGTCCAATTTTTCTGCAAAAGGAAACGCTCGTTTTCTTCCATAAATACATATTTTTCCATGCACTTGGAAAGAGCCACCGCCCCGAAAAGATTCTCAGTTCCGCTCCGTATGCCCTGCTCCTGACCGCCTCCTACAAGGAACGGTCTGAACCGCGCTGGCTCTCTGAGATACAAAAGACCTGTTCCGCGCGGCCCTGATATTTTGTGCGCGCTGAATGCCGCGCCGTCAATTTCTGCCCCAAGAAAATCAAGCGGGATTTTTCCAGCCGCCTGAACGCAGTCAACATGAAAGAACGGCTTTCGTTTTCCTGCGCAAGAAGACGCAATCATCTGAGCTATTTCTCTCACAGGCTGAATGCAACCGGTCTCATTGTTTACAGCCATGACGGCTACAAAAATCGTGTCGGAAGTAATTTTCTGTGCAATTGCGGACGGAGCGACGAATCCGTTTTTGTCGGGGTTGACGCAGACAATTTCAAAGCCGTTTTTCTCCAGCATCTCGCACTGATTTTTTACGGCAGGATGCTCAATGCCCGACATGATTATGCGTCCGCCGCGTCTCTGTGCCGCAAGCACGGAAAGGAGCGGAATCGCATCGCTTTCAGTTCCTCCGGAAGTAAAAAAGACACTTCCGCTTTTTACGCCAAGAACTGAGGCGCATTTTTCCCGCGCATCTTCAAGGACTTTCCTTGCAGCCGTCCCAGCCTTGTGCGTGGAAGACGGATTTGCAAAATTCTCGACTGAGACTTTAAGAGCCTCTCTTAATATATCCTCATCCTGGGGACTTGTAGCCGCCCAGTCAAAATAATGGCTGTAATTCATTATGAATTGAATCATAGACTAAAAACACGGAAAATTCCACAGCGCACAGCGACTAGTCATTCACGAACTGCTCAATCTTGCACTCGTGGGCTTTCGTTTTCTCATCATAATTTATGCCCACAAAAAGCATACTACCCCGATAGTGCTGCAAAATATCGTCGTATTTCATCTCTTTTATCTGGTCAATTGCCCCCTGCGCGGACTTTTTGTTTTTCAGCTCAACTATTATCGCCGGAACATTAGGAACATACGGAATGAACGCAACATCCGCATAGCCTTTTCCAGTCGGAAGCTCCTTTATGACAGTGTACTTGGCGTTCGCATAGAAATAGGCGATTCCTATCGCGCTCTGAAAAGAAGCCTCGTTGTTGTATGTAAGCGGATTAGTCGCGCGCATGTGCGCCCTGTCCAAAGCCTCCGCCACAAACGGCTCATCGCACGCAATCGTTCGCTCCAAAAGCTCCCTGCTCGCGTCCACCATCTCGATTATTTCCTTGTACTCGGGGGCGTTTTCAAGCGCGTTAATCCATTCTGTGCGGATTTCGTTGTTCGGAATGAAGCACTCCTTGTTTTTTCTGTCATACGAAAGGTAGCCAAGATGAATCAGGTATGTGAACACATCATGCTTAGAGTTGAAATCAGTCATAGTGTTCATGTAGGTAAGAACATTCACAGGAACTTTCCTTCCGCCAAGCATTGTGATTACATCCGCCCTGATTCCGTCAAAATCCATGAGGACATAATTGCTGAGAGCCTCATAGGAGCCTGTCTTAGTCCAGTAGTTCCCGTATTCTTGGGCAAGCATCGCGCTGACCATTGACTTTGGGTTGTAGACGCTTATCTTATCGTTCATGCGGTAGCCGTCATACCAGCGGCGACACTCATCAAAGTCCATGCCGTACTGCTCGCACAAATCCTTCGCCTCATTCTCCGTGAACCCTACGAATTCTGAAAGCTGGAGCGCATTGAGCATAGAATACTCGTCAAATTCGTTCATCTTTGACTGAATCTTGTCGCGCACAATCGGAAGGATTCCCGTAAGATACGCAAGCTCTATCGCAGGCTTTAGAGTGCTGTTCTTGAACAGGCTGCTGAGGAAATCCAAGTACGAATCGAACAGCTTCTTCGAGACTTGCTCGCGCACGAGAACATCGTACTCGTCCATTATGATTACGAATGTTTCTTTTGTCTCAGCCCAGACTTTTAGCATCGCGTTTGCGATTGTATCATCAGAAGGATTGATTTTTACATTCGGGAACGCATCGCTCATCTCCCTCAAAACAACATCAGTGATATAGTCAATGAGATTATCCTTGTTCCTAATTGATTTTAGCAATGCGTTCAAGTCGATGTGAATCACATTGTACTTGTTCAGGTGCGTCTCAAAAGTTTTGTCCGAGGCGATTTTAAGCCCCTCAAAGACAGACCGCGAATCACAGTTCTTCGAGTAGTAGGCGGCTATCATCGCGCTTGCAATCGTCTTTCCGAAACGGCGCGGGCGCGAGACGCACAGGAAGCACTCCCCAGTCCCTGCAAGATAATTAAGCTCCCTGAGCAAAAGCGACTTGTCAACATATATTCTGGAACTAAGGACTTTCTTAAAAAGCTCGTTCCCAGGATTCAGATAGACTCCCATATTGCCTCCAAGCATACAAGTTTTGAAAGGCTTTAGCCTGAAAACTTGACGACTTGTTCGAAAAACCTACAGGGATTCCGAACAAGTCTAGTATAGCATGAAAAATCCGCCTTGTCAGAAAGATGCGAGTCGCGAAGATAAGGGAAAACCTCAAGAATCTGCCCTTTTGTGCTTCGCACAAAGGGGGCCCCCTTCGCAAAGCGAAGGGACAGATGTTCCGCTCAAAACCGAAAGAATCTCATCTTCGCTTTTGAACACGCCTGCGCCGCACTCCTTTGGCGAAGATACCGCAAGAACCCTCATGCCGCATTTTCTGGCGGCGATAACTTTCTCGTAGAAACCGCCGCTTTTGCCGGATATTTTCGTCACGAGAATTTCAGCCCCGCACTCACGGAACATCGCTTCGTTCAGCGCGGCGGAGAAAGGTCCCTGCATTGCGATTATGTTTTTTTTCAAAAAGCCACATTCTTCGCATTTTTTTATAGACTCCACAATCGGAAGAACACGGACAAAAACCCTTCTTTTGTAATCTTTCAGGCGGGTGAACGGCAAAAGCTCCTTGCTTCCGGTAGACAAAAACACAGAAGGAAGGCTCTCATCCGCTCGGAAAAGTTTTTCGTCTTCCGCGCGGATAAAATCAGCTATTTTTTCGATTGAATCAAATTCTTCTATAAAAAAATCTAAATCTTTAAAATTGGAATTAAAATCAGGAGAGAAAGGAAAGGAAGAAACATTCCGCAAGAGCCTGAAATACGGCTTAC
>JAEEGL010709606.1_pt1 | contig 11482 bp, 9 predicted proteins | sample 9134231 | NCBI WGS metagenome assembly JAEEGL01 (sample SAMN16246548, study PRJNA631951) | gut metagenome | biome: gut microbiome; feature: rumen; material: fiber-attached | host: Bos | place: Iran: Karaj | collected 2018-10
CGAGTACATCGCCCGCCGCAACTGCCTGGTGGAGGGTCTGAACAAGATTCCCGGTGTTTACTGCCCGATGCCCATGGGTGCGTTCTACACCGTGAGCAAGCTGCCCGGGAAGGACATCGACGACTTCTGCCGCTGGTGCCTTGAGGAATTCAAATACGAAGGAGAGACAGTAATAGTGGCTCCCGCCAGCGGTTTATATGCTACCCCCGGTCTGGACAAGAACGAGGTGCGCATGGCCTACGTCTTGAAGATCGAAGACCTAAAGCGTGCTCTGGTAGTGCTGGAGAAAGCCCTCGAAGCTTATCCTGGCAGAATCTAAAGACGACTTTCAAAGGGTTAAAAGCAATAACCCTATTAACAACAGAATATGGTGCCGCCAGCCTCGATGTGGGGCTGGCGGTATTGTGTAAATCAGTAGAAAGTTGTACCGTTTACTCCCGTTGGTCGGGCAAGAGAGGCGGCACCTTGGAAATGACCAAAAGCAGCGTTTTTTTTAGCGCTGCATTTGGTCATTCTGCTCGGTTTTCACTATCTTTGCATTCCAAGAAAAACGAGATGGCAATGATGAGACAACAACATCCCGCCAAGCGGGGACAAATGATGCTTTACCTGGTGTTACTGGCTGTGGTTGTGGCTTGTATGGTGGCACTGAGCCTGTGTGACCGACCCAATGAGTCACCGAGCGAGCGCCCTAGCGGAGGTGACACCCTAGACATCGCCATTGAGTATTCTCCCGTGACCTATTATACCTATGATGACACCCTGGGAGGCTATAACTACGACCTGTTGCGACTGATGTCGGACAGCACCGGCTGCCCCATGAAGTTCCATCCCGTGGTGACGCTCGAGAAGGCCCTTGCCGGCCTCGACGACGGACGCTATGACGTGGTGGTGGCCCAGTTCCCGATGACAGCGGGCGACACGGCACGGTTTGCCTTCACCCAACCCATCTACATCGACCAGCAGGTGCTCGTGCAGCGCCGTGGCAGCAATGCCATCCACTCCCAGCTGGATCTGGCAGGTGACACTGTGTGGGTCGTCAAGGGCTCCCCGATGATTGAACGCATCGCCAGCTTGAGCCGCGAGATAGGTGACACCATCTACGTCCACGTGGACGAGCTCTACGGCCCTGAGCAGCTGATGATGATGGTATCGGCTGGCGAAATCCGCTATGCCGTCGTCAACCGCTCCATCGCCCGAGCCATGGCCCCACGACTGGGCAACCTGGACCGTTCGGTTGCCATCAGCCTGTCACAGTTCCAGTCATGGATGGTAGCCAAAAATCGCCAGAGCCTGTGCGACAGCCTAAACCTGTGGCACAATCAGTTGAAGCGTGACACGGCAGTTTACCTGGGCCTGCAACGACGCTATTTTGGTGGCACCTTCCCCACGTTGGCACGATAATTGCAGTGTTGAGATACATTTTACCCAATTCACACAAACAAATTAACCCCACTCAGCTATGCTTACCAGGAAGAAAAAGAAAGAATCAGCCACAGCCAACTTTGAGAAATTCCTCAAGGCGACCAATTGTACCTACACCACAACTGAGGAAAAACCGAACCGAACCTACGACTTTGAGTTTCAGGCGGCACGCTTTGTCGCTTCTATCCGTCCCCAGGACGACTGTCTGGAAATCACCTATCCCTGTATGGCCCGCGCCACGATGAGCCAGCTAGAGCTAGTGCGCTCCAAGTGCAATGAACGCAACAACAGCAACATCCTGTTTAAGTTCAGCTACTCGATTGACCACGAGCAGAATCAGATCAATGTGCACATGTCATTCTATAACAACCGGGTCGATACCGAGGAACTCACCAATGAGCTCAAGGCCGCCTTTCACTTCCAGCGGGAGTGGCAACGCGACTTTGACGAGGCCGTCTCCATCGCCAAGGACAACGACTCGCAGGACCTGGAGAGCGAGCTCTACAAGTATGAGCGCGAGATGTTCATGCTGCGTCGCCTGGAGTTGAGGCATCAGCTTGGCGGCAACACAGCCATCATCGACTCCGACACAGGTACTTTGCCCCTGTGGCAACTGTTGGAGACCGTCTCTCCCCTGCCCCAGGCCCTGCTGATGTTCATGACGGTGAACACCGTGAGCGGCCAGCAGCGGCTCGACAACACCGACGACATCCGCAACTTCGACCTGCGCCATGCTTTGGTCGAGGGCGACGGCGAACAGGCAAGATTAATACGCGATTATGCCGTGCTTGACCTGCACTACAAGCAGGGCCATGACGAGAAGCCCCGCATGACCACCATCACCCTCACCGCCGAGGGCGAGGACACCCACAGCATCTACACCCGTGTGACCGTCACCCATGTGCCCCGCAACGCCAGCCGCATGAGTTCGATGAGCAACGAGGGCCGTCAGCCCCACAGCATCAGCCTGCTCATCGCCCTCGACCGCAGCAGCGACAAGCAGCGTGAGCAGGAGTTCAACTACATGTGGACCGATGCCATGATCAAGGCCAAGAATGGCGAAAAGGATAGCCTGAACGAGGATCAGGAAATGCTGTGTCAGGTCTATATCGCTGATGTGGCCTATAATCTCTACTGGGGCCAGCAACTGTTCAACGCCGGCCGCTACTATGAGGCGATCCTGCACCTGGAGAATGTGTACAACACTTTCCGCGAGAACTTCTTTGAAATGAAGGGCGAGCACAGGCGTGTATTCATGGAAGTTGTCTATAAACTGGGCTTCTGCTACAATGATTTGGGCTTGCCCAAGCAGGCATTTTACTACCTTGACCTCGTGGCCAGTGATGGCAACATCAGGCACACCATGGAGCTGGTTAACGCGATGGCCAACAGCAAGGACATGCGCTTGTTCTCTTATACCGAGGGGGTGATGGATGAGGTGAAGAAAAACTTCAGCGAGGCCGACGAACTGCCTGAAAACATCAAGGACTTCATCAACTTCTTGAGGCGCCGTCGCGGCTATGCCTATATCGACTTCAACGACCTTGACAAGGCAGAGAAAATCTTCACCCACATGCTCAAGGAGGAAGACAATGCCGATTATGCCATCAACGAGTTGGCCTATATCAAGAAACTGCGCCAGCAACGCGGCGATGATATGCCCACCGACACAGGGGAGTCACCCGAAGACAGTGATGGCTTCACTCTCCCCGATGAACTGCCATTTTAACCAGGGCAATTGTTAAGCCTTGGTATGGAGGGCGGTGCCGAAATAACGTGGAATCGGCGTCTCGAAATAGAGGGGTTCACCCGTGACAGGGTGGTGAAACGCCAAGCGGAAGGCGTGCAGACACATGCGGCTGCCAGGATCGTCCTGGTGACCGTATTTTCCATCACCCACAACGGGGTGACCGATGTCGGCCATGTGGACTCGGATCTGGTTCTTGCGGCCAGTGAGCAGGTGCAGGAAGAGCAACGCGCGGCTATCGGCCTGTTCAACGAGTTCCCACTCGGTTGCGGCCCACTTGCCGCCATCATCAACAGGACTGCTGACCACCACCATGCGCTCGGTATCGTGGAGCCAACTCTCAACACGACCTTGCGGCTCCTCCATGACACCCTCGACCACAGCGACATAACGGCGGTCGATGATGGTGCTGTGCCAGTCGGCAGTCATCTGCTGCTGCACATCAACGCTCTTGGCATACACCATGAGGCCCGAGGTGCGGGTGTCCAGACGGTGGACAACATGGGCCGTGCAACGCTGGCGCGTCTCGGCAAAATGACGGTCTAGCAGGGTTTTCATATTCAGGCTGCCAGCCCCTACAGGCATGGACAACACACCCTGCTGCTTGTCAACGACAACCACCCACCGGTCCTCATAGACGATGCGGTAATAGGGATTATTGGTCGACGAAGGACGTGCATGGCGACGAATCTGCACCACACAACCCTCATCAAGCGGATAATCGACATGGGATTGCACCTGTCCGTCAACGGTGACACCGCCATGAACCAGGATGGATTTAGCCTTGTTGCGGCTGATGCCGTCCAGCGTTTGCATAACGAAGTCGAGCAACTTGCAGGGTTGTTTCACCTCGCGTGTGACAGCCTTGTCGTCGTTGCGGGGAACCCGGTGGTCGTGAGGTCGTGACATTTCAGTATAAAGGGTTAAAATGTTTAGTCAAAAATGTGTCGCAGACGGGAGAAGATGCGGCTCTTGTCGCTATCGCTGGGCTTGATATGGTCGCCAGCATTCTGCAGCATGAGCATTGCCTCCTTCTCCTTGTCGTTTAGTTTCTCGGGCATATAGACCATGACATTGATGAGCAGGTCTCCCGTCCCGTAGCGCTCGGGCGAGGGCAGTCCCTTGCCGCGCAGGCGCAGGATGCTACCAGGCTGAGTACCGGGCTTGATGGTCACACGCGCCTTGCCATCGACGGTAGGCACATCGACTTTTCCGCCCAGCACAGCGGTGGGAATATCTAGCATCAAATTGTAGATGAGGTCGTTGCCGTCGCGGGTGAGTTGTGCATCGCGCACTTCCTCGATGACAACGAGCAAGTCACCAGGCACGCCGCCACCAGGGGCATCGTTGCCATGACGACCCATCCTCAGGGTCATGCCGTCGGCCACACCAGCAGGGATGCTGATGCTCACCACTTCCTCCTTGCGCACGAGGCCCTTGCCGCCGCAGTGGGGGCAGGTCTCCTTGATACGCTTGCCGCTACCGCCACAACTGTGGCAGACAGTCTGGGACTGCATGGTGCCAAACATCGTGCGCTGCATGCGCACCTCAACACCACTGCCGTGGCAGGTGGGACAGGTCTCAAGGGCCGTGCCGTCCTTGGCGCCAGTACCATGGCAATGTTCACAAGACTTCATGCGAGGGATGCGCAATTTCTTCTCGGCGCCCTTAGCAATCTCACTAAGGTTCATCTTGACACGGACACGCAGGTCAGTACCGCGGTTCACACGTTGTGACTGCCCGCCGCCACCGCCGCCAAAGAAATCGCCAAAGCCTCCGAAACCTCCGAAACCGCCGAACAGGTCGCCAAACTGACGCAGGATGTCCTCCATCGACATGCCGCCGCCATAGCCGCCACCGCCCATCTGCTCCCCAGCAACACCAAACTGGTCATAGCGGGCGCGCTTGTCGGGGTCACTGAGGACGTTATAGGCCTCGGCAGCCTCTTTGAACTTCTCCGCAGCAGCCTTTTTCTCGGCATCGCTCTTGCCTTGCTGTTTATCGGGGTGATACTGGATGGCTAACTTGCGGTAAGCCTTCTTCAGGTCATCGGCTGTAGCATTTTTTTCTACACCCAGTACCTCATAGTAATCTCTTTTCTGAGCCATAGTTCTCTAGTTTTAATATTTCACATCAACTGCCCACGACCACCTTGGCATAGCGCAAGACTTTGTCGTTGATCTTGTAGCCCTTGATAGCAGTATCAATGACCTTGCCCTTCATCGAGGGGTCAGGGGCAGGGAACATCGTCACGGCTTCATGAACATCGGTATCGAAATCCATGCCTGTTGAGTCAATAGCCTTAACATGCTGGGACTCAAGATACTTGATGAATTTATTATAGATCAGATCCACACCCTCCTTGAGGCTTTCGAGGTCACCACCCTTGTTGATGGCATCCATCGCGCGCTCCAGGTCGTCGATCACGGGCAAGAGGTCACGCATGGCACTCTCGGCGCCGTTCTTGATGAGTTCAGCCTTCTCGTTGAGCGTGCGTTTGCGGTAATTATCAAATTCGGCCAGTTTAAAGGCATATTCCTTCTTCTGGTGCTCTAACTGCGCTTTAAGGTCTGCAATGATCTGTTCTGGGTCCTCTTTTACAGTTTTCTCGTTATTGGCAGCCTGCTGCTCTACATTCTGGGCCTGCTGGTCCTGAATTTCTTCTTGAGCGGCCTTAGCCTCTTCATTCTGGTTCTTTTTGTTTTTCTTTGACATATCGTAGTTGTGTTAAAATCGTATTACTAGTGGAAACCTTGCAAAAACCACTCCAATGCTACTGCATCAAGGTCGTGTTAAAGGCTGAGGACAAAGGTGGCGCAATCGGTAAAAATGTCAGCCGCCTGTCCTGCCAGTTTGTCATTATCAAAGAAGCCAAACACCGTCGATCCCGAGCCCGACATGGCAGCATACTGTGCGCCCGCGTCCATCAGTTGGGCCTTGATGAGCCAGAGCTGGGGTAATGCAGCAAACACACTTGCCTCAAAGTCGTTGACCAGTAGCCCATCCCAGGTCGCTACAGGCAGGTGAACCGTCCGCTCCAGACTGGTTGCCGGCGCATGGGGGACTACACGACTATAGGCCGTGCGGGTATCCACACCCACGGGTGGCTTGACCAGCAGCAAGGTTTTGCCGTTAAGTGTCACGTCAATGGGCGACAACACGTCGCCGATTCCCGTAGCCATCATGGGACGGTTGTAGATGAAGAAGGCACAGTCTGCGCCTAGCCTTGCCGCCATTGTAGCCAATTCACTATCAGCCAGTTGCAGGTCAAACATCTTGTTGAGCATCAACAACGCGTGGGCGGCATCGCTCGAGCCCCCGCCCAGGCCAGCGCCATCAGGAATGTGTTTATAGAGATGCATCGCCACGGGCGGCAGGTCATACCGCTCCTGCATCATGCGGTAGGCCTTCATGACCAGGTTCTTCTCTACAGGGCAATCCACTGCATTGCCATAGCAGGCCAGCGACGGTTCGCCAGTCGTTGGAACAATTTCCAGGATATCGGTGAGGGGGACAGGATAAAACACGGTCTCGATATTGTGGTAGCCGTCGGGGCGACGCTCCACAATGTTCAAGCCCAAGTTGATTTTGGCGTTAGGAAATGAAATCATTGTAACAGGTTAAAGGATGGGACTGATGAGACGGACAACAGATTCCAGAGCCTTCTGCATGAGTGGCCTTTGTTTCCACTTGCCCATGCTCACGCGTGTGCAATGCGCCAGATCGGCCTCAAAGATGTCCTTCATCTTGCGGTTAAACTCCTTGCTATATACCAGCGCGTTGAACTCAAAATTGTGTTCAAAGCTACGGAAGTCGAAGTTGGTCGAGCCCGTGGTGACAAACTCATCATCGACGATGACCACCTTGGCATGCATCATGGTGGGCTCATAGAAATAGATCTTGATACCCGACTGCAGGCACTCCTTGATATAGGAACCTGTTGCCAGCCGCAACATGACCGAGTCGGGCCGGCGGGGTATGATCAGGCGTACATCAATACCCGCCAGCGCCACAGTCTGCATCGCTTTGAGCAACGAGTCGCTGGGCAAGAAATAGGGCGACTGGATGTACAACGTGTGCTTGGCAAGCGTGATAGCCTTGAGGAAGACAAACGAGATGTTGTTCCAGCGGCTGGTGGGCCCACTGGCTATCATCTGTACCAAGTGGTCAGGATTTCCTGTGGGCACGGTAAAGTGCTTGGGCGGTGCCGTCAGCAACTCTCGTGTGGTGAAATACCAGTCGATGGCAAACGAATATTGCATGGCAGCCACCGACTCGCCCTCGATGCGCAAGTGGGTATCGCGCCAGGCTGCCTCGGCATTTGTCCCGCGGACGTAACGGTCGGCAATATTCATGCCTCCCACATAGCCCACCGTGCCATCAATCACGACAATCTTGCGGTGGTTGCGCCAATTGACACGGAGGAAGAACTGGGTAAACGTCAATTCCAAGAATGGGTGCACATCGATGCCGGCAGCGCGCATATCCTTCAACACGCGCGGCTTGAAGTAGAATGACCCAACGTAGTCATAGAGCACCCTCACACGCACGCCCTCGCGGGCCTTGCGCTTCAACAGTTCGATGAGGCGACGCCCAGTCGCATCGTTCTCGATGATAAAGTACTGGACATGAATGTATTCGCGCGCCTGTTCGATGTCGTGCAGGAGCGACTCAAACTTTTCCTCGCCCGTGGTAAATACGCGTATATCATCGCCCTGGAACATGTGGGGCTCGGTCAACTTGTTGGCCAGCGAAATCAGTTGGCGCGAATCGTCGCTCAGGTTGGCTGCAGGCGTGGTAGGCTCGGGGAAGTCGTTCATTCGCCTCAATTCTCGCAGGTGGGAACGGGAAATAAGACTCATACCCTTGAGACTGCGCCCGAAAACCAGATAGATCACCAAGCCCACGACCGGCAACAGGACCAGCACGAGCATCCACGCCATGGATTTGACAGGATTACGGTTCTCGCTGAGTACCACGACAATAACCGCCAACACAGTGAGCACATACAACACCATGAGGATGTTATAGACTAGATTGGCGTATGGAAACAATTCAGCAAGAATCATAATGTTACAGTTCTTCTCGGGTCAATCACGGAATTTCTAGACTAAAAACAATAACGGACGTGACTAGTGCACGCCCATTTCATTGATTTCAAACTGCGACAAGATGTGTCATCATGCAGTGCGATCAACGCACCACCACCTTGCGCGACCACTGATTGCTGCACTTGACGATATAGAATCCCTTGGGGAAATCCACCGTAGTGCGCTGGTCGGCGCTCACGCGAACCACCTTGACTAGTTGTCCAGTAATCGAATACACGTTAAAAGTGGCGTCACTACTGCCTGCAGTGAAGACGATACGGCCCTCGGCACCCTGCGCGGTAGGTCCCGTCTGAGCGGTCTCAACGCGCTGAGGCAGGAAGTTGTCTGACACTGGGATGGCCTGTACGGCGCCCACTGTCAACAGGATGGTTAATATGTAGAGCAAACGTCTCATCTTGCTTTCGTTCCGTTTCAATCTGCAAAATTAATACAAAATTTCACAAACATCAAGCTTTTTCTGCGTTTTTTTCATTAGACCGCCAAAATGACGCTTGGTTTAACATGAACCACCCACCAAAAAAAGAGCCGGAGCAAAATTGCTCCGACCCTCTCGATACTAACTTTTAACAGCTATGGATATTACCACACGCCCTTCAACAGGTAGTCGATGAGTGTAGTGACATCATCAATGCTAACAATGCCGTCACCGTCAACATCACCCATGGGATTCATGGTGCCCTTGAGCAAGATGTCGATGAGTTCAGTGAGGTCCTCAATGTTCACCTCACCATTGCCGTCAACGTCTCCACGGATGCCCTCTCCTGCCTTGAGGAGAACCTCCTTGGTGTTACTCCACGTGCTCTGGGTGCCGTTCACATAGTAAGCCTTCACGCGATACAGGTAAGGAGTTGCGGGAACCAGACCGGTTACGGTGTAGAACTTGTCGGGGGTGATACCCTCAATCAGGCGATAGGTAGCATCGCCAGTCTCATTTCCAGCCCTCAAAGCAAAAGGCTCGGGATCGGTAATCTCACCACCATAGATCTTGATGCTCTGGATCTCGGGATAGTAACCGGTAGTGATTCTGATTTGACCATGATCACCCACGGGGAGCACTACCAGATAAGTTTTGAGTTCCTTTGCGAGGACGAGTTCCTCCTGACCAAGGTCAGTCGATACAGTCAGCGTGGTTTTTGAACCATTGGAATAAGCCTTAGCCTTGATAATGACGCTCACGATAGGATAGCCCATCAGGTCACAACTGGGGCTGAAGTAGCAGTTGCGGTTTGCCGATACAAAGCCTCCGTCCAAGAAGAAGTAATTGCCCGTGAAGGTCCAGCCCTCAGGCAAGTAGTTTTCAGCATCCGATGCGTGGTTGGTGCTCTCCTGGGGCACGTCACTCCAGTCAGCCTCGGTGAGCAGGACTACGTCAGGCTTGGTCATCACCTCAAGGGTGTAGCTGGTAACATTCTCGGGGGGAGTGTTGTCATTCCAGTCGGCACGGAACGAAGTAGCGGTAACGGTTGATTCATCAATGTTCTGCATAATGGGACGATGCAGCTCATAGTCCGATGAACCGTGCAGGGTAATCACGAAGTCCTCAACACCCGTGGTGCTGACAGTGATTGTAGCGGTATATTCGCCCTCGGTCAGGGGAGCGTAAGTCACGTTGATAGCCTCTTGCACCTTGCTGTCCTCGTTGGGAGTGAGAGTGCTCTTGTCAATGCTGAACACACCGTTCTCGTCATTCAGCGTCAAGGTCACGTTGCTCTCCAGGTTGCGGCCAGTGAGGGTGAACTTGCTGCTAGCAGTGTGATTCTTGAAGCATGTCATCGACAGCTCGTTATTGTCGGTCTTGAGGCGCGGAAGCTTGATGGGAGGCTGGATACCAATAACCATCTGCTGGTACTGGTTATAGCCATCAAATGCATTCAGGGCATAGTAGTTGTTGGAAGTGCCACTCCAACCGAAGTTGATGTGATACTTGTTGGTGGTAGCGTCATAACCGTCAACATTAAAGGCATGACCACCGCCGAACCATCCACCGCTGATGGCACAGAAGACGATGGGACGACCCTCGCTGAGTTCCTCTTGCATGATGGCAGCCCACTCGGCATCGGTGTAAAGGGTTTGGCCTCCGCTATAGGCGCTGGTCTTCTTCACCACCTGAACGGTCTCCTCATCATAGCCTAAGAGCTTGAAGGCATTAGCAATCAGGACAACACTATCGGCATCAATACCACTACCATCGACGCCATAGGCCATGTGCTCAGCCTGACCTACATAGCGCATCAGCGTAGCAACAGCATTGGCTTGAGTTGTATTGTAACCGCTGGTGTAGCGATCAAGCATATTATCCCAGTCAAAAGTCACAGGAGGCAGAGCGGGAACATTGACATAAGTAGTACCGCCCCATGACGAAGTACTCAATTCGCACTTGTAGGCAGGAATTTCGGGAGTCTCAAAATCAGGATACTTCCAGTAGTGGAACACCATGGCAGCCGAGGTGGCGGGGCAACCCGTCAAGCACTGGTAGCCATTGATTTTACACATATTCCAATAGGGAGCCTCTTGGTCCCACAGGGCAGTAAGCAACGGCTCAACCGATGCGGTACGCAATGCGGGCGCCATCATCGACGGAGTCACTACCTGCATGCCCTCATGTGCCTGCAAGTACTCGATTTGCTCCTTGAAGGTCTCCAACCAACCCCTCATGTTGCAGGGAATGGTGTTGATGTTAAGAGGAGCGTCGCCATAACCCAAGATTTCCTCTGCGCGGTCATCACCCGACACGATCACATAGCCATTTTGGGAATTGAAGATGTAGTAAACAGCGCGGTCAAGCATCTTGGAGTTCATCTCGGTATGAGCGAGCTTCATTTCTCCAGAGATTGGCGCCATCAGTTTACCAGCATACAGTTTCTGCTGAACAAAATTCTGAGCTTTGGCTTGTGCTGTCCTCACATCGACAGGAGAAGCCAACAATTGAATTGCCGCAAACAAGACTGCAGCACACAATAAGATTCTTCTCATAAAAGTATAAAATGTTGATTATTAAATGGTTAATTCTTATGCTTCAGCTATTAAAAACGATTATATCACTCTATTACCAGTTAATATAGTGCATAAAACGTTTGCAAAATTACACCAAAAACAATAAAAAAACAACTTTTTACCCTAAAATATCAAAAGAAATAAATCGCTTTCTTGCCAAAATGTTTTGGAGACCATAGGTTCGGCCCAATTTATACAGGAAAAG
>JAEEGL011388862.1_pt1 | contig 11482 bp, 11 predicted proteins | sample 9134231 | NCBI WGS metagenome assembly JAEEGL01 (sample SAMN16246548, study PRJNA631951) | gut metagenome | biome: gut microbiome; feature: rumen; material: fiber-attached | host: Bos | place: Iran: Karaj | collected 2018-10
GCCCGCCAGAAGGGAAAAGATCTGATTGAAGTTCTGCTTCACCGCCTCGGTCTCCGTCATCCAGGAGAGCTTGGGCCTGATGGCGTCAAAGGTCACCGCGACGCAGGAGAAGGCGAAGGACAAAAGCAGGGACCAGATGAAAGCCTTGAGCACCTGGAGCCACAGGGTGGGCAGGATCAGCATCAGGGCTGCGGTGGGGATGACCAGGCCCGCCGCGGCCAGGATAAAGCCGCTGAGCACTTTCGCCCGGAGCTTCAGGGACGCCGGGGCCGGCAGGCTCATCATCAGGCCGTGACGGCTCCCTTCCCGGGACACGGCGGTGGAGCAGGCGGTATTCATGCCGCCCATGAAGGAGAAGACGGCGGCGATCACCGCGGCCAGGACCGTCAGGTCCGTGCCGCCCACGATCATCATCAGCGTGTCGGTGAGGTCATCGCCGGCCTGGCTGAAGCCCATCACCATGCCGCCCGTCATCAGCACGGGCATCATCAGGGCCGACATGCCGCAGTTGAGCAGGTAGACCGGCGTGCGCAGCACCTCGCGCCACTCCCTGCGGAGCAGGGCCGCCTGGGTGCCCAGGAGACGATAGGCCTCCTGACGGCGTTTCCTGGCCGTGGATTCCTGGCTCTGGGACGCTGTGGCCAGATAGCCCTCCCCGAAGATGAGGACCGTCAGGGCGACAGCCGCGGCGCCGACGGCAAGGAGAAGCGCCAGCTTGCCGGCGCTCCCCATCAGGGCCTCCCCGGCCCACTGAGCCGGAGGGAAAGCGCCGGCCAGGCGGCTGATCCCTTTCTGCCCGCCGGAGAGCATGGATACCATCATGTCGCTGTCCGCGCCCACACGGCCGCTGATCTGACCCAGGGAGTAATTGAGCACCACGGAGACGAGCATGAAGATCATGCTGGCGGCGGTGGCCAGGCCCTCCCTGTGCTTCCGGTAGGCCGGGAGCAGAGTGACCGCGCCGCCCAGCAGCGCGCCCAGAGCCACGGGGATCAGCGGGATGACGAGCGAGAGCGCCGCCGCCGTCAGGAGGAAAGCCAGGTCGAAACCGGTCCTGGCCATATAGATACAGGCCATGGGAAGGATCATCATGGCCGAGACACCGCACTCCGGCAGATAGATCATGGTGAGCCGGGCCATATACAACGCGCGGCTCCTGACGGGCAGGGGCGCGTAGAGCTCGGTATCCTTCCCGAAATAGAGGCCGGTGGTGCTCTGCACCACACAGAAAAGCAGGGAGAGCATGGTGGCGGCCAGGGCGACCAGCTGCATCAGCAGCCCGGGCATGCGCATATAGATCGCCGCGTCCATCACCTTGATCTCAAGGAAGATCACATAGCCCGCCAGCACCCCGTAGAGCACCAGGAGGCCGATCATCCTCGCGGCCGCCTTTTTATCCCCGCCCCCTTTTCGACCGGTGCCGTACTTGAGGGTGTTGAAGGCCATCCGGATCTGCAGGCGCGTCAGGGTGAAATATTGCTTCATGTCAGTCATTCTTGTCATCCCCGTTCTCGGTCAGCTCCAGGAAGATCTCCTCCAGGGAAGCGGCGTTCTCCTCCCGCTTCAGATCGTCCATCGTGCCCTCCGCCGCCATTCGGCCGCTGCGGATGATGGCCAGGCGGGTGCAGAGCTTCTCGGCCACTTCCAGCACATGGGTGGAGAAAAAGACGGTCTTCCCCTCGGCGCACTGCCGCTTCATCTCCTCCTTGAGCAGGAAGGCGGAGCGGGGATCCAGGCCGTTGAGGGGCTCGTCCATGATCCACACCCGGGGGGAGTGCACCAGAGCGCCGATGGTGGCGATCTTCTGCCGCATGCCTTTGGAATAGGTGCGGATGAGGCTGTTGGCGCTGTCCGTCATCTCGAACAGCGCCAGATACTCCTCGCAGCGGCGCTTCCTGTCCGCCGCGCTCACATGGTACATATCGGCGATGAACTGGATGTACTCCAGGCCCGTCAGCCGGTCGAACAGGTCCGCGCCGTCCGGCACGAAGCCGATGACCTCCTTGGCCGCCATGGGATCGGCCGCCATATCGATCCCGTCCACGAAGACCGAGCCCGATGTGGGCCTGAGGATGCCCGTGATCATTTTGATGGTGGTGGTCTTGCCCGCGCCGTTGGGCCCGATGAACCCGAACAGTTCTCCCGGGCCCACCCGCAGTGTCAGGTCGTCCACCGCCCTTTTGCCGCTGTTTCCGTACTCTTTGGTGACATGTTCCAGTCTGATCATGTTATATGACCTCCTTGATCTCGTACGTTCGGATTATAATCCACCGCCGCCCGTTCCTTCAAGGACGAACGGCTTAAAAATGCCTTTTCACGCCTCAAACGTCATAAAAAAAGCCCGCCGCTTCGGACAGGCTTTTAACTCCCGGGCCGGGATCATTCCCGCTCCCTGGGCTTGGTGAACCGGGCGACGACCACACTGATCTCGTAGAGCACGCACAGCGGCACGCCCAGCGCTACCTGGGACACGATGTCCGGCGGCGTGAGGATCGCGGCCAGGACAAACACGCCCAGGATCACATACTTGCGTTTCCCCGAGAGCTTTTTATAGTCGGTCCAGCCCATACGGGTGGTCAGGTACAATGCCACGGGCAGCTGGAACGCCACGCCGAAGGGCACGATGAAGCCGAACAGGAAATTGACGTACTTGTCGATGCTGAGCATCGGGGTGGCCAGATCCTGGCCCGCCACCAGGAAGAACTCCAGCGCCAGGGTGTACACGGCGAAATAGCAGAACGTCACACCCAAAAGGAACAAAAGCAGCGCCAGGAAAAACAGGATCCTGAAGCGCTTTTTTTCCACCGGATACAGCGCCGGCTTGATGAAGCCCCAGATCTGCCAGATGATGACCGGGCTGGCCGCCACCACGGCGGCGATCAGAGCCACCTTGAACTTGGTGACCAGGGCCTCGGACATGGCGGTGTAGATGATCTGGATGTTCCTGGACTGGATGGGATCGATGATCCAGCCCATCAGAGGATCGATCGCCAGATAAAAGACCGCCACGAACGCCACCACCACCGCCGCGGCGGAGATGACCAGCACCTTCCTGAGCGCCAGGAGATGGCTGAGCAGCGGGGACTTGTTTTCCACCTCCCCGGTCAGCTTTTCTTCCCCGTCCTCTTGCTCCGTCAGGGCATCCTTATCCGTTTCCTCCGGAAGAGCGTTTTCCGTCGGGTTGTGTTCAGACGGCTCCATGATCAGTCTTTCTTTTCCTCTTCCTTATTCTCTTCAGGCGCGTCTTCCTTGACCTCGTTCTTGAAATCCTTGATGCTCTTGCCCAGGGCCTTGCCGACGCCCGCCAGCTTTTTGCCGCCGAACAGCACCAGCGCCAGGATGACGATCAGGACGATCTCAGTAGTGCCAAGTCTCATAATGTTTCCTCCTTAAAGCTCAGGGCTTTTTCAGGCCGGTGCTCTTGCGGGCGTCATCCACGCTCTTTTTGAAGTCGTTGGACGCGCTGCGGATATCGGCCGTGATGTCACTGTCCTTGATGGTCTGGTCCAGATCCTGCTTGATGGACTTGGTCTCCTCGGTGAGCTCATCCCAGCCGATCTCCTGCTTGACCTCCCGGATGAGCTGCCTGGCCTTGCGGACACACCGTCCCAGCCAGCGCGCGACCTTCGGCAGATCCTTGGGACCCACCACCAGAAAGGCGACAAGCAGGACCAGGATCAGCTCCGCGAACCCGATATTGAACACTCTGCCGCCCCTCCTTCCTTAAGGGTATTATATAGGCAGCGGCCCCAAATATCAAGTGCGATTATTTGACGAATGTCGTCCACCCGGTTTTACGGAATTGTCAAGCGGGCAGATCCGGGCTATAATAGAGCCGGAAACATCGGGGAAAAGGGGGCTTTACAGATGCACGTGTTCCTGACCGGGGACAGACGGGTGGGCAAGAGCCGGGCCGTGAAGCGGGTAACGGAGATGACATCAAGGCCCCTCAAAGGGTTCCTGACCCGGTTCCTGACCTCTGAAAGGGGCTCCTCCTCCCTGTACATGCTCCCGGCGGACAGGCCCGGCAGCTTTGACCCGGAAAACATGGTGGCGTGCCTCACAGACGGGAAAATGCGTCCCGTCCCGGGCATGTTCGACACCCTGGGCGTGAAGCTTTTGAAGGAAGCCGCGGGCGACCCGGACGCGCTCATCCTGATGGACGAGTGCGGGCATCTGGAAAAGAACGCGCCCCTGTTTCAAAAAGCCATCATGGACTGCCTTGACGGGCCCGCCCCGGTACTGGGCGTGCTGCGAAGGGACCAGCCCTGGCACGAGATGATCAAAAACCATCCCCGGGTGAGGGTGATCACCGTGACGCCTTATAACAGAGAAGGCCTGGCGGACCGCATCCTGAGGCTCCTTGATGACGACAGCGCCGAAAAAGCGAAAGACATGGAGGAAGAGATCCTCCCGTGGGAGGTGAACGGGGCGCCCCAGGCCCCCGTCCTGTGCTCCCCCGGGGACGAAAAGACGCTGATCATGGGGAAGATGATCACGGAAATGATGATCCCGGGCCCAAGCGCGGTGGAGGCTATGGAAGATCCGGACGGTGTCCTGCGCGTCACGGCCGGGCAGGCCCGCCTTCCCGCGCCGGATATCCGGGAGCGACTTGAGAGGCTCCGGGCATGCCCCGTCGGGCCCGTCACGGACCGGGTCGATCCCGGAAAGCTCCCTCCCGGCGCTTTCGGCCTGCATACGGTGCTGCTGGATACCGGCGCGGAAAGGATCCTGTGCCTGGACATCTCAAGGCACAACGCCCTGGACCGGGCCGTGGGCACCGCCGCTTTAAAAGGGATCGGCCTTGAGAGCGCGGTCATGGTCTTTTCCGGGCGGCTGAGCCTGGAGATCCTTCTCAAGGCCGCGGCGGCGGGCATCCGCCGTATCTGTATCCGGAAGCAGGCCGGCACCCTGGCCCGGGAATACGCTGAAAAACTGGGTGTGGATATCATCCGGCCGGACGACACCTGTCAAGGAGGTCAGATATGAAGATCATCACCGTGGTGGGCATCCGGGGCTCCGGGAAAACCACCGTCACCGAAGCCCTGGAAAAGGAGATGACCGCCCGCGGACTCACGGTCGGCACGGTCAAAACGATCTTCTGCCCCACTTTCCATATGGACAAACCGGGCAGCAATACCTACCGCCACACCCGGGCCGGGGCGGCGGTGGTGACCGCCCGGGCGGAGACGGAGACCAGCGTGCTCTATCCCCGGAAACTCAAGCCCTCCGAGATCCTGAGACATTATGCCATCTGCGGCGCGGTGATCTTCGAGGGGGACTATGAGCTGCCCGCCGCCCGCATCGTCACCGCCCACGGGGAAGAAGACGCCCTTGAAAGGCTGAACGAACGCACCGTCGCCGTGTCCGGCCTGATCTCCAACGGCCTTGACCGGCTGGGAGACCTGCCGGTGCTGCATCCGGAGAGGGACATCTCCGCGCTCACGGATCTGGTCCTTGAAAAGGCGGAGGACGTGAGCGATCCGGAAGCATTGGACGCGGGCCTTCACGGAGAGGACCTGAAGCTGAGCCGGGCCTTCTGCGCCGCGGGCTGCAAAGGGCACGGCAAAATAAAAACGGAGACCGGGGTGCGCCTGACCGTGGACGGCCATCCGGTGCGCCTGGACAACGAAACAGAAAAAGAACTGCGGCAGTGGCTCGCTGAACGCATGAGATAATTGACAAACGGCAGAGATTCTGCCATAATGAGCATGTCTTCGAGCCCCTGCTCCTAAGGCTGACGCTATGGAGCCCGGGCCGCGCCGATGACCCGGCTCAGGGCATGGCGGGAAACCGCCGCGCCTTCCGTATTTGAAAAGGAGACAAGCTTCGGGCACTCATTTGGTGAAAGTGCCTGTATGCGCGTGTCCTTTTCAGGCACGCGTTTTTTGTTTGAGCCGGGCCTTCGCACAGGGTCGACGCCGGAAACAGCGCGGCCTCCCTTTTGGAAAGGAGACTGCGGAGCACGCGCCGGGATGGCGGCGGCTTGTGTATCCCTGTCTCAAAGAAGACAGAGCCATCCGAATCAAAAGGAGGATACACAGGATGAAGACGCTCAAACGCATCCTGGCCGTCGCGGCCGCCCTCACGCTGCTGGGCAGCGTATCCCTGGCGGAGACTCAGGAGCCCGTGGAGATCATCGTATTCGCCGCCGCTTCCATGACAGAGACCCTGACGGAGCTCAAGGCCGTCTATGAGGCGGAGAATCCCGGTGTGACCATCGTGTACAACTTCGATTCCTCCGGGACCCTCAAGACCCAGATCGAGAGCGGCGCGGACTGCGACGTGTTCATTTCCGCATCCCCCAAGCAGATGAACCAGCTGGACAAAAAGGCCGACCCGGCCGTGAACACCGCGGGGCTCGACTTTGTCCTGGACGGCACCAGGATCGATCTGCTGGAGAACAAGGTGGCCCTGGCTGTGCCGGAAGGCGATCCCAAGGGCGTCACGAGCTATGACGACCTGGTCAAAGGCCTCACGGAAGGCACACTGCTCCTGGCCATGGGCAACGCCGACGTGCCCGTAGGCCAGTACACCCAGAAGATCTTCGCCTTCTACGGCCTGGACGAAAAAGCCCTGGCCGCATCCGGCGTTCTGACCTACGGCAGCAACGTGAAGGAAGTCAGCACCCAGGTATCCGAAGCGGCCGTGGACTGCGGCATCATCTACGCCACCGACGCTTTCTCCGCGGGCCTGACCGTGGTGGATACCGCCACGCCCGAGATGTGCGGACAGGTGATCTATCCCGCCGCGGTGCTGAACATCACCAGGAACGAGGAAGCCGCCAAGGCCTTCCTGGCCTTCCTGACCGGCGAGGCGGCGGACGCCGTCTTCGAGGCGGTGGGCTTTACCCCCCTGCACGAGTGAGCTGACGGCCGGCGGGGTCCATCCGCCCCGCCGGCCCATCGGATGAAAGGAGAAGCAAGTGGATCTGTTCCCCCTGTGGAACTCCTTAAGGATCGCCGGGATCAGCACCGTGATCGTCTTTTTTCTCGGCATTTTCGCCGCGTACTATCTCGCCCGGGCCCCCGGAGCCTTAAAGGGCGTCCTGGACGCGGTGCTCACCATCCCCCTGGTGCTGCCCCCCACGGTGGTGGGATATCTGCTCCTGAGGCTCCTGGGCCCCCGGCGGCCGGTGGGAGCGTGGCTCCTTCAGAATCTCGGCCTGAAAATGACGATGACCTGGTGGTCCGCCGTCATCGCCACCGCCGTGGTGATCTTCCCCCTGATGTACCGCACGGCCAGAGGGGCTTTCGAGACCTTCGACGAGACCCTGGCCCACGCGGGCAAAACACTGGGCCTGAGCAATGCCTTCATTTTCTGGCGCATCCGCATGCCGTCCTGCCGGCAGGGCATCCTGGCGGGAACGGTGCTGGCCTTCGCCCGGGCCCTGGGCGAATACGGGGCCACCAACATGATCGCCGGGTACACCCCGGGGCGGACCGCTACCGTGTCCACCACGGTCTATCAGCTGTGGCGGACCAACGACGACGCCCTCGCCCTCAAATGGGTGCTGATCAACCTGGCCATATCCACGGCGGTGCTGCTGGCCATGAATCTGCTGGAAAGCAGGCAGCGCGCGGAAAGGAGCGGCCGGAATGGCATTGACCGTTGATATCCGGAAGACCCTGGGGGATTTCCGTCTGGACATGCGCTTCACCGCGGACAACGGGGTACTGGCGCTTTTGGGCGCCTCGGGCTGCGGCAAGAGCATGACCTTACGGTGCATCGCCGGTGTGGAAAAGCCGGACCGGGGGCATATCGAGCTGAACGGCCGCGTATTGTACGACAGCGGGAAGCGGATCGACTTAAAGCCTCAGGAGAGGCGGGTGGGATACCTGTTCCAGCAGTACGCCCTGTTCCCCAACATGACGGTCAGGCAGAACATCCTGTGCGGCATCAGGGACAGAAGGAACGGCGCCGCGGCGGCAGACGCCATGATCCGGAGCATGGAGCTCACGGGCCTGGAGGACCTCAAGCCCCGCCAGCTGTCCGGGGGACAGCAGCAGCGGACGGCCCTCGCCCGCATCCTGGTGAACGAGCCGGACCTGATGCTGCTGGACGAGCCCTTCTCGGCGCTGGACAGTCACCTTCGGTTCCAGATGGAGCGGGAAGTCCGCCGGATCATCCGGGACTTCAAAAAACCGGTGCTGCTGGTATCCCATTCCCGGGACGAGGTCTACCGGCTGTCGGACAGGATCGCCGTCATGGGCAGCGGGCATATCGAGACCATCGGGGAGCATCACCGGGTGTTTGCCGATCCCGTGACCAGGCGCGGCGCCGTGCTGACGGGCTGCAAGAACATTTCCCCCGCCCGGCCGAATGCGGACGGCACGGTCCGCGCCTCGGACTGGGGCCTGGACCTGAAACTGCCGCGATGGCCGTCGGACGCGGACTGTGTGGGCATCCGCATGCACGATATCCGTCCGGCCACGGAAAGCGATACCGTCAATGTGTTCCCCTGCCGGGTGGAAGAGGTGGTGGAGAACCCGTTCTCCTTCACCGTGATGCTCCGGCCCGAGGGAACGGGCGCGTCCCGGGCTGTCGGCTGGGAAACGGACAAGGAGACCTGGCGCCGTCATCAGGCTGAAAGGCTCGTGATCCACCTGCCCCCGGACGCTGTCCTGCCGCTGAAGGAGTGACGCAAGTGAAAGAACATCCGGACTATGTGACCGCGCGGGACATGCTGCTCTCCCGCGTCCGACCCGTGGGGACAGAGCGCGTGCCCCTTGAAAACTGTTTCGGGCGCGTGCTGGCATATGACCTGACCGCCCCGGAGGACGTGCCGCCCTTTGACCGGTCGCCCTACGACGGGTACGCCTTCCGGGCGGAAGACACATCCCACGCTTCCCCCGTAGATCCCGTGACCCTCCGCCTGCTGGAGGAGATCCCGGCGGGAAATGTGCCCACCAAAGCCGTGACTGAAGGCACCGCGGTCAAGATCCTGACCGGGGCCCCCATCCCGGAAGGCGCCGACGCCGTGAGGATGAAGGAAAAAACGGTCTTCACCGATGAGACGGTGACCCTTGACGCGCCCGCGAGCCCGGGTGAGAACCTCAGCCGCGCCGGGGAGGACATGAAAAAGGGCGACCTGATCGCCCGCCGGGGCACCCGGATCGACGCGGGCCTCATGGGCACCCTCGCGGCCCAGGGCGACGCCCGGCCCGAGGTATACCGCCGCCTCCGTGTGGGCATCATTTCCACGGGCAGCGAGGTCACGGAGGCGGACGCGCCGGCCGCGCCGGGCAAGATCCGCAATTCCAACCGGTACACCCTCACGGCCGCCCTGCTCAAAGAGGGCATGGCGCCTGAGTATCTGGGCCTCACAGGGGACGACCGGGACGCCATCGCCGCCCTGATCAAGTTCGGCGCGGCGCGCTGCGACGCGGTGCTTCTGACCGGCGGCGTATCCGTCGGGGATTACGACCTGACCCCCGCCGCCATGGAGGCCGCGGGCTGCGAAACGCTGTTCCGGGGCCTCGCCATCAAGCCCGGCATGGCCTGCGCCTACGGGCTCCTGGACGGTAAGCCCGTGTGCGGTCTGTCCGGCAATCCCGCCTCCGCGCTGACCAATTTTTACCTGGCCGCGCTCCCCGCGCTGAGGGCCATGGCGGGCCTGAATGAGCCCGTGCCCCGTCCGGTCACCCTCAAACTTCGGAGCGCGTTCAAAAAGAAGAGCCCGGCCACGCGCCTCCTCAGGGGCCGGCTGGATCTGTCCGGCGGCACCGCAGGCCTCATCCTTCAGGGGGATCAGGGCAATGTGGTGCTGTCCAGCACCATCGGATGCGACGCGATGGCCATCGTTCCCGCGGGCAGCGGGCCCCTTGAGGAAGGAACTGAACTGAAAGGATTTTTGATATGAAAAAGATACGGGTAGAGGACGCCGTGGGCATGACGCTGTGCCACGACGTGACCAAGATGGTGGACGGTTTCAAGGGCCCCGCTTTCCGCCGCGGGCACGTGATCCGTGAGGAGGACGTGGAGGAACTGAAGAACATCGGCAAAAAGACCGTGTTCATCTGGGAGGAGAACGCCGGGGAGATCCATGAGGAGGACTGCGCCCGCAGGCTCGCCGCCATGGCGCCCGTGGAGAACGCCGAATACACAGAGCCCAGCGAGGGCAAGGTGATGCTCATCGCCCGGGAACGGGGCATGTTCCGCGTGGACACCGCGCTGTTGAAGGAGATCAACAGCATCGGGGACATCACCATCGCCACCCTGCCGGATCATTATCCGGCGGAGGAGGGCACGGCCCTGTGCTCCATGCGCATCGTGCCCCTGACCACCCAGGTCACGCAGATCGAGGAGGCCGAGAAAAAGTGCGCCGGCAGGCAGCTCCTGCGCCTGATGCCCTACCGGCACAGGAACATCGGCGTCATCATCACCGGGTCGGAGGTGTATTCCGGCCGGATCAAAGACAAATTCGAGCCCGTGGTGCGGAAAAAGATGGAGAGCTGGCCTGCCGACATCGTCAGCGTGGCCATCTGCGATGACGACCTTGACATGATCACGGGCGCGGCGCGGGAAGCCCTCAAAAAAGGCGCGGACTTCCTGATCTTCACCGGCGGCATGTCCGTGGACCCGGACGACCTGACCCCCACGGCCATCCGCGCCCTGGGAGCCCGGATCATCAGCCACGGGGTGCCCTCCCAGCCGGGGAACATGACCCTGGTGGCGTACCTTGATGACATCCCTGTGCTGGGCGTGCCCGGCGCGGCCATCAGCCTGCCCACCACGATCTTCGACGTGCTCCTGCCCCAGATCTTCGCCGGTGAGCCCCTCACCCGGGAGGACCTGATCCGTCTCGGCGACGGCGGCCTGTGCCAGCGCTGCAAAGTGTGCCACTATCCCAACTGCACTTTCGGAAGGTATTGATATGATCGATCAGTACGGACGCAGTATCCGGTACCTGCGCCTTTCGGTGACCGACAGGTGCAACATGCGCTGCCGGTACTGCATGCCCGAGGAGGGCGTGCCCCTCAAGGCCCACGGCGACATGCTCACGGAGGACGAGATGATCCTGGCCGTGAGGACCGCCGCGCGGCTGGGCGTCGTCAAGCTGCGCCTCACCGGCGGCGAGCCGCTGGTCAAAAAGAACATCCTGTCCATCTGTGAGAGAGCCGCGGCGGTGGACGGCATCCGGGACGTGTGCATGACCACCAACGGCACCCTGCTGCCTCCCCTGGCGGAACAGCTCAAACGCGCGGGCCTCAGGCGCGTCAATATCAGCCTGGACACTCTCAACAGGGACAAATACGCCGCGATGACCCGGGGCGGGGACCTGGACATGGCCCTTCGGGGGCTCAGGACCGCCCTTGAGACCGGTTTTGAGAAGGTGAAGATCAACACCGTGCTGATCGGCAGCTTCAATGACGACGAGGTCCCGGCGCTGGCGGAGCTCACGAGGAAGTATCCCCTGGACCTGCGGTTCATCGAGCTGATGCCCATGCCGGGGGGCGCCGTGTTCGGGGACCGCAGCTAC
>JAEEGL014053898.1_pt1 | contig 11482 bp, 9 predicted proteins | sample 9134231 | NCBI WGS metagenome assembly JAEEGL01 (sample SAMN16246548, study PRJNA631951) | gut metagenome | biome: gut microbiome; feature: rumen; material: fiber-attached | host: Bos | place: Iran: Karaj | collected 2018-10
ACGGCAGATGTGGTGGCAAGGTATTTTGAGGAAAAAAATTTAAAACGGAACCGACCGCTGAATCTTTACTATTTCCATATGGGGGCAGACGTTCCCGGCGGTGTGCAGACTGCGCGTAAAGAGATACAGGAGTTTGTTCGGGTTTGTCCTACATTCCTTATGGTGGGGACCTTGGAACCGCGCAAAGGCCATATGGTGGCATTGCAGGCATTTAGTAAAATTTTAAAAGGAGCCAGCAAAGATTGCCGCCTGCTTATTATCGGTCATAACGGATGGAAGAATGATGAGATTCGTAAACAGCTGGCTTTGCCGGAGTATAAAGACAAAGTTCTTTGGATAGAGGATGCTTCGGATGAGGAATTACGCTGGGCGTATGCTCATACAAATGCACTGATAGCAGCATCCAAGGATGAAGGCTTTGGGCTGCCGCTGGTAGAAGCAGCTCATTTCGGCTTACCGATTATCTGCAGTGATATTCCGATTTTTCGGGAAGTAACGCAGGGCCATGCGGATTATTTCAAAGCAATGGACGCGGATGACCTGGCAAGATGTATTTCCGAATGGATGGAAGCGGATAATCATCCGGATTCGGGTAAGATTCGTATTTATACCTGGCAGGAATCTTCGCAGGAGATTTTGGACATTATGGATGGGAACGTAGAACCGTATAAGGTTTTGAAGTAGTTTAAAAACTAGGATTAAGGAGTTAAAGTATTGTGTCGGAAAAAGTTTTATCCGTTGTAATACCTTGTTATAATGAAGAAAACAACATTGAAGAAATAGTCAGACGCGTACTGGCTTCGCCAATTAAAAACAAAGAGATTATTATAGTTGACGACTGCTCTACGGATCGTACGCCTGAAATTTTAGTCACTAAAATTAAGCCATTGGTCAGTAAAATACTTTACCACAAAGTCAATGGCGGCAAGGGAGCGGCACTTAAAACGGGGTTCCAGGCGGCTACGGGTGATGTTGTCATTATTCAGGATGCGGACCAGGAATATGATCCCATGGAGTATGAAAGGATTGTTATCCCGATTTTTGAAGACAGGGCCGATGTAGTGTACGGTTCACGTTTTAAAGACGGTACACGTAAGGGATATATGGCCAACAGGCTGGCAAACTGGTTTTTGACAAAGCTGTCCAATTTTTTTACCGGGCTTGACTGCACTGACATGGAAACCTGTTATAAGGCATTTAAACGGGAGATTATACAGTCCATCGATATCCGGGAGAAACGCTTCGGATTTGAACCGGAGATTACTGCAAAAATAGCAGCAAAAAAAGTCAGATTTATGGAGGTACCCATTTCGTATAATCCGAGGACTAACGAGGAAGGTAAGAAGATAGGCTGCCGGGACGGCTTCAGAGCGATGTACTGTATTTGGAGGTATAGGTCATGAAGGTTTCTGTGATTGGCATCGGGTATGTGGGATTGGTTACCGGAACATGTCTGGCTGATTATGGCAACGACGTGTATTGTGTGGATGTGGATGCAGGCAAGATAGAAAATTTAAAAAAAGGTATCATTTCAATTTACGAACCGGGCCTGGGTGTTATGGTACAGAATAATTATGAAGCCGGGCGCTTAAAATTCACCACGGATATTCAGGAAGCGCTGATTAATTCCAATATCTGTTTTATTGCTGTGGGCACGCCGATGGGAGAAGACGGCAATGCCGACCTGCAATATGTGTTGGCGGTTGCTGAAAGCATTGGTAAATACATGATGCATCATATGTATGTGGTAGATAAGTCTACTGTTCCTGTGGGAACGGCGGAGAAGGTGCGCCGGACTATACAGAAACAACTGGATTTGCGCAAAACAGACCTGACTTTTGATGTCATTTCCAATCCGGAATTCTTAAAAGAAGGCGCAGCGGTTACAGATTGTTCCCGCCCTGACCGTATTATAATTGGCGCGGATAATTATAAGGCGGCGGGGGTTTTGAAAGAACTGTACTTGCCATTCGTGCGTAACACTGAAAATATAATTTTTATGGATATTCCCAGCGCGGAGATGACAAAATATGCCGCCAACGCTATGCTGGCCACAAAAATTTCTTTTATGAATGAGATTGCAAATATCTGCGAACGCGTGGGGGCTGATGTCAATAAGGTGAGAAGAGGTATCGGCAGCGATACCCGTATCGGCTACAGCTTTATTTACCCGGGCTGCGGTTACGGCGGCAGTTGTTTCCAGAAGGATGTGGAAGCATTAATTAATACGAGTAAGAATTTTGGCTACGAACCCAGTATTTTGCCTGCAGTGGAAAAAGTAAATCAGAATCAGAAACTTGTCATTCCGGCTAAGGTCATGAAGCGCTTTGGCGGGAATTTGGAGGGCAGGACGTTCTGTATATGGGGGTTGGCGTTTAAACCGGATACAGACGATATGCGTGAAGCTGCATCTGTTTCTATCATTAAGGAATTGGTTAAACATGGAGCCAAAATACGGGCCTATGACCCCAAGGCTGTGGAACAGGCACAAACCTGCTACTTGAAGGATGTTGACGCAATTGAGTACTGCAAGACCAAATACGATGCCCTGACCGGGTGTGACGCGCTGATTCTGGTTACGGAATGGAAGGAGTTCAGGGCGCCAGATTTCACAGAGATCAAGATGCGCCTGAACCATGCAATTATCTTTGACGGGCGGAATCAGTACGATAAACACAAATTGAAGGATTTGGGTTTTGAGTATTATCAGATTGGTGTTGGGAGATAAATTCTGGCAAGTAAAGGACGTGTATTTTATGCAACGGGTATTGGTAACGGGCGGAGCCGGTTTTTTAGGCTCCCATTTATGCGATAAACTAATCGCTGCAGGTCATGACGTTTTGTGTGTTGACAATCTTTTTACGGGCAGTAAAGAGAATATCAGGCATCTGTTGGATAACCCGCATTTTAAATTTATGCGCCATGATATTATAGAACCGCTGTTTGTGGAGGTTGACCAGATATATAACCTGGCTTGCCCTGCAAGTCCGCCGCATTATCAGTTCGATCCTATAAAGACCGCAAAAACCTGCTTTTTAGGTGCTATAAACATGTTGGGCCTGGCTAAGCGTTGCAAGGCGCGAATTCTGCAGGCCAGCACATCGGAGGTGTATGGCGATCCTGCAGTACATCCGCAGCCTGAGACGTATCGTGGTAACGTGAATCCGATAGGTATCCGTTCCTGCTATGATGAAGGCAAGCGGATTGCAGAAACCTTATTCTTTGATTATCACAGGCAGCATAATGTGGATATCAGAGTCGTTCGCATTTTCAACACGTACGGGCCCCGTATGAATCCGGATGACGGGCGTGTTGTATCTAACTTTATTATGCAGGCTTTGCATAATGATGATATTACATTATATGGCGATGGCAGACAGACGCGCAGCTTTTGTTATGTAGACGACCTGATTGACGGTATGTACAGAATGATGAATGTGGAGGGCTTTACCGGGCCGGTGAATCTGGGAAACCCGGGTGAGTTTACAATGCTTGCGTTGGCGGAGAAGGTTATCGCCAAAACAAAGTCCAGATCACAAATAACCTTTAAACCATTGCCGGATGATGACCCGACACAAAGAAAACCGGTCATTACGCTTGCGAAAGAACAACTTGGATGGGAGCCGGCTGTAGCATTGGATGAAGGCTTGGAAAAAACGATTGCATATTTTAGAGGAATGTAAAATTTATTAATGATATTATGGATTCTTTATAAGACCTCGATTTTAGAATAAGATTTTTGACGCTGCTTAGAACAACAAGATTTTCTTTAGGGTGAAAATACAAATACTATAACTCAATAATACGAGGTGAATTAAGTTTGAAAACTAGGGAGAAACTATATAATATCCTTTCAAAGTGTTTTTATAGGAACATAACCTTTTTATTTCTAATATTAGTTTATTTCAATTATATAAAAATTAGATATAAGAATATTATTACCAATTCAGATTTATGTAATATGGTTTTAGAAGCAAATGATATTATTCATGGGAATTTTTTCTTGAACGATTGGCACTTAACAGGTCTTACTTTCATTACTACTGATTTGCCTTATTACATGCTATCAACAGCTGTTTTTGGTATTAGTATAAGGAGTTATGTTTATGCATCAGCGTTAATGTTTGTAGCATTTATTATTTCCTGTTATTTGTTGATTAAAGATAAACTCCCTGAAAACAAATTATACATAGTGCTATTTTTTTGTATTGCGTGTATCCCCGGTGAATTCACTTTAAATGTCATGAGAGTACATACTGCAGATGTAACGTTATCATTAGTAGGTCTGTACATCATTTCAAATTATAGCAGGAATAATAAGACGATAACTATTTCTTCAAGTGTTCTTGCATGGCTCTTTTTCGCTCTGGCTGTTACCGGAGATTCGGTATGCATTCCTTTTGTTATAGTTCCGGCTTTATGTATTAGTTTAATTAACATCATAAGGAATTATGTTAATAGTCTTGAAATAAACAAAGATGATATTAAAATTTGCATTATTGCATTATTATCTATAGTAGCAGGAAAACTATTAGAAAAATTATACTTTGTTTTAGGAAATGCCAATAAAAACGCTTATTTGGGAACCAAAAGATTTATTGCTTTAGAAGATATATATACTAAACTGGCATTATATTTTCGGTCATTGTTGAATTTTTTTAATGCGGATTTTACTGGCACTGAAGTATTATCACCCAAAGTTGTTTTTTATTTTTTGGGTACGATAGTAGTTATAATAAGTTTGTATTCCGTAATATGGAATATATGGAATTATTTAAAGGGAAGAGAATATGACAGGATCGCATTAACGTTAAGCTTGGGGTTAGTACTTATTTCCGTATTTTGCATCATAACGAATATTTATATTGACTTAATGAATACCAGATATTATGCTACAGCTCCAGGTATATTATGTGTCATTTGGATACGAACCTATGCGGTAAATATTAGATCCTGTTTATCCGACATGAAGTCACAAAGGATGACTGTGATTTTGTCATTGTTTTTACTTGTTTTTTCCTGTCACCAGCTTTTGCCGTTGCCTGTGAATACTTATAAAATGGATTCATCACTTTTGACCTTAATTAATGTACTTAAAGCAAATAATCTGAACCAGGGTTACAGTGAGTTTTGGACTGCTTCTGCTGCGACTGTTTATTCGCAAAATAGTATTAAGATAAGAGCTTTAATAAGAGATAATAATAAATTGGCTCAATTTAAATGGTTCTGTAAAAATGGCTGGTTTAATGAGGAAAGTCATTTTGTTGTTGTAAACGCAAATGGAAAAGGACAGTTTTTTTCTAAAAATGAGGTTGAGCAAACTTTAGGAAAACCCGATAAAGTTATTATGTCAGCTCCTTATTTGATTTATGTTTATTGGAAAGACATTTCGAAAGAAATTGTAAGATAAGGAGCAAAAGAAAAACTTGGATAGAATCCGACTGCAGCACTGGATGAAGGCTTAGAGAAAACGATTGCGTACTTTAGAGGAATGTAAAATTTACCATTTTTATTATGGACTATAAGGGAAAAAACAAGGTTTTAATTTTTTATATCATTCTGATAATCCTTTGCGTTTTGTACAGAGGATATATTGTGATTCATTACGGATCAAAATTTTTGGATGATGACCAGGCATTAATGTGGAACGGAGCGGCGGCATTTGCACATTTTATGTTTCCTGAGCCCTGCTTTTGGGGGCAGTCTTATGGAAGTATGTTTGAGTCAATGGTCGCGGTGCCATTATTATGGGCAGGTGTTCCGATTCATTGGGCAATGCCAGTAGCAACCACGTTCGTCGGCGTTGTTCCGTATCTGTTTATCTCATTATTGTTGTACAGAAAAAATAGAAAACCGTATGCATTTTTAGTTCTTTTCCTGTTTTTATTAATGGGATGGAAGTGGGATATTTTAACGTCAATTCCCAGAAGCTTTATAAGTGGTATGCCCTTTGCAACGTTAGGTGCAGTCTTATTAAATGATTGCAGGTCAAATGCGGGGGCCTTTGCAGGTGCTCTGCTTATTTGCCTGGGTATTATACAAACGACAACAGCTCTTCTTGTAGCGGGAATGGGAGTATTGTTTTATTTATGGAATATCCGTAAGAATCACTGCAGATTGCCTGCCATTTTTCTGGGAGGCGGGATTGGAATTCTTGCATTTCTCTTCACTAAAAATTTTTATGTAATTAATGCGGATTTTTCTCTTTTTCCTGCTCCGAAAGTTGACCTGTCTTTATCCGTATTATTCACAAACCTTAAAAACCTGAGTAAGATTTGTTCAGACTTTATTTTTATAGAAACCGGTACGGTAGTCATTATCGTGTTCCTTGCCTGTATAGTAACTGTTGTTAATAACAAGCGTTGGCTAACTTTAGTCATGCTCATTGTGGATGTTTTGGGAATGGTAGGGTTATTCAGCCTTTCCAAGTCACTGGATTATAGTGAAAATTCGGTTCTTTTTGCACAAACCAGGATGTTTCTTTGTTGGAGTTATTCGTGGCTTACTATTATTTATTTTGACGCGGAACAATATGGCTGTGAATGGATAAAAAAACGTAATTGTGAGGTAGCAGCAGTGGTCGGAATATGCCTGGCCGTGTGTATCTTATTGGGAAAAGGAATAGATATTGACGCTAATATTAATAATCCAAAAAGTAGTTTGAATAACCCGTCTCGTTGTGGTCTATATAAGACATCACAGATTATCAAGGCGGTAAAAGATATTGACGCTTATGCCGTATATCAGGGAGCCGATGTTGTAGTTACACGATATGGCGGTACGGGACTATCTTATGCTATCGATGCAATACTTTTTAAAAAATATACCGTTTACAATATCACCAATGACAGAAGGACATGGAACTACCAATATCTCAAGCATATTCAGCCCCATAGATGTGTTTTTGTTGATTATTTTGGTGACTCGTGTAAGATGGATACTGTTGATATTTCGGATGAATCTGTGGTGTATTCTATTGCGAAAAAGTACAATAGTTATAGAAATCCAAATTCATGTGATATGCGTATATTTAACGATGTATTCTGTCCAGAGAAAGGGGAGTTTTCATATACACACGGTCTGCAAGGCGGCTGGGGAAAAGATTATCCCTGGACAAGAAAACACTTTACAGTTGAAATTGAGAACAAACGAATTGAAAAAAGTGGTTTGCGCCTTTCCGTAACAACTTTTTTGGATTCATATAAGGCACAGTTAAAAGACCTGCCGTTATACATAAAACTATATGTTAACGGAGAATATATTGCGGATCTTGATGTAATCAACGGCAATAAAGAGTATGTATTTAAGGTCCCGAATCATAAAAACGATGTGTATGAAGTTGAATTGAAAACGAATGCCTGGTTTTGTCCGGCAAAGTTAGGCATGAGTACAGATTCCAGAGAATTGTCTCTTGTCGTGTATTATATTGGCGATTAGTGATTAAGGAGTTCAGTGAGGTATCATAAAACTATGCAACCCAAAGTTTCTGTTATTATTCCGGTTTACAATGTAGAAAAGTATCTGGCAGATTGCCTGAACAGCGTCATCAATCAGACGCTGGCAGACATAGAGATTATTTGTGTGGAAGATGGGAGCGCAGATAACAGTAAAAATATTTTAGCTGAATATGAAAAGGCAGATTCACGCATACGGGTTATCTGGCATTCAAACAATATGGGCATGGGGATGGCCCGAAAACACGGTGTGCTGGCTGCACAGAGCCAATACATCATGTTTCTTGACAGTGATGATGAGTTGTTTCCGCATGCCTGTGAGACGGCTTACACTGCTATTGAGAAGAATAAAACCGATGTGCTGGAGTTTGGCGTGAAGGTTGTTGATGCTTCAGGCAAGGAAAAGATAATTGATTGGTTAGAAACTGAACCAATGGAACGTACAGAAGCAGATAATTTGGTTTATCTGTGGTTACAAGGGAAGCTTAAAAATTGGATGGTATGGAAAAAGATTTACTGTTCCGATCTTTGTAAACAAGCATTTAGGGAAATGGAAGATTTGCATATTACAATGGCGGAAGACGTGTATCTGTTTTGCGTATTAGGTTATTACGCAAGATCTGTATCCATGATAAGTGAACAACTGTATTTGTACCGGTGGGGAGTAGGAGTATCTACTACACTCCATACCGTTCAATTTGTAAGCCTGGAGAATTTTAAAAAGCTGCTTGGAGAAAAAGATTCTCTGGATGCAATATACCGTTTTATTAACAACAAACCGGACAAAGAAGGGTACAAATCGTTTATACAAACGCTTCATGATGATTGGTTGCATATGGCGGTTTACCTGTGGCAGGGAAAATTGGCAGAAGAAGACCAGGACGAAGGCTTTTCGGTACTAATCCGAAAGTGGGGTTTGGAAGAAACGGCAAAAGGTCTGCGTTGGCTGATAAGTACGCAACAGAACAATACACAGAAAGAAAAAGCGCAGTTGGAAAGTGAACTGGAGCAAATGAAAAATGATTTAGCAGTTTCAAATAAGCAACAGAAAGATTTGCAGAAAGAAAAAGCGCGGTTGGAAAGCGAATTGGACCAAACGAAAAATGATCTGGCGGTTTCCAAACAAAGAGTTCTTGAAGCCGAACTAAAAATAAAGGCTATTGAGACAGGGTTATCATTCCGGCTGGGGCGAGCTGTTACTTATATCCCAAGAAAGTTACTGGGCAGGCCATAAAGGGTTATTAAAATAATAAATTTTGCGGAAGAATTGAACCAATACTAAAAATGAAAAATGTACAGGGAGATGGTGCGGTCGTGCAACCAAAATTATCAGTCATTAATAATACCGGATTTGAGATTAGCGTTATTATTCCCATTTACAATGTGGAAGAATATCTGGTAGACTGTTTGGAATCTGTAAAACGGAATGTGGAAGACCAGACCGCAGAAGTATTGCTCATTGATGATGGTTCCACGGACAAGAGTTCGGTTATCGCAAAACTGTATGCGGAGCAGGTGAAGGGGTTTTATTATTATCGCAAGGAAAACGGAGGACTTGGCAGTGCCCGAAATTACGGTGTCGCATTGGCCAGAGGCAAGTATTTGTTTTTTGTGGATTCTGACGATATGCTGGTGGACGGTATCTTGCAAAAGATGCTGACCATAGCGGAAAAGCGCGGAGCGGAGCTTACAATCTGTAATGCTGCCAGAATACAAGACAGGTCAATATTGGGATCATATCTTCATGAGCGTGCCTTTCAGGGTTTACGGGAAAATATTGTGCATATTAAACGGTATCCGGATTTGGTGTATGATTCCACTAGCTGGAATAAACTGATCCTGCGTTCTTTTTATATTAAGTGCGGGGTATCTTTTCCTGAGGGATATCTTTATGAAGACATGTTGCCAAATCTTATGCTGCATTAATGTTGCAACAGTGTTTCCGTTGTGCGGGTGACCGGGTATTTATGGCGTATCCGCACTGGGGCCAATAAGCAAATTTCAGAAAGTCGTGACAGGAAAACGCTGGAAGACAAAATTGAAATGATGACGCAGGTTTTGCAGTTTGCGCATGAAAGGGTAAAAGAAACTCGGATTACCCGGGCGTTGGAACTTAAGTTTTTATACATGGATTTTACCGGATGGCTTGACATGCTGCGATTGTTGCCGGAAAATGAGGCAAATATTTATGTTAACCTGATAGTCGGTTTTATTAATAAGTATATTCACAAAGAAAACTTTGTCAGGCTTCCTTTACTAATGCAACAGATATATAAGGATCTTTTGCAGGGAGATTTCTGTCATTTGTTGCAGGTGATCAATTATAAAAACACGAACTATGACAAAGCACCTTTCATTAGTTCAGGTTCTGGTATTGCGATGCAGCTTCCGGCCAACATTTTCACAATAGCAAGCCGGGATATAACATATGAATTTGGAGTGAGTACTTTATTTCCTGCCTGTTCTATGCAATCTGCAACTGTAACCGGAGATTTAGTGGTTGTAGAAGGTTTTCTTTTTATGAAACGGGTAAGTATTCCTTTTGGTGCTGCGGAATGTTTTAAAGCCTGCCTTATAAATGAAAATAGTGGTAATATGATGCCGCTGGAGGTTCAGCCGGTTAGGGCGCGTTATCTTACAGAATCGCAGGGCAACGTGTTTAATTATGATGATTACCAATATTACCAGTATGATTATGATGGAACCGGATTCCGTATTACTTTTGATTTTAAAGAACTTGCGCAGAAAGAAGGATTCATGGGCGATAATTATATTTTGATTTCATATGATTTTTCTGTCTGCTCCGGGGACTGGTTATTAAAAAGCATTACAGAAAACGCAAAAGGGGTATTAGAAAAGTTTATCTATAAAAGTGAAGCATGTGTCGGGCGTTTTGCGTTTGACTCACAAAATATCATTCGTATAGTGTTGATCGACAGGGAAACGGTTGAACAAGACAGAACTGTCGCGGTTCCGTGTGTCCCTCCAAATTGGTCTGAGAGTATGGTTACAGAAAGACAGTTAGAGCAGTTATTAAAGGCCAAAGAAGAATTGGAAAGAATCAAGAATTCTAATGGATTTAAATTTCTTGAAAAATACTATTGGATTAAAGGACGGATTTTGCGTTTTAAAAAATATTTGTAATTTTAGCAGTTCCGATATTTGTTTTGTAAAAAATGCCGCTTGCTGTATAATGTAATATAGTAACCGATTTTTTATTATAATGAAGGGCTAACTTAGATGTCGTTTGTTATGCGGGGGGAAAATAATTATGAAGCGCAAGCTGTTTGTTTTTGTTTCCGTAATATTTTTACTGCTTGCAGCTGTTTTTTCTTTGCAGCAGAGCTGCTATGCAATGGCAAAGAATGCAGAGGTCCAGGTGGAGTATTTGAGGCATCATCTTTATGCCAGACGTTTTATTGATAATTATAATATTCATGTTTTCCAGAAGGCACATGAACATGCAGGCCTCACGTTCCACAGGGGAATTACCTTCACCCGTCCTCAAGGTTATACGACCGAAGATAATATTCGTCGTGACAGTGACGCGGTAGGGTTGGGTCCTGCCGGTATGATTCGCTGGGAACGCCCGATCAGCGGAAAATTGTACGGGGATCTGGAGTTTTCCGGTGCTTTCCTGATTTACAGCAAAGCATTCCCTGCACAGGGGCGGCCCTGGGGGTTCATGTGGCGCATCGGCCCCCGTCTGACCTGGAAATATACGAAGAATAATTCCTTCAGCCTGGGATATATGTTCAGCCACAGTTCAAACGGCATGAAAACGAAAAATCCGGGACATCATTCATTTGGCTTTTCCATCGGGTTTAATCATAATTTTTAGTGAGATTGTGTATAAACGACGTTCGGGGGATGTTAGTTTAGCAACGGAGATACCATGCTCTACATTGTAAAATTATTTTATGCCTGGCTGTTGCCGCCGGGTTTGTTTATACTGTTGCTGCTGATTGCCCATATTCTGTTTGTAAAAACCCGGAGGACACGGTATTATTTCATGGCCCTTGCGGTGA
>JAEEGL014072497.1_pt1 | contig 11482 bp, 10 predicted proteins | sample 9134231 | NCBI WGS metagenome assembly JAEEGL01 (sample SAMN16246548, study PRJNA631951) | gut metagenome | biome: gut microbiome; feature: rumen; material: fiber-attached | host: Bos | place: Iran: Karaj | collected 2018-10
ATTTTTGCTTCTTTAGAAATAAGGCGTTCATCAACGTTTACTTCACCAATATCATTTACAATTACTGCTACTTTGTAGCCTTTCTGATTTGTAAGAACGCGGTTAAGAAGAGTAGTTTTTCCTGCTCCAAGATAACCACATAACAATGTAATAGGAATTCTTTTATTTGCCATTTAGCTAATACCTCTAATCTATTCTTTCTATTAAATATAATAAAAATTCTAAATATAGGAAAGAATATTTACAGCGTTTTTTATTTCATTTTCGTTTAAATGCGCATAGCCGATAATCAGCCAGCCGTTTCCTGTTCCCTGAAGAATCAGATTTTTTTCTTTTGCTTTTAAAATAATTTCTTCTTCAGTTTTTCCAGGAATTTTAATGATAAAATGAAGTCCGCACTGTTCGCCGCTTATCTGAATGTTTTTGATTTTTTCTTTTAAAAGTTTAATCATTAAATCGTGGCGCTGTCTGTAAATTTTTTTTACGCGGTTTATGTGGCGGTACAAAAATCCTTCTTTGATGAAAATTGAAATCACAGCCTGATCAATTCTGGAAACTGAGCAGCTGTAACCTTTGAAAATTTCTGCAGCAATAATTGCAAGCTGGGGTGGAAGAACTGCGTAGCTGATTTTCATTGATGGCGTTAATGTTCGCGAAAAAGTTCCCATGTAAATTATTTTTTCTTTTTTATCAATTCCCTGCAGCGAAAGAATTTTTCTTCCTGAATATCTGAAGTCGCTGTCGTAATCATCTTCTATAATAAATGCGTTTTCATTTTTTGCAGCCCATTGAAGAATTGAATTACGTCTTTGCACTGACATTGTAATTCCCATTGGAAACTGGTGAAAAGGGCTTATATGAAGAATTTGCGTCTGTAAATATTTTTGTGATTCCTTCTGCACAAAGTCAAAATCAATTCCATTTGAATCAAGCGGCACCGAGATTGTTTTACATTCGGTTTCATTTACAATCTGCAGATTTCGTTTAAAGCATGGTGATTCCATAAAAAACAGCGGATGTGAATTATCTTTTGTACAGAAAATTTTTATTATCTGCTGAAGAATGTATTCTGTTCCGCTTCCAATAATAATCTGTTCTGCATTGCATTTTACGCCGCGATGTTCATATAAAAAATCTGCAATGGAATTTCGTAAATCAAAATCGCCGCAAAAATCACCGCTTTTATCAAATAAAGATTCATTCTGTTCGCTTAAAACTCTTCGGTAAAGGCTTCGGAGCGTGCTGTAAGGAAAAAATGAACTGTCAATTAAGTTTGCAGAAAGATTGATGTTTTTGGAATCATCTTCTGCGGGATTTTTTTTGGAACTGCTGGAAGAAATTTTTTTTTGTGGGGCAGGGCGGAAATGATTTGTTTCCGAAAAATCATAAAAATCATCATCAAAATCAGAAACATAAAAACCGCTTTTTTCTTTGGAATAAATGTAGCCTTCCTGCAAAAGCTGATTATAGGCGTTTACAACCGTATTACAGCTTATTCCGTTTTCGTCTGCAGTTTTTCGCACCGAAGGAAGTTTTGAGTTTTTTGTAAGCTTGCTGCTTTTTATATCATCAAGGATTTTCTGATATAATTCTTCGTATAAAAGCACTTTTTTCCCCTGTAAAACTTATTTGTTTCATATGAACACTTTGTAAATCTGTATCCATAAAATATTTGAAAACTGCTACTTTTGATAAATACAGTTTAACATTAAAGTAATCGTATGAAAAGAGTAATAACAGTTCAAGATATTTCTTGTGTGGGAAAATGTTCCCTTACAGTGGCTTTGCCAATAATTTCTGCAATGGGAGTTGAAACCTGTATTTTGCCTACAGCAGTTTTATCAACTCATACCGCTTTTAAGAATTTTACATTCTGTGATTTAACAAAAGAAATTACACCAATTTGTGAGCATTGGAAAAAAGAGCAGTTCCATTTTGATGCAATTTACACAGGTTATTTAGGATCTTTTGAACAGCTGAATCTTATGAAAAAAATGTTTGAAGATTTTGCTTCAAATGATTCACTTGTGATTGTTGATCCATGTATGGCTGATAATGGAAATTTATATTCCGGATTTACTCAGGAATTTGCTTTTGCAATGGCTGAGCTTTGCGGAAAAGCCGATGTAATTGTTCCGAATATGACGGAAGCTTCTTTTATGCTTGGAATTGAATACAAAGAAAGCGGCTACGATAAAGCGTACGTTGAAGATTTACTGCACAAACTTGCTGGTCTTGGAGCAAAAAAAGTTGTTCTTAAAGGCGTTCAGTTTGGAGATGATAAAATAGGCATTGCAATATTTGATTCTGTAAACGATAAAATTGAATGGTATTTTCATAAAAAAATGCCGCAGAGCTTTCATGGAACGGGAGACATTTTTGCAAGCGTGCTTACTGGTGCACTTATGCGCGGAATGAATTTAAAATCAGCAGCAGCACTGGCCGGAGACTTTGTTGTAGAAGCAATAGGCTGCACGCTGAGTCATCCGGATTATAACTGGTATGGCGTAGATTTTGAGACAGCTATTCCTTATCTTGTTAAGAGATTAGAGGAAAATTAATTTTATTTTGCAGCGTTTTTATAGCTTGCCCTGATTGCTTCTGCAAATAATTTATTCTGATCGTTTCTTTCCGGTACAGAGAATACTGGTTTTCCATCTGCCGGAGAGATTCTGAATATATGCATTGGATCTGTCTGGTAAGCAGGACTGTCCGGATTATTAACATACCAGTCAAGTACAGCAATAAAACACAGAGTGTACTTTAAAAGGTTTGCATTGTTTGCAGTTGTGTTTGCAGTTTTATTCTGTGCGCCCAGAAGGACATCCAGTCTCTTTGAAACTTCGTTAGGAATATCAAACTTATAATGTTCCCAAGGATTTTCAATAAGATTGCATTTTCCTTTTGACTTTGCAGCGGCATCGCATTCGTTAATTACTAAGGTTAAGAATTTACGTGCAAAATCAGTTCTGTGGAATAACGGACGATATTTGCTTTCGTTTGAAGGATGCTCAAGTAACAGCTGTTCAAATTTAAAGTTTGGAAGGAACGTGTAGGTTATCTGCCACAATAAATTTGTGAGAGTTCTTTTTCCACTGTGAGTTGTTGCAAAATCAGGCTGAGAATAAATTGAATTAACAAGATCTTCGAGAGGCTGGCAGTATAAGTTTTCGAATGATTCTTCGCGGTAAGCAGACCAGTCATCAAGGACTTGAATAATTGAATCTGCGCCTTTCTTAGGATTTTCCGGTTCTACAAAACGGATGTTTCGGCAACCCTGGAAGCACTCTTCAATAATCTGCTGTAAAACCATAATAGTCTGAAGAGGATTATCAGGAGCAAGCAGATTAAAGCCGTCATCAAATTTGAAGATTGGCTGGAAGTACGGATAAAAATCAGGATATTCATCAAGCTTATCAAAGCCTGCTTCAGGGAACATCTGATTCAATAATTTTAAGCCTGTTAAAACTGTAGAGTCCTTTACACCTTTCTGCGGAGGCTCCGGTTTTTTAGCTTTTTCTTCAGGAGCCGGTTCTTTTGGCTTATCCGGAAGAAGAAGGTCAAATTTATGAAGTCCAACAAATTTTAAGATTTCTCCGGCTTTTGTATTAAAGAATGTTGGATAAGGTTCAAAAGTATCTGAACACATTCGTAAAAGCAGAGGATACAGCTTTTTAATAATTTCTGTTTCCAGATAAAGCCATTCAGTAATAGCCTGTTTTGCATAACCCGAAAGTTTTTCCTGAGGAGAATCCGGATATGCAGCTTCGTCGGAATAGATTTCTTTTATAAGCTTTGGAATTTTGCTGTTTCCATAATAATATACAGTAATAAGCGGTTTATAAATTGCACGGGTTGTAGGAATTAAATCGGCTACAAGAAGCGGCTGAGGTGCATTCTGAACATTAAAATATTCAATTTTAATTCCCTGCATTGTCCAGCCGGCAACCATTCTTAAAAATTTAAATTTAGGTTCGGTACCATTTGCAATTTTTGTTTTATATGTGGCAGGTGCAACCTGAATTAAGGTTTTTATAACGGTAATAAATGCTTCCATATGGTCGAGCATCTGCTTCATTTTATATTCATAGAATTCAGGAATGATTTTTTCTGTTCCGTTTTTCTGCCAGTTTCTTACAAAATTAAATACTCCGTAATTCGGTTTAATTTTATATTCCGGTGCCATCATTAATTTGTCTATTGCATTTGCAGTTTTTTTAGAAATATTTGGAAGTAATTCTCTCTGGTAACGTTTTTTCTGTCCTGAAAAATCTGGCATAGAAGAAGATGATGAAGAAGAACCTGAGCCTGAAGACTGCTGACGAACAATTCGTCCGCCTTTATTTTGAGAAGGTGCGGAATTTGTTGAACTTCGCTCGTACATTACCTGACCGCCGAGCTTTTTAGCCATTACAGCTGCATCTTTATCGCTAATGTCTCCAATATTTTTTCTGGTTTTATCCAGAGTACCGGGAGCCCAATCTGCAGTTTTGTTAATTTCTTCAGCCATTACAAAAACCTCTTCTATATAATAACTATGATTATACACCAAGTATTAAAGTCTTAAAAGATTTTTATACAATATTCCGGAAAAGTTTTTAAGAGCTATTTTTTTGCCGTCTTTTGTTAATAAAGTGCCTTCAAAGGTGCCGTATATCAGCTGGTAATCCATTCTAAGTGCAATAAGATTTAATGTCCTTGGAGCCAGAGAAACCGGGGTAAAGGCTAAATCTACCATGCTTTCGGTGTCCTGAATAATCCAGCGTTTTTTCATCCCGAAAGGATGAGTTATATAAACCGGAGGAAGCGCAGTTGGTTCATTGTTTACAAAAAGCACGTTGTCGTTGTAGGAATCGGAATCGGCCGCATCCAGATTAGATGAGCGCAGATAAAAATAAACGTCATCATTTTTAATTTTCTGCATTCCGTAAATGTATGTAGACTTTGAATGCATTTTTATATAGGTTCTGTTAAGAACCATCATTCCAAGACCTTTTGAATTTGCAGAGATCTGTTCCTTCTGTTTTTTGTTTCTTAAAGAAATCTGGCCGTTTAAGCTCATTGTACTTATCCAGCTTGCAGAACATCTTGAAAAGGATGGAGATGGAGAAACAAAACTTACATCGCAATGGTTTTTATCGTCGATAGGAGAGAAGAGAAATCCTTTTGCATTTGGACGTCTTTTATCACCTTTTACTTTAAATGAAAGTGCATGATGCTCGTGATTTCTTCCCCACGAAATTTTTAAATAACGTGAATTTCTATAACAGGCACAAATTCCTTTAGTAGTGTGAATCGGTACAAAACGACGGCGCGGTGCCATTATAGTATGATAAGCATTTCTTTTACCGGTTTCTTTGTTCCAGAAAATTATTTCGCCAAGACCAATTGCCTTAAAGTCATAAAAAATTGCTATACCTATATAATTATCAAGAGAAAAAGCATATTCAAGCCGGCTTTTAATTCTAAGATTTGAAATAAATGACGGAACAGGAACTCCTGCATAAGGCGCATGCATTCCTCTTATATCGAGTTTTGGAGAAACATCCTGATATGTTCCGAATTTTGCTGAACCTTTTTCTACAATTTTTTCCGGTGCTTTTTTAAAAGTTCTGGAATACATGCATTATATTATATAAGAAAAAGTTGTGTTTGTCTTTAGTTAATGAAAAACCTCCCCGTATTAATAATTGCAGGTGAATATATAGAAATAAAACTTTTTTTCTTGCATACTCGTGATTTTTTGTTTATTCTTTTATATGTACGGGAGATTTAAAAAGTTTTTTCCTGCGCAACTGCCTCTGTGCAGCACCGCTATTGCGGAGATTAAGGAGTGTTATATGATTTCTATAATTCTTGGATTGATTTTTATTGCATTTACAGTTTTTTCTGTTCTTCCAATGGGACCGCTTGCCTGGGGACCGGATGTAATTTCGTTCTTAAAAGGCTGTCTTCCTGTATTTGCTGCATTTGTAGGTCTTATCTGTCTGTTTATTGGTGCTGCAGATATTAAAGATAAAAAAGAAGCAGAAAAAGAAGAAGCAGAAAGTAAAAAAGAAGATTAATTATTGAAATTATTCCCTCAGTTTGTACTCTTTGTCTGCATCTATAATTTCAAGCATTTTTGCAGCAACTTCCGGTGCAAACTGAGTACCTGATTTTTTTTCAATTTCTGCACGGACAACATCCTGCGGCAATGCATTTCGGTAACTTCGGTTAGAAGTCATAGCGTCGTAAGAGTCCGCAACACTGATTATTCTTGCATATTCAGGTATTTGATTGCCCTTGAGCCCGTCCGGATAACCTTTTCCATCCATTCGTTCATGATGCCAGCGTACCCCAGCCTTTAGATTTGGCAGAGTCGAAATATTCTTTAAAATTTCGTAGCCTATTTCAGGATGTTTCTTTACTTCTGCAAATTCTTCTTCTGTAAGGCTGTCGCGTTTATTTATAATCCAGTCTGGAATTCCTATTTTTCCAATATCATGTAAAAGTGCAAAAAGATAAATTTCCTGCTGTGCTTTTATGTCTTTTCCAAGCGCCGAGGCAAGCATTTTTGAATAATCTGCAACACGTCTTGAGTGACCGCTTGTATATTTATCTTTAGCATCAATTGTTGTTGCAAGCGCCTGAGTAAGTTCAATAAGTAAGGTTTCTGAATTATTTTTTTCCATCTGTAATTCTTTTGTACGTTCATCTACCTGCTGCTGGAGGCTTCCCTGAAGATTAATAAGGTTATTCAGCAAAAGGTTTCTATTATATTCAATTTTAGAAAACCTAAGCCTGATTATACATGCAAAAATAAATTCAATCATATAAAGCAATGGAAAACGGATTCGCATTGTATCGGAAAACTCATAACAGAATTTAGAAAGCGGAGTCCAGAATCCAAGAATTACAAGAAGCAGATAGATTGAATTCACTATATAGAACATTCGTTTTTGATGTGAGAAAAAGGTAAAAAGAGTAATAATACACATCCACAGAATGCCAAAGCCTTTCTGTCCGCCTGTAGTAAGGAAAACAATTTCCATTAAAAAACTGAGTATATAGCCAAGTACAAAAAAGAACTTTGATTTTTTTGTTATTGATGTAACGATGAATGAAATAAGAAAAAGAGGTCCATAAGTAAGACTTACAATAACCATAGACTTATTGCCTTCAAAATAAGTCGTAAAGGTCATTATAACTCCTAAAAGGAACATTGTAAGTGAAACAACCTTAGCAAGAAGAAGAGAAAGTTTATCATCTGAAAAGAAATCATTTTTAAATTCGTCACTGGTTGAAAACTCTTTATAATCAGACATAAATTTAATTATAAACGAATTTATCCCAACTTCAAAATAAAAAACGCATATATTGACACAAAAACGCTTTTTTTGGTATTATACTCTACCCGTTATAGGATTTTTGACTGCTCATCATAAATCCTTGGCAGTTTCAAATAAGATGCAAGTATTTGCAACTGCAGATAAACTTTTATTATAAGTAAGGTATATCATGGAAACTATTTTTGTAAATGAATGTGACCAGGCACGTAAATGGTACATTATTGATGCAGAAGGAAAACCGCTCGGACGCGTAGCTGCAAAGGCTGCTTATATTGCACGCGGTAAAAATAAGGCTACTTTCACAAGAAACCAGTTGATGGGTGATTATGTTGTAATTATCAATGCAGATAAAGCTATCGTTACTGGTGGAAAAGAACAGAAGAAAATTTATTATCATCACACAGGTTTTGTAGGTGGACTTAAGGCTCATACTTATGAGAAGCTTTTGGAAAAACATCCTACAGATCCAATGCAGATTGCTGTAGAAGGAATGCTTCCACACGGAAGACTTGGCCGCAAGATGATTAACAATGTAAAGATTTATGCTGGTGCTGAACATCCTCATGCAGCACAGAATCCACAGCCAGTTGAACTTTAATTTTGGGAGTTAGAAAATGGTAAAGAATATTGCTATTGGTACAGGAAGAAGAAAGACAGCTGTAGCCCGAGTTTTTGTTCGCGACGGCTCAGGAAAAATTGTAGTAAACGGTAAAGATGTTAATGAATATTTTGCAACTGCTCAGCAGGTGCAGGTTGTTCAGCAGCCACTTTTAGTTACTTCTATGGGTAACAAATACGATATCTTGATTAACGTTCAGGGTGGCGGAATGAACGGACAGGCTGCTGCTTGTCTTCACGGAATTTCACGTGCTCTTATTCAGATTGATCAGGATGCAAGAACAGCACTTAAGGCTAACGGATATCTTACTCGCGACTCTCGTATGGTTGAACGTAAGAAGTACGGACAGAAGGGTGCTCGTAGAAGATTCCAGTTCTCTAAACGTTAATTATTTTCAGGTTGTGGTTTTCCACTGCCTGTTATGTTCAGAAAGACGGTGCTTTTACACCGTCTTTTTTTTTGAGCAATTATTGCGAAGGAAGAATGTTAGTAATTTCAATTGAAGAAACTTCTTACAAGGGAATGTTCCGCGCCACTTTAGAAAAGGGTTCTGCTTTTTTTATCCGTAAAGAATATCTTTCTTCTGTAAATTTTGAAGAACTTTGCGAAGGCTATGAACTTTCTGAAGAGCAGCACGAAGAGCTTTTAGATGCCGGACTTTGCTGTGTTGTTGAATTAAAAGCCGTAGAATATCTTGCAAGGGCAGAGCAGAGCAGATTCGGATTGAACCGTAAGCTTAAGCAGAAAGGCTATAATGATGTATATATAAAAAATGCCCTTGATTTTCTGGAACAGGCAAATTATCTGAGCGATGAGCGATATGCCCGCGCCTGGCTTAATACAAGAAAAATAAATCATTATGAAGGCCATTCAAGATTACTTTCTGAACTTCTTTCGAGGGGAATTCCTCGCGATGTTGCGCAGAATGCACTGCAGGAATTTTTTACGGAAAATGATGAAGATGAAATTTGCCTTAAAGCTTACGCTAAAGCCGTAAAAAATAAAAAAAGCGGCGATAAACTTATCGCCGCCTTAATTAAATCCGGATTTACACTAAAACAGATTCATAATGCCGAAAGTCAGCAGGAAATCTGAATCTATTCAAGCTTAAACTTATTGATGATTCCGTGAAGAATATCAATATTTTCTTTTGTTGTAGTAGCCTGATCAGAAACATTCTGTGTAGAAGAATTGATTTCTGTAACTCCGGCTGCCATTTCGTCCATGCTTCCAGAAACCATCTGTGTAATTTGAGAAAGGTTATCTGTAGCAGTTTTTACAAGCTGAACACCGTTCGAAATATCTTTTGATGTTGACTGAACCTGCGATGTTGAATCTGTTACTTCGTGGAGTGCAACAAGAACCTGTTTAGAAGCTTCCTGCTGTTCTTCCATAGCATTATCAATCTGCTTTACAAGCTCATCTGTAGAGCTTACTTTATCTGTAATCTGTTCAAATCCTTTTACAGAAAGTTCAGAAGATTCAACTACTCCGGAAATACTCTTTGTAATATCTGTAATATTTTCCTTAATTACTTTTGACTGTTTAGAAGAGTCTTCTGCAAGCTTACGGATTTCATCTGCTACAACGGCAAAACCTTTACCTGCTTCTCCTGCGTGCGCAGCCTCAATTGCAGCGTTCATGGCAAGAAGGTTTGTCTGAGAAGCAATCTGCGAAATTGCATTGTTTGCATCTGCAAGCTTTTTAGACTGTTCTGCCATGTTTGTAACCTGAACAGATACATCATTTTGTCTTGTTTTTCCGTCTTCTGTAATAGAAATGAGTGTTTTAAATTCTTCCGCCATTTTATTAATTGAACGTGTTACCGAATCAATATTTCCGATCATTTCTTCAATTGCGGCAGAAGATTCAACAATTCCGGCAGACTGATTTTCTATAAGGCCGTCGAGATGGCTGATTCCTGAAATGTTTTTGTTGAGTTCGTTTTCTACTTCGTATAAAGCCTGTGACTGTTTTTCTGTAGAATGCTTTACACTTTCGATGTTAGCCATAATTTGAGAAACGGCACTTGCAGACTGCTGAGAAGAAGAGGCAAGACTTAAACCAACTTCCTGCAGGGAATCGCTTGCTTCTTTTACATTGTTCAAAAGTTCCTGCTGTGTTGCAACGAACTTATTGATTTCTGTTCCCATAGAACCAATTTCGTTATTTGTCTTTACAGGAATACGGATTGTCATATCTGCAATACCGGAATTTCCGTTTAATGAACCAAATGCAATTACATTTTTCTTAAGCGGGCGCATAATTGTTGCATATATAATAACAATTATTAATACAATAATTATGTAAATTGTTAAAAGAATAAAAATAAGTGATTGTCTGGCAATTCTTGTTGATATTTCTTTAATATGACCAACAGAAATACCCATAAAAATCATTGTTTTTGCGCCATCGTCGTTAGTAAGCGGTGCATAAATTGTAACATATGGAATTCCCTGAATTATATTGTTTCCATTATATGGAATTCCCTTTGAATAAACCTGTTCGTAAATTGCATCGTTATTAAGCTGAGTTCCAACAAGGTAATTTCCGTTCGCGTCTTTAATAGTTGTAGAGGCGCGGATATCATCTACAAAGATTGTCATTACCACATCCATTTCTGAAGCATGGAGCTCAAGGAACTGTGTATTAGAAAGCTCTTTTTCCAGAACCAGAACATTTTCTCCCATTTTTGTTGCAGAAACAGCAAGAACTTCCTTTCCTTTTACAGAAACATATACCTTTGGTTTTCCGGAAAGAGCGGCATCTATAGCCATTCTCTCTGAATTTGTGGTAATAACTGTGCTTATATATGATTTAATTGTCTGTCCTCTTGGTGTAACATAAAGAGCATTGAATAATTTAAATTCATTTATAATCTTGTTAAGATCAATTGAATTTTCAATATTTTGAAGATCTATAGAAGAATTTTCGTCATTTAAAAATTCTGCAATTCCCAATAAGTTGTCTTTTTCTTCCTCTATTACATTGAACATAAGTTCAGGCATTTTAGAAACATTTTCGCGCTCAATTTCTGTCATAATTGACTGAGTTCCCTGAGAAAGGGCAAACCGAATAACTACTGTTCCAATTATAGAAACAATAAGTGCAGGAACAATTAATGTAACATAAAGAGTCTTTTTTTTCATTTTTTTAGATTCAGATTTAGCCATAGATACTCCTCTTGTTATTATCGGCATATAAAGAACCTCTTATTAAGCCTAAAACAACCATTAGTTCATTATAAAAAAGTTCTAAAATAAGTAAAGTAAAAAACTATACAGAATTAGAATAATTTGTTATAAGATTCTCTCTGCCTTATTTTATAAACGTTGAAAAACGAAAGTGTTTGCATTATATTTTTGATATGAAAAAGTTATATATATTACTGATATTGTTTACCGTTCTTTTGCTTGCATCATGCAGCCAGAAAAAATCTGAAAATTCAGAATCTACAGAAAATAAAAAAACTGTTCTTACACAAGAACAGTTTCTTGCGAATAAGCTCAAAGAGTATCTTGATGCGAATCCG
>JAEEGL015683291.1_pt1 | contig 11482 bp, 9 predicted proteins | sample 9134231 | NCBI WGS metagenome assembly JAEEGL01 (sample SAMN16246548, study PRJNA631951) | gut metagenome | biome: gut microbiome; feature: rumen; material: fiber-attached | host: Bos | place: Iran: Karaj | collected 2018-10
AATCTTGTGATAAGATGCCCGGTCGGGGCCGGGCATGACGGCCCGTCATGGCCGGCTTGACCGGCAATCTCAACCGCCCCGTAGCGGTCGAAATCCTTCATGGGCTTGAGAGCCAGGGTTACGGCGTGGGCGCAGGGCATGACGTTCAAATCCACGGGAAAGAAGGTATCTCCGTTGATCACAAACACCTGATTCTCATGGCATTTTTCCAATGCCAGCCGAATGCCGCCGCCGGTTCCCAACGGTGTATCCTCTATAGCAAAACCATAGGAAAACGGCCATTCCCGGCTCTTTACATAATCGATAACTTGCTCCCGCAGATACCCCACGGAGAATACCACGTGACGGACCGGATACTTCCCCAGCCAATCCAGCAGAAACCCCAAAAACGGCTTGCCGCCTATCGGAGCAAGGCATTTTGGGATTTCGTGGACTACGGAACGGAGGCGGGTACCCAGACCGCCGGCCAGGACTATAACTTCCATGCTACGGCTCCTTTTTCCGTAAACTGGAAAGGTACCACCTTGCCGGAGAGTTTGGAAAGCGCGTTGATGACCGCGACACGGTTCTCGGGCGGTACCATGAGCATGATGAAACCGCCGCCGCCGGCTCCGGACACCTTGCCGGAGGTGGCACCGGCGCCCATGGCCACATCGAAAGCTTCCTGGATCATGGGATTGTTTATGGCACCGGCCATTTTCTTCTTGTCTTCCCAGGCCTGTCCCATAATGGAGGCAAAACCGGCCATGTCTCCCTGCAGGAGGGCCAGTTTCATATCAATGGCGCTCTGTTTGATGCGGTGCATGGCTTCAACGGCAACCTTCTCCCCGGAACGGGTGGCCTCCTGCTGCTGGGCGATGATGTCTCCGCCGAAACGGCTTCTGCCCGTAAAGTACAGAAGCATAGAAGCTTCCAGCTCTGATATAATCCAATCCTTTATGCGAAGCGGGTTGACAATCACCATGTCGCTGGGAAGGAATTCCATGAAATTGAACCCGCCGAAAGCCGCGGCATACTGGTCCTGTTTCCCTCCGGCCAGAAGGAGATCCTTGCGTTCGATCTCGTAAGCCAGGCGGGCCAGTTCGTAGTCTCCCAGCGGAATGCCCATCCACTCGGCAAAGCACTTGAGGATGCATACCACCATGGTAGAGGAAGTACCCAGGCCCGAACCGGCAGGAGCATCATTATAGGTAGTAATGGCAAAACCCGGTGACGGAATGGGGCCGTAATCCCGGATGACGCGGTTGTACACGCCATCCACCAGCAGGGCTCCGGAATTCACGGGACCCGTTCCCAGACTCACCTCCTGGCATACGCCGGCATCGGCCGCATTGACCCGCATGACAGGCCGATGCAGAGGCTCGATGGAGCAGTAGGCCGCCAGATTGATGGTGGCGTTGAGCACGTTGCCGCCGTACAGATCCGAGTACGGGGAAACGTCGGACCCACCTCCGGCAAGGCCCAGTCTCAAGGGTGCTTTGCTTCTGATTATCATTTCAAAATGGCTTTGCAAAGGGCTTCCAGAGCCGCTTCATCATCCGCTTTGTAGCGGCTGCGGATGGTCACCAGGTCTCCCACCAACTCCACATCTTTCATAGCGCCGAACATTTCTTTCATCACACGGCCGGCACTGGGGGCCCAGGAACCGTTCTCGATGAGGGCCACCTTTCTCTTGGTGTAGCCCTTCATCTGCAGGCTGTGCAGGAAATCGTAGGCCGGTGTGAACAGACCGGCATCGTAAGAGCAGGCGGCTACCACCATGCGGCCATAGCGGAAGGCGTCTTCCACGGCCTCGGCGCGGTCGTCACGGGTGAGATCGCTCACGGCTACCTTGGGGCAGCCGAGGGCCTTCAACTTATCGGCCACCATTTGGGCCACCTGGGCCGTACCGCCGTGGATGGAGGCATAGGCTACAAAAACGCCCTCGGTCTCGACTCCGTAGCTGCTCCAGGTGTTATACAAATCCAGGAAATAGCCCAGATCCTTGCGGATAACGGGACCGTGCAGAGGAGCGATGAGGGAAATGTTTTCCCCGCCGAGTTTCTTCAGCAGCGCCTGCACCTGAGGGCCATACTTGCCGCAGATGTTGAAGTAATAGCGGCGGCCTTCGCAGGCCCAATCCGGGTCTTCATCGGCCCAGAAGGCGGTTTTGGACAGGGCGCCGAACTTGCCGAACGCATCGGCCGAAAAGAGAATGCCGGTAGCGGTATCCAGGGAAACCATTACTTCCGGCCAATGTACCATGGGCGCGGCGAAGAATTTAAGGGTATGGGTGCCCAACGGCAGGGTGTCCCCTTCTTTCACCGCCAGGGTGCTCTGAATGGCACGACCGGGAAGGAACTGTCCCAGGAACTTGAGGGCCATGGCGCTGCCCACCACCGTGATTCCGGGATATTTGTCCAGAACGGGCGCCACGCAGGCCGAATGGTCCGGCTCCATGTGGTGAATCACCAGATAATCCGGCTGGCGGCCTTCCAGGGCTTCCTCCAGATTCTGCAGCCACTCCTCCCCTTTCCGGGCATCGGCCGTATCCAGAATGGCCACTTTTTCATCTATGATCAAATACGAATTATACGCCATCCCTTCAGGGACATCGTATTGACTTTCAAACAAATCCAGGTCCAGATCATCTACGCCAATGTAGCGGATTCCTTTAGCAATTTCTTTCATATCTAGGTGCATATCTTTACAAAGATAGCGAAAAAAAGCTTATCCTGTGCCAAAGAAATGTTGTAGGGAAACTCGCTTTTTTTTCGTAAATTTGGGGATATGAAAAAAAGAGGCGTCATCTGGAGCATCGTTCTGGGCGGATTTGCACTGGCCGCAGTGGTGGTCATTGCCTTCGCCAATGTGGATTCCCGTACCACCACCAACGACTACTGCATGAGCTGCCACTCCCACGAAGAGGCGGACCGGCTGTGGAAACAGTCGCCCCACCACTTGAGTAAAAGCGGAGTGGTCACAGATTGTGCGGCCTGCCATCTCCCACCCAAGGAAGAAGGGCTCAACCGCTACTACATGATCAAGCTCAAGATGGGCGCCAAGGATCTCTGGGCCAAGACCTTCAAGGATCCGGAAAAGATTGACTGGGCCGCCAAGCGGCAGCAGGACTATGCCCAGCGCATCGTGTACAACTCTTCCTGTGTCAAATGCCACCAGAACCTCTACCCGGAGGGCATCAGCGACGACGGCGTGGCCGCGCATCTGCACTATGAAGAGAATGCCGAAAAACTCAATCTCAACTGCGTAAGCTGCCATCTCAACGCCGGCCATTACATCCCGGGATACACTCACCAGAAACTGCAGGGTACGGTAGACACCGGCCCCGGAGAAATCTATGAGGCTCCCGCCACTGTAAAGCAGTTCGAGTCCTTTACCGAGACGGTTCCCGGCACCAACGCCGCCATCCGTATGGTGGCCGTTCCCGGCGGTGAATTCCTTCTGGGTAGTCCGGAAAACGAGCCCCGGCGCCGTCCAGACGAAGGTCCGCAGAAGCGAGTGCGCATCTCCCCCTTCTTCATGGCCGAGACCGAGATTACCTGGCGGCAGTTCTGGAGCTTCTACAATGAAACCATGTCCGAAGGCCGTACCCCGCCTTCCGTCATCTATGCAGCCAACAGCCGGGAGCATGTGGACGCCGTGAGCGGCCCCACCCCGCCTTTCGGCTTCCCCGACCAGGGTTGGGGCATGGGAGAAAGGCCCGCCATCACCATGACCCACTACGCCGCAGAAACTTTCTGCCAGTGGCTTTCGCTCAAGACCGGAAAAACCTATCGGCTCCCCACGGAAGCGGAATGGGAATACGCCGCCCGGGGCGGAACCTCCACCCCTTATTTCTTTGAAGGCAATCCCAAGCAGTACGCCCCCCGGGGCCTGAAGCGCCTGTTGGGTGGGGCCGATACCACCCTCATTGCCCGTTACGTTATTTACGAGGGCAACTCCCCCGCTCGTACGCTGGAACCCTCGCAGGTGAAGCCCAATCCCTTCGGCCTCAAGAATATGCTGGGTAACGTAATGGAGTACTGCTCAGATTATTACGCACCGGACGCCTATGCGCAAATCTCCGACGGGGCCCTTGACCCCAAAGGTCCCGCCCAGGGCACAGAATACGTAATTCGCGGCGGATGCTACGCCGATGGTGCCGAAGAGGTCCGCTGCGCCGCCCGCCGTCACACCCTGCACGACGAATGGCTCCGTACAGACCCCCAGAATCCCAAGAGTATCTGGTGGTATTCCGACATCAAGGGCATAGGCTTCCGCATAGTTTGCGAAGTCCCGGAGACAATTGAATAATAATTAATCTAATATCTAATACCTAATATCCATTATCCATGAGCGCTAAAATGAACAGAAGATCCTTCCTTACTGCCGGTGCGGCAGCGGGAGCCGCCGGTCTGTTGGGCGGTGCACTTCTTACCTCCTGCTCGGGCGGCAATAAACAAAAGCCGCTCCGCGAGCCCGGTTCCTATTACATCCCCGAACTGCCGGACAAAGCCATTGACGGGCGCCCCCTGAAGGCCGGTCTCATTGGCTGCGGCGGCCGCGGAAACGGTGCCGTGGACAACCTGCTGGAAGCTGCCAATGGCATTACCATCACCGCTCTGGGAGATGTTTTCCCGGACCGGGTCGAGGCCACCAGGAAAGCCATCGCCGAGAAGCATGGACAGGAAGTACCGGCCGATCATTGCTTCACCGGCTTTGACGCCTATCAGAAGGTCATTGACAGCGGTGTTGACATGGTCATCGTGACCACCCCGCCGGCTTTTCGTCCCATCCACTTCCAGTATGCCACTTCCAAGGGCGTACACTCTTTTTTGGAGAAACCGGTTTGCGTAGACGCCAAGGGCTACCGCACCATGATGGCCACCGCCAAGCAGGCCGAGGCCAAAGGACTGTGCGTAGTCACGGGCACCCAGCGCCATCACGAGCGTTCCTATGTGGCCGCTTTCGAGAAGATCCAGGAAGGCATCATCGGTGAAATCACCGGAGGAAATGTCTATTGGAACCAGGGTATGCTCTGGTACCGCGAGCGCCAGGCCGGCTGGAGCGACATGGAATGGATGATCCGCGACTGGGTAAACTGGAAATGGCTCTCGGGAGACCATATCGTAGAGCAGCACGTGCACAACATCGACGTGTTCACCTGGATGACGGGCAAGCATCCCCTCAAGGCCACGGCTTTCGGCAGCCGCCAGCGCCGCGTCACCGGTGACCAGTACGACAATTTCAGCGTGGACTTCGAATTCGAGAACGGCGTTCATCTGCACAGCATGTGCCGCCAGATAGACGGCTGCTCCTCCAACATCAGCGAACATGTCCAGGGCACCAAGGGTGTCTGGCATTCCAGCGGGGAAATCTATGACCTGAAAGGAAATCTCCTCTGGAAATACGACGATGATGCCGCCGGGAAGGCCTTCTCCCAGCACAACCCCTATGTCCTGGAGCATGTGGACTGGGTGAATCACATCCGCAAGGGTGAAACGCACGTAGAGGCTGCCGAGACGGCCCTTTCCACCCTGGCCGGTATCATGGGCCGCGAGGCCGCCTACACAGGTGCCACCGTAGAGTGGGACCAGATGAGCGCCGCCGACCAGGATTGGGTCCCCGAGAAGCTGGAGCTTGGAAAAATGGATATGAGTGCATACACCGTTCCCGTTCCCGGAACGGCTAAATAAGTCTTCGTATGGATAGGAAAACCTTCTTGAAAACCACGCTGGCCGGTGCGGCTGCCCTTGCGGTCGCCCCGAGCGCCCTGGTCTCCTGCGCCACACCCAAGAAAAAGAATTCCACTCCGCTGCGCCTTTCCTTCCAGGAAGGCGTCACGCCCGGCGAAAGCCTGGCCCAGAAGCTGGATTTCATGGAAAAACTGGGCGTCACCGGATTTGAACCCGGAGGACGTGGCCTGGCCGGCCGGGTCCAGGAAATCCGCGAGGCATTGCAGGGCAGAGACATAAAGGTATCGGCCATCTGTGCCGGATTCGAAGGCTTCATGCTGGCTCAGGATCCGGAGGAAAAGGCCAAGTTTGACACGTCCATGCGCGAAATTGTGCGCGCTGCGGGAGAACTGGGTTCCACGGGCGTCATCATGGTGCCCGTGTTCAACTGGCAGCAACCCGCCCTGCCTCATACCCTTGAGACACGCGAGTACCTCTGCGCCCAATTGCACGATCTGGGAGAATTCGCCCTCAGCTGCGGCACCAGCGTCATTCTGGAGCCGCTCAACCGCAAGGAAGCGTTCTACCTGCGTCTGGTCTCAGATGCCGCCGCCATCTGCCGGGATGCCGACAGTGAAGGCGTCAAATGTATGGGGGACTTCTGGCACATGCAGGAAGAGACCTCCGATTACGCCGCTTTCATGGCGGCAGGGTCTTACCTCCGACACGTCCACATCGCCAGCCGCGGAAACCGGGTCATGCCAGGAGAAGACGGCGAGAAGGACAACTACGTGGATGGCTTCCGCGCCCTCAAGGAACTGGAGTATCCGTACTACGTAAGCCTGGAATGCGGTTGCCGGGGAGAAGACCGGGCCGCTGCCCTTGAGGCAGCCGCCAACCTGCTGCGCAGCCAGTGGGAAGAAGCCTAGTAAGTATGAACCGATAAGCCGCCATGCGCTGAAGGGAGGTAATTGATTCCCCACCAGCAGATTTGCAGGCAAACGAAGCTGACCAGCAGAATGATGCAGGATATCTGCCATTCTGCTGGTTTTGCTTTGCGGAAATGCAGATACACAAGGTAACATAACCAGGTAGCGGCCGCCCAGGTTTCCTTCGGATCCCACGCCCAGTAGGTACCCCAGGCCTCCTTGGCCCAAAGGGCACCGAAAAGCATTCCGAAAGTGAGGAAAGCCTGGCCCACATATACCAGATTATCGGTCAGGTTGATTTCCTTCTGCGTGGTCTTGTCCTTCCTGACCAGCATCCAGATGGCCATCACGGTAGCCGCTCCCAACAGCGCATAAGAAAACATATACACTATCACGTGCGGGGCAAACCAGGGGCTCTGCAGGGCCGGCATCAGGTTTTTGGAATGAATCTCCGGCTTGAACAGGTTCACACAGATGAATACGAAGGAAAGCAGCGTGGAGAAGCTCAGAATCCATTTATACCGCCAGCGGCTGTAAACGATGATACCCGCCACCGGCAGAAAGAAGGAATACCACAGACGGGTCTCCCCCATCGTCCGGAGCGGCGGACGTTCCAGGGACACCCACATCCCCAGGATAAAAGCAAAGAATACGGCTATACCGGCCAAGGTACATATATAGACCCCTGTCTTGCGCCCTTTCCAGGCGAAAAAGGCACCGGCAGCCCACAGGAGCACCGCTCCTAAAGCAAAATATACGAAGGAATCCCAACTCATTCTTTCACAGGTTTAGGAGCCATAAACAACATCAGGCACAGGGCACCGGCCAGCATCATGAAAATGCCCAGATAGACCCAGGCAATCCAGGGGTCCTTGACCAGCTGGAATACGCTGTAGTCACTCTCAGGGCCCTTCTTTACATCATAACTGTACTGGTAAATCTTCCAGCCGTTCACTTTGAGGGGTTTGTTCACTTCCACGGTTCCCTGGACCGTCTTTCCATCCTCGGTATAGACGGAAATGTCCGAAGCAAAACGCTTGGGCATCTTGTTCGGATATAACTCCATGGTGAACTTGTGCAGTTCAATGGCAAGGCCCGGCTCGTGCACCCTTCCCATCTCGTCCAGCGCCCTCCATTCCGGTTCTCCGGTATAGGCAGTAAGCTCGAGGCTTTGGATATCGGCATTCCCTAAAGTGGCGGCGACGATGGCCACCACTACACCTAAATGATTCAGGATGAAAGGAATCTCCTTCCATTTCCAGCGAAGCAGATGATTCAGCGCCGCCAGGGCCGATATGAGCATCATCCAGCTCCAGATAAGCACGAAAGGCCAGAAACTGAGCATCTGGCTCAGCCAGGGCATCCCCCCTTCACGAACCTGCGGCAGAAGGCCCATCAGCATAGTAAGCGAAGCGGCATAAATCAGGCAGGGAACGGCCGCACCGGCGTGCATCATCCATTCGAAAGCGTAGACTTCCTTACGAAGCGCATACAGAATGCCCACCGCCGCCAGCAGCAGAATCAATACTATCAGGTTGACCGGCCAGGCCAAGCGGGTCCAATTCACAGGACCCAACAGGACTTGCAGCAGCAAGCCCGCACAAATAAGGCCCCCTCCTATGAGGAAGCCCACCTTCATACTCCAGGGTTTTTTCCACATAACGCCCACTAATTTAGACTAAATAATCCGGTTTGGCAAAAACAAAGTGCCAAACAAGGGTATATTTTTAAAAAATTGCTTATCTTGCACCAAATTAGAGGGGTATGGACATCAAATCAATTTGGAACCGCTTCCGCCGGGTAGTCAGATACTACGCCTATATCTTCGACGAGATTGACACTGCGAGCGCCACTCAGCGCATCAAAGCGTCCATCTGGTTCCACGGTCCCAATGCCTGGATCCTGGCCTTCGCCATCGTCCTGGCGTCGGTGGGTCTCAATGTGAACTCCACCGCCGTCATCATCGGCGCCATGCTGGTGTCTCCGCTTATGGGCCCCATCATCGGCACCGGCCTGGCCCTGGGCACCAACGATCTGGACCTGCTCAAATCGGCCAGTAAAAACCTGCTGGTGATGGTGATTATCTCCCTGCTGGCTTCCACGCTGTTTTTCCTGCTCTCTCCCCTGTCGCTGGTGAATCCCACGGAGCTCATGGCCCGCACCAGTCCTACCATCTACGATGTCCTCATTGCCTTCTTCGGCGGTATGGCCGGCATCCTGGAGAACAGCCGCAAAGAGCGCGGAACGGTGCTCTCGGGCGTTGCCATTGCCACGGCCCTCATGCCTCCGCTGTGTACCGCCGGTTACGGTCTGGCCCACTTTAACATGCACTTTTTCATCGGCGCGCTGTACCTGTTTGTAATTAACAGCGTATTCATCGCGCTGGCCACTTATCTGATGGTCAGATACTTGAGATTTCCCACGGTCTCCGGCATTACGGAAGGGACGGCCACCCGTCGCCGCCGCGCCATCAGCACCGTACTGGTCATCATCCTGGTGCCCAGCATCTGGAGTGCCTTCACCCTCATCCGCAACAACAATTTCGAGAGGAACGTGCAGAACTTCGTGGAGAACAACCGCCTGGTCGCGCCCCGTACCTATATATATGATTATCGCGTGGATGGCCGCAAGGCCGAGATAGCCCTCGCCGGTGAGCCCCTGGACAACGACCTCCGCGCCAGCATCTACGTCAAGGCGGGCCGATACAATATCAAGCAGAAAGATCTCACCCTCCTCGAACATTCCTTCGGCCTGTCCCAGCAGGACATGAACACCATCATCGAAGAAATCTATACCAACACCAACATAGAACTGGACGAGAACCAGGCCCTCCTGGAATCCATGGAGTCCCGCCTGGAAGACATGGCCCGGGAGATTAACCGCCTAAAAGAACGGCAGGACCTGCTGACCACGCAAATGCAGCAAGCCCAGGCCGATACCACTGACAATAATCAATAATCGTTTGCAATCGAAACAGTATTGTCACTCTTTTTTGCGCGCAGGCCCTGCGCACGGGCATAAAAAAAAAGAGTGTCGGCCTGTCTCAGGCGGACGCTCTCACTAACCACATAATTAATAACACTAAAACTAATAACCAATAGACTGATTCCGTTGAGAGAACCTCACTTCCTCAATCCGGATACAAAGGTACGGCAAATTTTTGGATTTGCAAATTTTTTCAAAACTTTTTTAACAAAATTTTTTAAAAATTTCTTAATTCGCTGATTATCAATAGTGTTACAAATAAGTTATTTTTGAGTATATAATTTGGAATACTTATTAAAAAGATTTAATTAACTATTTATCAACGAATTAATGTTTTGATAGGAATTATAGACAACTTGGGCACTTTCATTTTAAAAGCAAAATTAAGGCCGATGCTTACAATCTTAAAGCATCGGCCTTTTTTCTTCTTTCACTCTTGAATAACCCGTTTAGAGCAATTTATCTCTGAGGTGACGGATCATGTCGCGGGTCATGGAATCCATGTCGTAGGTGGGCTTCCAATCCCACTCCTCACGGGCGCAGGAATCGTCCATGCTGTCCGGCCAGGAGGTGGCGATGGCCTGACGCACTGGATCTACCTCGTAGCGGACACGGAGGTCCGGAATGTATTCCCGGATTTTGGCGAAGATCTGCTCCGGCTCGAAGCTCATGGACGCAATGTTGAAGGAATTGCGGTGCTTCAGGCGGGACGGATCGGCCACCATGAGCTGGATGGCGGCGTGCAGGGCGTCCGGCATATACATCATATCCATATAGGTACCCGGAGCGATGGGACATACGAACTCCTCCCCTTTCACGGCTGAATAATACACTTCGACGGCATAGTCCGTGGTGCCGCCACCGGGAAGGGTGGTATAGGAGATGAGGCCCGGGAAACGGACCGAACGGGTATCCACCCCATATTTATGGAAATAATAGTCACTTAGAAGTTCCGTGGCAACCTTGGTAACGCCGTACATGGAGCGGGGGCGCTGGATGGTATCCTGAGGCGTTCCCACATGCGGGGTTTCGGGGCCGAAGGAGCCGATGGAAGAAGGTGTGAAGACGGCGCAGCCCTTTTCGCGGGCAATCTCCAGGATGTTCAGGAGACCGTTCATCTGGATATCCCAGGCCAGCAGGGGCTTTCTCTCCGCCACGGCCGACAGGAGGGCTGCCAGGTTATAGATGGTGTCAATCTTATACTCCGACACGATGGCGGCCAGGCCGGCGGCGTCGCGGACATCGGCAATGGCGGAAGGACCGCTTTCCAGAAGCTCACCCTTGGGCTCTGCGCCCGGGATATAACCTGCCACAACCGTGCTTCCAGGGACTTCACGACGGATTTTCATCGTGAGTTCCGATCCAATCTGGCCCGTAGAGCCAATCACCAGAACATTTTTCATACTTTCTGTTTTATCCATGCAAATTTATTACATTTTGCGTATATTTTCAAGATAAAATCGCTAAATTTGAAAGCATAAACGCGATAATAACCATGTACGGAAAATTTCAACAGCATCTGAGCGCCGAGCTCCAGTCCATTGACGAGGCCGGCCTGTACAAAAGAGAGAGAAATATAGCATCGGCCCAAAGCGCCTGCATCAAATTGCAGGACGGCAGCGAAGCCCTCAACTTCTGCGCCAACAACTATTTGGGACTGGCCGATAACCCCCGCCTCATCGAAGCCGCCAAGAAGGCCATGGACGCCCGCGGCTACGGCATGTCCTCCGTGCGCTTCATCTGCGGCACCCAGGATATCCACAAAGAGCTGGAAAAGGCCATTGCAGACTACTTCCACACGGAAGACGCCATCCTCTACGCCGCCTGCTTCGACGCCAACGGCGGTGTTTTCGAGCCCCTTTTCACGGCCGAGGACGCCATCATCTCCGATTCCCTGAACCACGCCTCCATCAT
>JAEEGL016076662.1_pt1 | contig 11482 bp, 9 predicted proteins | sample 9134231 | NCBI WGS metagenome assembly JAEEGL01 (sample SAMN16246548, study PRJNA631951) | gut metagenome | biome: gut microbiome; feature: rumen; material: fiber-attached | host: Bos | place: Iran: Karaj | collected 2018-10
GTTCATCAAGGACTGCATCATCGGCAAGACCATCACCGTCGAGGAGCTGAAGGAGCAGGGCTTCAACGGCATCTTCGTAGGCTCCGGCGCCGGTCTGCCCAACTTCATGAATATCCCCGGCGAGAACCTCAAGGGCATTATGTCCTCCAATGAATACCTCACCCGCGTAAACCTCATGGACGCTTCTAACCCCGAGAGCGACACACCCATTCACCGCGCCAAGAGCGTGATGGTGGTCGGTGGCGGTAACACCGCTATGGACTCCTGCCGCACAGCCAAGCGCCTAGGTGCTGAGCGCGTGTTCATCGCCTACCGTCGCAGCGAGGCTGAGATGCCAGCCCGTCTGGAAGAGGTGAAGCACGCCAAGGAGGAAGGCATTGAGTTCCTGACACTCCACAACCCCATCGAGTACCTGGCCGACGAGCAGGGCAATGTCCGCGCCGTCGTGCTGCAGAAGATGGAGCTGGGCGAGCCCGATGCCAGCGGTCGTCGCAGTCCGCAGCCCATCCCCGGTGCCACGGAGACCATCGACATCGACCAAGCCATCGTGGCTGTCGGTGTCAGCCCGAACCCCATCGTGCCCACGAGCATCGAAGGCCTTGAACTGGGTCGCAAGAATACGATCGTCGTCAACGAAGGGATGCAGACGAATATACCCACGATCTTCGCCGGTGGTGACATCGTGCGCGGAGGTGCCACGGTCATCCTCGCCATGGGCGACGGCCGTCGTGCAGCAGCTGCAATGCACGAGTATCTGAGCAAGTAAATTGCCCCATCATAAGAAGGTTATCTCCTTCCTCTCCGAGCTTTCGGAAGCGAAGTAGATAACCTTCTTTTTTTCTTTAATTAAGAATATACGACTATCTGGATTATAGACTGTTATGAATGAAGAAGAGAAGCAGATTCAACAGCTTGAGAAGCGGTTGCTGCAACGCTTGCGGACAGCCTCCAAGCAGTACGGACTCATCGCCGACGGCGACCGAATCCTCATCGGTCTATCAGGCGGTAAGGACTCGCTCTGCCTGCTCCGTTTGCTGGCTCTTCAATCGCGGATTCATAAGCCGTCCTTCACCGTCGAGGCCGTTCACGTGCGCATCAAGGAGGTGCAATATGAGAGTGACCTAAGCTACCTCGAATCCTTCTGCCAACAACTCGGCGTGCCCCTCCACATCCTCACAACCTCCATCTCCCCTTCTTCTTCCCGCCACAAGCCCGTCTGTTTCCTTTGTTCCTGGAACCGCCGCAAGCAACTCTTCAACTTCGCCCAAGAACACGGCTTCAACAAGATAGCCCTCGGCCATCATCAGGATGATCTCCTGCACACCACCCTCATGAACCTCACCTTCGAGGGACAGTTCTCCACGATGCCCGCCCGACTGGCCATGAAGAAAATGCCCCTCACCATCATCCGCCCCCTGTGCACGATTCAGGAGGCGGACATCGCACGCTATGCTGCGCTGCAAGGCTTTCAACCGCTCGTCAAACAATGCCCCCACGAGCACGCCAGTCAGCGCACAGCAGCGCGCCGCCTCTTCGAGGAGATTTCCACCATGAATCCCGAAGCCCGATACTCCCTTTGGAACGCTCTGGAAAGCGCAGGAAAGCTTGTGGAATCTTAAATAACTTTAATTGTACGGCTCTCCCTATCACCTTTTGCGCAAAAACGCTTACCTTTGTTCAAAAATGAACAGAAAAATCATCTTTCTATGATGCAGCGTCACCTTCTCATTCTCCTGTTGCTAGCTTTGCCCCTATGCGTCTCCGCCCAAAAACGCAAGGCCGCAACACCTCCCAAGACCGTTACTGAACAGGCGCAGGAAGCCATCGACCGCTACCAGTTCGACCAAGCCGAAAAACTTCTGACCAAGGAGATTACGGCGCTCAAGAAGCGGCATAAGGATACCGCCAAACTCGAGAGAATGTTGCGCTCGGCCCGTACGGGAGCCAACAAGCTCCACGCTACAGAGCGCATCGTCATCATCGATAGCATCGTCTGTCCTAAAGAAGAAGTGCTCAGCGTCATCCGTCTGAGCCGCGAGAGCGGGCGAATTGACACCTATGCCTCCACCTATCACACCGAAGAGAACCAAGGTGCTACCATCTATGAGAACGAATTAGGCAATAAGCGCTTCCTCGCCATGGAAATTGCTGAGGAAGGGAGCGACGGCGAAGCCACTACGCTCCGCCTGGCCACCTCCGATAAGATTGGCGACGAATGGTCGAAGCCCAATCCACTATCAGGCCTCAACGACGAGGATCTGGCACAAAACTACCCCTTCCTTTTGTCTGACGGTCTCACGCTCTACTACGCCGCCACCGGCCCTGAGAGCATCGGCGGCTATGACATCTTCGTCACACGTGCCGACGGCGAGGGAGGCAACTTCCTGTCACCCGAGAACGTAGGCTTCCCCTTCAACTCGCCTGCCAACGACTATCTGCTGGCCATCGACGACCTGAACCATCTGGGTTGGTTCGTCAGCGACCGCCGTCAGCCGGAGGGTATGGCCTGTATCTACATCTTCATCCCCAACGAGACGCGCGAAGTCTATGCCGACATCTCCGACAGACAACTGCAGCGTATGGCTCGCATAGCCTCCATTCAGGAGACTTGGAATGATGAGGTTGAAGCTGCCCGACAACGCTTGGCGGCCGTTCGCAACGGACAGGGACAGGCATCACAAAAGTCCGAATTCGTCTTCCCCGTTGACGACCAGCGCATCTACCACCGCACCTCTGAGTTCCGCTCGCCCATCGCCCGCTTCAAGATTGGCCAATGGGTGAAGCTCTCCCAGACTATTGCCACCGACAAGACGGTGCTGGAGCGCCTGCGCGAGAAATATGCCAAAGCCAAGCCGGCCGAACGCAAGCAGATTGCCCCCACGCTCCAGAAGATGGAAACAACCCTGCAATCCCAGGAAGCCGAGTTCCACAAGCTGGGCAAAGATATCCGTAACGCAGAAATATCACATAAATAACAGCTATGAAAAAAGTATTTGCTCCCTCAGAGCTGATTATCAACGAGGACGGCAGCGTATTCCACCTTCATGTCCGTCCTGAACAGCTCGCAGATAAAATCATCCTCGTCGGCGACCCGGGTCGCGTACAAACCGTTGCTTCGCATTTCGACCGTTTGGAATGTGACATCCAGAGCCGTGAGTTCCACACCATCACGGGCTGGTTCCAAGGCAAGCGCATCAGCATTGTCTCCACCGGTATCGGCTGTGATAATATCGACATCGTGCTCAACGAACTCGATGCCCTGGCTAATATTGACTTCGAGACCCGCACCGAGAAGGATCAGCTTCGTTCACTCGAACTCGTACGCATCGGAACCTGTGGCGGCCTGCAGCCCAACACACCCGTCGGCACTTATATCGCCTCCTGCAAGAGCATCGGCTTCGACGGCCTCCTCAACTTCTATGCCGGCCGCAACGAGGTCTGCGACCTTGCTTTTGAAGAAGCCTTCAAGCAGCACATGCATTGGAATCCGCTGCTCTGTGCACCCTACGTCATCGACGCCAACGCTGAGCTCATCGAGCGCGTGGCAGGCAAGGAGATGGTACGCGGTGTCACCATCGCCTGCGGCGGCTTCTTCGGCCCTCAGGGTCGTGAGCTTCGTATTCCGCTGGCCGACCCCGACCAGAACCGCAAGGTGGAAGCCTTTGAATACCAAGGGTGGAAGATTACGAATTTCGAGATGGAGAGCAGCGCCCTCGCGGGTCTTGCCCGTCTGATGGGGCATCGTGCCATGACCTGCTGCATGGTTATTGCCAACCGCCTCGCCGGCGAAGCCAACACGGGCTACAAGGGAACGATTGACGGCCTCATCCGCCTCGTCCTCGAACGGATATGAGCGACACCATTTGCGCCATAGCCACAGCGCCGGGCGGTGCCATCGGCATCGTCCGCGTCAGCGGCCCTGACGCTTTCCCTATCCTCCGCCGCATCTGTCCCCGCATCACAGAGGCTACCCCACCCCGCACAGCCCTCTTCACACCCATTACCGTTCCCGAGGGCTCTCCTCTCGACGAAGCCCTCGTCACCCTTTTTCCCGCACCCCACAGCTACACCGGCGAGGACTGCGCTGAGCTCTCCTGCCACGGCTCCGCCTTCATCCTCAATCGCGTCCTCGAACTCCTCACCCAGCAGGGCGCCCGCCTTGCCGCTCCTGGCGAGTTCACCCAGCGCGCCTACCTCAACGGCAAGATGGACCTCTCCCAAGCCGAGGCTGTGGCCGATCTAATTGCGGCCAATAGTGCCGCCTCGCATCGCATCGCCCTCTCCCAGCTGCGCGGTCACTTCTCCACACAGCTGCACCAGCTGCGCGACCAGCTCTTGCACCTCACCTCCCTGCTGGAGCTTGAACTCGACTTCTCCGACCACGAGGAGCTGGAGTTTGCCGACCGCACAGAGCTGCTTACGCTCGCCCAGGCCATTGACACCCGCGTATGCCAGTTAGCCGACAGCTTTCAAGCAGGCAACGCCCTGAAGAACGGCGTTCCTGTAGCCATCATCGGAGCCCCCAATGTGGGTAAATCAACACTCCTGAACGCCCTCGTGGGCGAAGACCGCGCCATCGTGAGCGATATCCAAGGGACCACGCGCGACGCCATAGAAGATACGATACAGCTGGGCGGCATCACCTTCCGCTTCATCGACACCGCGGGGATCCGCCACACCGACGACACCATCGAGAACCTGGGCATCGAGCGCTCCATCGCTGCTGCTCAGCGCGCCACCATCATCATCCTCATGACAGAGCCTGGCGTCCCCTACCCCGATATTCCCCTGCGCGAGGATCAAACCGTCATCCGCATCATCAACAAAACCGATAGCTTTCAGGCCAAGTTCGGTATCGGTATCGACGACCTGCGCCAGCGCCTCATCAATGCCGCGCCCAAACTCTCCGACACAGACTTCATCGTCACCAGCGCCCGCCACTACGAGGCCCTCTGCCGCGCTCACGACAGCCTCACCCGCGTCATCGCTGGCCTAGGGGACAATTCACAATTCACAATTCACAATTCACAATTTTCCGCTCGGCCCAACGGGACGCTTGACCCTTCAAGAATTGTCAATTGTCCATTGCCAACTGACTTAGTTGCCGAGGATCTCCGCCTTACCCTCGATGCACTCGCCGACATCACAGGTGGCGCCATCACCCCCCAAGACACCCTCAACAACATCTTCTCCCACTTCTGCGTGGGCAAATAAAAACACAAACGACATGAAACGACTATTTCTTTTTGCGATGGTTTTGTCCGTGAGCTTAGGGCTGACGGCACAGAAAATGTCCGGCTACCTGTTTACCTATTTTGAAGGCAGCGGCGACAAGGACCTGCAGGAACAGCTGCGCTTTGCCGTGAGCGAGGATGCACAGAACTGGTATGCGCTCAACGGCAACCGCCCCATCATCGCGAGCGACAGCATCAGCGAGAGCGGCGGTATCCGCGACCCCCACATCCTGCGCGGCGAGGACGGCAACTACTACATCGTGGCAACGGATATGCACACCTTCGACCCCAAACAGGGCTGGGGCTCTAATCCGGGTATCGTGCTCCTGAAGTCCCACGACCTCGTGACCTGGCAGCACGCACGCATCAACCTCGCCAAAGACTGGCCCGCCTTCAGCGATGCCTATTGGGTATGGGCACCGCAGACCATCTACGACCGCAAGGCCAAGAAATACATGATTTATTTCACCCTCCAGCGCACGGGCGACGGCCGCAAGAGCCTCATCACCTACTATGCCTACGCCAACCGCGACTTCACGGCCTTTGAGAGCGAGCCGAAGGTGCTGTTCGCAGCCAAGTACGGCAGCATCGACAACGACATCATCTATAAGGACGGCGTCTATCACCTCTTCTACAAGGGCAACACGAAGGACGAGAACGGCAAGGAGGTGATGAACGGCATCCAGCAGGCCACCTCCAAGCGGCTGACAGGCCCCTACACAGAGGACTTCCAATACCTCGACGCCTATGCCGGCACGAGGACACACGTGGAAGGAAGCAGTATCTTTGAATTGAACCCTCAGGATGGAGGCCAAATCGTAAATAGTAAATCGTCCGCTCGGCCCAAAGGGACGCTTGACACTTCAAGAAATCGTCAATTCATCTTGATGTACGACCTCTACAGCTCCGGCCGCTACGAGTTCCAGCGGTCAAAGGACCTGAAGACCTTTACCAAAGAGCCTGAATCGTTCCGCAAGGACTTCTTCCCCCGCCACGGCACGGTGATGTCCGTCACCGCCGAGGAGCTGGAGCGTCTGCAGCAGCGCTGGGGCTATGTCCTCCGCCACGACTTCGAGAGCACGGGCAACCCCATCGTCCGCGACAAATACACCGCCGACCCTGCAGCGCTCGTGGAGGGCGACACACTCTGGCTCTTCACCGGTCATGACATGTTGAGCCAAAACAAAGACTATGTCATGAGGGACTGGCTACTCTACTCCACCACCGACCTGCAACACTGGACGGAATACCCCTCACCCCTCCGCATTGATGACTTCACGTGGGCCGGCAGCAAACAGGCCTATGCCGGGCAGGCTATCAAAGGCAAAGACGGCCGCTACTACTGGTATGTCTCCACCAACTGGAGCGGTATCGGCGTGGCCGTGAGCGACAAAATCACAGGCCCCTACCACGACGCCCTCGGCAAGCCGCTCCTCACGAACGCCGACTGCTTCGCCTCGGAACACAGCTGGGCCTGCATCGACCCAACCGCGCTCATCGACGACGACGGCACACCTTATATTATATGGGGCAACAAGCAATGCTACTATGCCAAACTAAAGGACAACATGATTGAAATTGACGGCGAGGTACACCAGATTGACGTGCCGGACTTCACGGAAGGACCTTGGATTCACAAATATCAAGGTCGCTACTACCTCACCTACGCCGCCGAGTGGCCCGAAGTCATCGCCTACGCCGTGGCCGACCAGATTGGAGGTCCTTACACGCCCATGGGCACGATTAGCGGTCATGCCCGCAACTCGGGAACCACACACCCCGCTATCGTACAATTCGGTAACCAGTGGCTCTTCTTCACCCACAACGGCGTCCTGCCCGGCGGTGGCGGCTTCAGCCGCAGCGTCACCGTCCAGCCTCTCCACTACGATGCCGACGGCCGCATCCTCCCCATGCCCGTCCCCTAATCCTTCAGCTGTTGCAAAAACTGCCTATGGAAGAATACGGATGACTTTATCCATCCAGCTTGCCAACGGTACAGGGCAACTAAGGAGCCCACCATTGAATTGCAAGTTCAGCATGGAGAAACGTATCCTTAGTTTTGGTGTGTACTTTTTGTTATATTCAGATAAGCTGTTGCCACTGATGTTACCTTCGGCCTTGACTTCAATGGGAATAATCATGTCGTCCCATTGGATGACGAACTCCACTTCGGCTTTTCTGTCCGATGTCCAGTAGCTGGGTTGCTGGTCATCCATGAACTGCATGATAGACTGCAAAACGACGTTTTCAGCCATCGCACCTTTAAATTCCGTATAATTGGCTATTGGATCAGTAACGACTGAGGCTGGCAGATGAGCCAGTCTTCGCAACAAACCACAATCACAGGCATAAACTTTGAAGGCATCCGACTCCTGATAGGCCGTAAGCGGCATTCCTGGCTTGCTAATATCAAATACCCGATAAATCATTCCCGCATCTTCGAGCCATAGGAGAGCGTCTTCATAGTCTTTGGAGCGAGCTCCACTCTTGATGACCTTCCAAACGAATTTGCGGTTTTCCTTTGATAACTGTGCCGGCAAAGAATGCCAAACAGCATGAATGCGCGGTATCTCACGTGGCTCTGCATATTTGGCAAAGTCCAGTTCATATAAGTCTAAGATATCTTGCAGCGTTGATTCGACAGCCGCTATGCCTTTGTCTTCCAATAATGCAACAATAGCTTCCGGCATTCCGCCTGACACCTGGTATCTTCTATATTCCGTACGCAGCTTATTCAAGATGATTTCCGGCAAGTGTCGGATTTCGTCCAATGAATCTATATATTCAAACGTTTTCGTGTCGCTTGCCTGCAAGAACTCCCTAAAAGTAACAGGAAACATCTTCATCACCTTCACCTTGCCGACTGGAACAGTCATTTTTCGTTTTTTTACAGCCACTCCAAGTAGCGAACCTGCCGCCATGACGTGGTACTCCGGCGCATCCTCGCAGAAATATTTGAGGCTGTTCAGGGCCTCTTCACATTCTTGAATCTCATCGAAAATGATAAGGGTCCTTCCAGCAATGATGGGTTGCTCGCAATAGAGAGCTAGCTCCTTGAGCAGCCTCTCCGGCGATTTTGTCATCTGGAATACAGACTTCAATTCAGGATGTCGGTCAAAGTCGAATTTGACACAATAGTCAAAGCACTCCTTCCCAAATGTTTCCATAGCCCATGTCTTTCCTATTTGACGTGCGCCCTTCAGCAGGATAGGCTTTCTATCAGGCTGATCTTTCCATTCTTGAAACTGCTGGATAATACTTCTTTTTATTTCCATTTTAAACAAGCATTAATTCATTAAACAGTGTCGTTTTGTGTATAAAATATACACTTTTCGCTATTATTTAGTGCAAAAGTAAGGTCTTTTCTTCATTCCGCCAAAAAATCTCACCATCATTTTTCTCTTATGAAAGAATAAGAATGGGCAAAAATTTGTTGGATTGAAGGAAAAAGCGCAGCTTTGTAGCCGAAAGATGACCTTTATCCTTAATCGAGGACACGTCAGCAGGCTAACGTTGTTTAGTCAAGCAGGTGACTGAATGAGGTTAGGCGCCTGATTAAATTCAGTCAGCTAGCTGAAAAAAATCGCCGAAATAGCTTAAAAGCTTACACCTCGCGCAAAAACGACGTAAGCGACTACTACACAATAAATTACAGCGCGCGAGCACTCGCGCAACCTCGCGCAGGGTCGCGCAACCTCGCGCAATAAATGAGGGGGAACTGACTGGGTAGGCCGTGCGCGACCCTGCGCGAGGTTGCGCGAGGTTGCGCGAGTGCGTGCGCGCCGGAACAATCTCAGAAACAGGATGTTATGAGGATTTTGCACGAGGTGCGAGGTTTTTAGCAAATTCGTGAAAAATTTGTGATCAGGATTCCATGGTTAGAAGATTTAAATCTTATGGGCTGAAGATGCAGGTCTTAAGGCCTGAAGACCTAGGTCTTCAGCGCGTAAGACCTAGGTCTTCCGACGATAAGACCGCTGCCTATGGTTTGAAGGAGCGTTCCTTAAACAAGAAAAGAGGATGGCTCGACGGGCACATCCTCTTTTGTTTCAGTCAACAGGGCTGAGCTCTGCCTGAGATGATTCGTTGGCTTATTTCACCTTAGCGACGATAGCCTTGAAAGCCTCAGCGTGGTTCATAGCCAGGTCGGCGAGGACCTTGCGGTTGATTTCCACACCAGCCTTGTGCAGAGCACCCATGAGCTGGCTGTAGCTCATACCTTCGAGGCGAGCGGCAGCGTTGATACGCTGGATCCACAGAGCACGGAAGCTGCGCTTCTTCTGCTTGCGGTCGCGATAAGCGTAGGTAAGACCTTTCTCCCAAGTGTTCTTGGCCACTGTCCAAACGTTCTTGCGAGCGCCGAAGTAGCCACGGGTGAGCTTCAGAATTCTCTTTCTCTTTGCACGTGATGCAACGTGATTAACTGATCTTGGCATAGTTTTGTTTGTTTTTTTGAACGTAAGCGCCTGCTTTCGTTTATAGTTTAACGTTTAAAGTAGGACTTGATGGCTTAAGCGTTCGGTTAATGACTTTGGGTGATTTCTTTTTCAGAAATACTTGTTTAACTCTCAATCCTGACGGGATTAGCGAAGCAGCAGGAGTTCGCGAACCTGCTTGCGATTGGCAGTCACGACGAGGTCGGCCTGCTGCAGATTGCGCTTCTGTTTCTTACCTTTCTTTGTCAGGATGTGGCTGTGATAAGCGTGATGACGCTTGATCTTACCCGTTCCGGTGAGCACAAAACGCTTCTTGGCTCCGGAATTAGTCTTTACTTTTGGCATTTTTTTGTTGTTTAAATTGTTATTAATTAACGGCGTGGCAACGCATATACCGGGCGCAGCGCACAACCTTCTCTTTCGTTTAATCGTCCCAGTTTTCGCCTTCTACTTTCGGCCCCGTGTATTCCTTGGGAGCTTTCTGCTGAGGCTTCTTGCGGGCGGGTTCGTCGATGACGCGCTCGTCATCGTCCTCGAAGTCCTCGTCGTCCACGAGCGGACCTTCCACAACGGGCTTCTTGGGAGTGATCTTCTTGGGAGCGATGAACATGATCATGCGCTTACCCTCGAGGACGGGCATGGACTCTACCTTGCCATACTCCTCCAAGTCCTGTGCGAAGCGCAGGAGAAGGACTTCGCCCTGCTCCTTGAAGAGGATGCTTCGACCGCGGAAGAAGACATAGGCCTTGACCTTGTCGCCGTCGGCGAGGAAGCCCATCGCGTGCTTGAGCTTGAAGTTGTAGTCGTGGTCGTCGGTCTGCGGTCCGAAACGGATTTCCTTTATCTCGACCTGCACTTGCTGGGCCTTCATCTCCTTCTGGCGTTTCTTCTGCTGATAGATGAACTTGGAGTAGTCGATGAGGCGGCACACAGGGGGCTCGGCATTGGGCGAGATCTCTACGAGGTCCACGCCTTTCTGCTCTGCCAGTTGCAGGGCATCGCGGAGGGGGAGAACGGTGGATTCGATGTCGTCGCCGACGATTCTCACTTCACGTGCACGGATCTGCTCGTTGACGCGATACTGGTTCTTGAGGTTGTCTTTCTTCATTTTGCGGGCGCAAAGTTAATACTTTTCTGTCATAGCACGAACTTCTTCGTTGATTTTTTGTGCAAAATCCTCGAATTTCATGCTTCCCTGGTCGCCTTGACCCTGTCGGCGAACGCTTACGGTGCCCTCTGCCTCTTCTTTTTCACCTACGATGAGCAGATAGGGGATGTGCTTCATCTCATTGTCGCGGATCTTGCGGCCGATCTTCTCGGCGCGGTCGTCGAGGACGGTGCGGACATCGTTCTGCTCCAGATAGTCCTGTACCTTCTTGGCGTAGTCGATGTACTTGTCGGAGATGGGCAGGATGGCCACCTGATCGGGCATAAGCCAGAGGGGGAATTTGCCCGCTGTATGCTCGATGAGCACAGCCACGAAGCGCTCCATGCTGCCGAAGGGGGCACGGTGAATCAGCACGGGACGGTGCTTCTGGTTGTCCTCGCCGGTGTATTCGAGCTGGAAGCGCTCGGGCAGGTTGTAATCGACCTGAATGGTTCCGAGCTGCCAGCGGCGACCGAGGGCATCCTTGACCATGAAGTCGAGCTTGGGACCGTAGAAAGCAGCCTCGCCAAGCTCGGTGCGGGTGGTGAGTCCCTTCTCCTCGCAAGCCTCGATGATGGCGCGTTCAGCCTGTTCCCAAACCTCGTCGGAGCCAATGTACTTCTCCGAGAGTGGCAGGATGGCCACCTGGTCAGGCGTGAGCCACA